>Ga0075434_100001521_pt1 | contig 19614 bp, 12 predicted proteins | sample RhiMethybrSRZTD3_FD_75298 | JGI IMG/M metagenome (GOLD analysis project Ga0075434, IMG submission 75298) | Populus rhizosphere microbial communities from Tennessee, USA - Rhizosphere MetaG P. TD hybrid SRZTD3 | ecosystem: Host-associated > Plants > Roots > Rhizosphere > Soil | place: USA... | reverse complement strand
AAGGACGTCAAGATCACCGACGACGCGCTCAAGTCCGTGAGCAACCACTACACGCGCGAAGCGGGAGTCCGCAGCCTGGAGCGGGAGATCGCGGCGATCTGCCGGAAGGTCGCGAAGAAGAAGGCGATCGCCAAGAAGCCGAAGGCGATGCGGGTCACCGAGGCGAACCTGTCCGACTACCTCGGGGTGCCGAAGTTCATCGACAGCCAGATCGAGCGCCGGTCCCGCGTCGGCGTGGCCACGGGGCTCGCCTGGACCGAAGTGGGTGGCGACGTATTGAACGTGGAGGTGGGCGTTCTTCCCGGCTCGGGCGTGCTCAGCATGACCGGCAAGCTGGGAGAGACGATGCGCGAGTCGGGGCACGCGGCGCTCTCGTACATTCGGTCCCGGGCCGCCGCGCTGGGCCTGGACAAGAAATTCTACAAGGAAGTCGACATCCACGTGCACCTGCCCGAAGGCGCCATCCCCAAGGACGGTCCGTCGGCGGGGATCACGATGGCGACGGCCCTCGTCTCCGCCCTGACCGGGGTCGCGACGCGTGAAGACGTGGCGATGACCGGCGAGATCACGTTGCTCGGCAACGTGCTGCCGATCGGCGGATTGAACGAGAAAGTCGTGGCCGCCACCCGCGCGGGCGTGAAGACGGTCATCATTCCGAAGCAGAACGAGAAGGACCTGAAGGAGCTCCCCGACTACGTGCGGCAGGGGGTCGAATTCCGCCTCGTCGAAACCATGGACGAGGTGCTGGAGATCGCCCTGAAGCCGAGCGAGCCGCGCCGCGTGGTACCCGGGGAGACCGACGACAAACAGCAGGCGTACGCGCATTGAAGAAGGTGCTTTTCACGCCGGGCCCGACCGAGCTTCCGAGCGAAGTGCTCGCCGCGATGGCGCGCCCGATCATCCATCACCGCACCGATGAGTACCGGCAGATCTTCCTCGAGGCGACGCGCCTCCTACAAGAGCTTCTGGGCACGAAGCAGCCGGTCGTGACCGTCACCGCCTCCGGCTCCGGCGCGATGGAGTCCGCGGTCGTGAATCTCCTTTCGCCCGGCGACGAGATGATCGTCGTCGAGGGTGGGAAGTTCGGCGATCGCTGGCGCGGAATCGGCGAGGCCTACGGGCTCACCGTGCACCGGGTGAGCGTCGAATGGGGCCGCGTGGCGACCGTCGAAGAAGTCGAGTCGGCCCTTGCCGCGCACCCGAAGGCGAAGGCGGTCTTCGTCACCCATAGCGAGACGTCGACGGGCGCTCTCTTTCCCGTGCACGAATTCGCGCGGGCGGCCAAGGCCCGCGGCATCCTCACGGTGATCGACGCGGTCACCTCGTTCGGGGTCTACGATCTCCGTTTCGACGACTCGGACCTGGACGGCGTGGTCTGGGGGTCGCAGAAGGGGATGATGATCCCGCCCGGGCTGGGCTACGTCTGCTTCGGCCCGCGCGCCTGGGAGGCCGCTGAGAAGGCGAAGCTCCCGCGATTCTATTTCAACCTCCTCAAGGCCAAGACGGCGCTCGAAAAGGGCGACACGCCGTTCACTCCGGGCATCTCCCTCGTCCTCGCCACACACGCGGCCGCGAGCTTGATGACCAAGGAGGGGCGCGTGAACGTGTTCGCGCGGCACCGGAAGAACGCGGACGCCACGCGCGCCGCGGTGCAGGGGCTGAAACTCAAGCTCTTCGCCGAGGTGCCTTCGAACGCGGTCACCGCCGTGACCGGCCCCACGGGCGTGGACGGCGGTGCGGTAATCAAGACCATGGAGAAGGTCTACGGCGTCAAGATCGCCGGCGGTCAGGACCGTCTCAAGGGAAAGATCTTCCGCCTGGGCCACATCGGTTACTACGACGAAGGGGACATCCTTCGCATGGTGGCCGCCTTCGAATCGGCCCTCGCCGATCACGGATTCAAGATCGAGACCGGCGCCGGCGTTCGCGCGGCCCTCGAATCGTACCGTCGTTCGGGCTCCGCGGCCGCGACCTCGGTCGCGTAGCGCGCCCGGCAACCCGCCTCGATGCCGAAGCGCGCCGTCCTCGTCAGCGATCCCCTTTCCGCCCAAGCCGTCTCCACGCTGAAGTCGGCTCCCGATCTCTCCGTCCAGGAAGTGAATGGGCTCTCCGAAGACGCGCTGGTCCCCCTCGTTCGCGACATCGACGCCTGGATCGTCCGGGGCGCCACCAAGGTGACCCGTCGGCTGATCGGGGAGGCCCCGCGACTTCGCTGGGTGGCCCGCGCCGGCGCGGGCCTCGACAACATCGACGTCGCCGCCGCGAAGGAGCGGGGAATCGCGGTGCTGAACGTCCCCGGCGCGAACGCCGTGGCGGTCGCCGAGCTGGTCTTCGGGCTTCTCCTCGGGCTCCTTCGAAAGATTCCCGCCGCCGACGCGTCGTTGCGTCGAGGCGAATGGGAAAAGTCGCGCTTCCAGGGCCGCGAGCTCCGCGGAAAGACACTCGGGATCGTGGGGCTGGGAAAGATCGGCCGGGCGGTCGCCCGTCGGGCCTTGGCGTTCGAGATGACCTGCGTGGGGCACGATCCGCTGGTGCCGGACGCGGACGCAGAGGCACTGGGCGTGACGCCGCTTCGGTTCGACGCGTTGCTCGCGCGGGCGGACATCCTGACCCTGCACGCCCCGATGACTAAGGAGACGAAGGGCCTCATCGGGGCAGCCGAGATCGCCCGGATGCCGAAGGGGTCGATCCTGGTCAACGCCGCGCGCGGCGGGCTAGTCGACGAAGCCGCCCTGATCGCGGCGCTCCGTTCGGGCCACTTGGCCGGTGCGGCGCTCGACGTCTTCGCGGTGGAGCCGCCGGGCGACTGGACCCTGGTGAACCTTCCGAACGTCGTCTCGACGCCGCACGTGGGCGCCGCGACGGTGGAGGCCCAGGAGGCGGTGGGGGAGGAGATCGTGAAGCTCCTCCTGGCAGCGATGGCCCAGGGTTGATTAAGTATTGACACTGATCCTCCTCAGCGCGAGCATTTGCGGATCGCGGAAAGGAGGTGGTCCAGTGCACGATAGTAACGGTGAACGGATCAGCGGAGGTGGCTGTAGCTAGGACTTCACCTAGCGCGCTCTAGCCTGGTGCGGTCTGGCGAATCCAATCAGCCCACCGGAGATCTCGGGGGAGGCTCGAAAGAGTCTCCCCCCACTCATTTTCTGCGATAGACTCACGCGCTCATGATCGCCGCGATCGATTTGGAAGGCGTGCTCGCCCCGGAAATCTGGCCCCACCTGGGCGACGAGTTCGGCATCGCCGAGCTCCATCTGACGACGCGCGACACCGCCGACTTCGACGACCTGATGCGGCAGCGGGTGGCGGCCCTGAACCGAGCGGGGGTGACGCTCAAGCAGGTGCAGGCCGTGGCGCACAAGGTGCCGCCCTACCTGGCGTCGCGCGAGTTCCTGAAGCGGATCCGCCGCCATTGCCAGGTCATGATCATCTCCGACACCTTCCACGAGTTCGCCGAGCCCATGGTCGAGCATCTGGGTGGCTTCAATCTCTTCGCCAACCGGTTCGAAACCGACGCGGAGGGACGGATCTCCGGCTGGAAGCTTCGAATCCGGGGCCGAAAGGCGATGGTCGTGGAGGGAATGCGCCACGCGGGCTTCAAGGTGATCGGGATGGGGGACAGCCTGAACGACCTCACCCTCCTCGAATCGGCCGACTACCCGGTCCTCATGCGCCCTGTGGCGGTCCTCCGCGAGAAGCTGCCGGCCGCCCCGGTCGTCGAGAACCTGGACGAGGCGCTCGCCTGCTTCCTCGACATCTTCCGGAAGAACGGCGGGGACGTATAACCAACTGTAACATAATCGATTAGCCGACATCGTGGGGCGAAGCGCCGGGCCGCCCGTCCGATCCCCGCGGACGTTGACGGGTCGGGACGAGGTCTGGTAGCGTAGATGGGCTGGGCTGGTCCGGAGCCGCCGCGTGCCACGATTTCTCGCGGGGGCCTTTTCTTTGGAGGGTGGGAGCGATCATGTCGGTTCGAGTCATCGTGGGCGCCCAGTGGGGCGATGAAGGCAAAGGCAAGATCGTCGACCTCCTGAGCGAGCAGGCCGATGTCGTGGCGCGCTACCAGGGCGGCCCGAACGCCGGGCACACGGTCTGCTTCGGGGGACGGACGTTCGTCCTGCACCTGATTCCCTCCGGCATTCTCCGCCCGCGCACGCTCTGCTATATCGGCAACGGGGTGGTGCTCGACCCCGCGGCGCTCCGAGAGGAGCGCGAGTCGCTGGTGAAGGGCGGCATCGACCCGACGGGCCGGCTCTTCGTCTCCGGGTCGGCGCACGTCATCCTCCCGGACCACCGCGTCATCGAGAAGCACGCCGAGACGACGGGCAAGGCGATCGGCACGACCGGGCGCGGCATCGGCCCGGCCTACACCGACAAGGCCGGGCGTGTCGGCATGCGCGTCGTGGACCTCCTCGACCCGGCAATTCGCGAGGAGCGGATTCGTGGGCTGCGGGACCGGGCGCTGCGCCTGGTCGGTCCGGACGCGCCCGTCCAGCCGCTCGCCGAGGTCCTCGAGACGGCCGCGAGCGACGCGGAGATGCTCCGTCCCCTCGTGGTGAACGCCTCGCTGGAGGTCAATAACGCGATCAAGGCGGGGAAGCGCGTCCTGCTCGAAGGCGCCCAGGGAACCCATCTCGACGTCGACCACGGGACCTATCCGTACATCACGTCCTCCAGCGCCACGTCCGGCGGCGCCTGCACCGGCGTGGGCGTGGGACCGACCCTGATCACCGACGTGATCGGCGTGGCCAAGGCGTACGCGACGCGCGTCGGAAACGGGCCCTTTCCATCCGAGCTGGAGGGCGATCTCGCGAACAGGCTCCGTGAAGAAGGGAACGAGTACGGCGCCACGACCGGGAGGCCGCGCCGCTGCGGCTGGTTCGACGTGGTCGCGCTCCGGCACGCCGCGCGCGTGAACGGGCTCACGCAGCTCGTCATCACGAAGCTCGACGTCCTCGACTCGCTGGGCGAGATTCGCGCCGTCACCGCCTACGAGATCGGAGGGCGCCGGATCTCCGAGATGCCCGAGTCGCTCGCGGAACTGGACGCGGCGAAGCCGGTGCTGGAGACGTTCGCGGGATGGAAGAAGCCGACGACGGACGCCCGTCACTGGGAGGACCTGCCGCCCGAGGCCCGTCGCTACCTGGACCGCCTGGAAGAGCTGGCGGGGGTCCCCATCCGCCTCGTCTCCGTCGGATCCGGACGGGACGAAAACGTCGAACGGCCGGCGACGAAGGGGGCGACTCCGGCGATGGGGAGATAGCCCGAAGTCGACGCATCGACCGCAGTTGGATTTCCGCAACCTCCCGGCGCGGCCGGGCCGGCAGCATCCCCCACCTCCTTCCCGATCGGCTCACTCCGCACCAGACCCCTCGACGATCCTCGCGTTCGAGCCAGCGTCGCTCGCTGTTGAAAAAAGTGATTGCATTTCAATGTAAGGGGTGTACTCTCAGGGTGAATGACCTCGCGAGCGAACCGCGCCATCACGAAGCCGGCCCATCTGAAGGCGCTGGCCTCGCCGATCCGCCAGGAGCTGATCGACCTCCTCGTGCGCGCCGGTCCCGCGTCGGCCGCCGAGTTGGGGCGACTGATTCAGCGGCCCGCGGACGGCCTCTACTACCACCTCCGCGAGCTTCGGCGGGTCGGACTCGTGGCGTCCGCGGGCGTGCGGGAGCGCGCGGGTCGAAGGGAGGAGCTCTTTCGGGCGGTCCATTCGAATCCCTCTCTGCGGCACGATCCGTCTCCCGGGGGGAACTCGCGCGCGGTCACCGCGATCGTCTCGTCGATGCTGCGTCTCGGAATCCGCGACTTCAAGAAGGGGGCCGCGTCCGCCGACGTCCGGACGCAGGGGCCGGCGCGCGAGCTCTGGGCCCTACGCGTGACGGGCTGGCTCTCGCCGGCGCAACTGGCGGAGGCGAACCGCCGCATCAACGCCCTTCACCACTTGCCCGGCCAGCGAAGTCCCAAGGGGAAGCTCTACGGCCTCACGATCCTCATCACTCCACTGGGGCACCGCGGTCGCAAGAAGCAGCGACGAGCGCGTTCGCCCCGCAGGGAGAACGTCGAATGAACGCGTCCCATCGAGTCCCTGAAACCAGGCGGGCCGGGCGCGCGTATTCTCGACGTTGCCCGGTCTCACTCATCCTCACTCCCAGGAGAATCGAATGCTCTCCACGCGCGGCCTGATCAAGGTATATCCCGGTCCCGTCACGGCGTTGAACGGGATCGATCTCGACGTGGCGCCGGGGATGTACGGTCTGCTCGGCCCGAACGGGGCGGGGAAATCGACGTTCATGAAGATCCTCGCGGGGCTTCTCGAGCCGACGTCCGGATCGGTCACGCTCGACGGCGAGGACATCGCCCACCATCCCGAGCGCGTGTGGCCCCGCCTCGGCTATCTGCCCCAGGAGTTCGGCTTCTACCCGCATCTGTCGGGCGAGGCGATGCTGGCGCACCTCCTGGAGCTGAAAGGGGTCGAGGCTCCGGGCGGGCGGAAGAAGCTGGTTCGGGATCTCCTCGAACGGGTCAACCTCACGTTCGCGGCGAAGCGCGCCGTCAAGGGCTACTCCGGCGGCATGCGCCAGCGGCTCGGGATCGCGCAGGCGATCGCGGGGAACCCGCGCCTCATCATCGTGGACGAGCCGACCGCGGGGCTCGATCCCGAAGAGCGCCTCCGGTTCTACCAGCTCCTCTCCGAGCTGGCCGCCGATCGGATCGTCCTTCTCTCCACGCACATCGTCGAGGACGTGGCCGTCCTCTGCCCGCGCTTCGCCGTGATCCGGTCCGGAAGGCTGATCGCCGTCACGACGCCGGCGGAAGCGCGCGCGTCGATCCAAGGGCACATGTACGAGGGAACGGTCGCGGTGGGCGACCTTCCCGCGCTCCGCGCGGAACGAACCGTCACGCAGGTCGTGCTCGTCGAGGGCCGGAGTCACGCCCGACTCTACGAACGGGCTGGTTCTCCGCCCTCCGGATTCGAACGCGTGCCCGCCACGCTCGAGGACGCGTATCTGGTCCTCATGCGACTAGGCACGCTCCCCGGGCGCGCGGGCTCGTTGGCCGCGTCGGCGGCCGTCGCGGCGGCCGGATCGCCGGTTCCCGTCCCGTCGGGAGCGATCGAATGAACCTGCGAAGGTTCGGCGCGACGTTCGGGGTGGAGTTCTGGCACTCCTTCCGGCGGCCCCTCTTCATCATCCTCGGGCTGCTCCTGCTCTTCACGGCGTTCGGTCTCTCGAGCGGCAAGATGCAGATCTCGTCGGGCGACACGTCGGTCGGGGGGACGAAGGCGTGGATCACGTCGGAGTTCGCCCAGACGCAGACGATGACCTACCTCACGCTCCTCATCTTCGCGTTCTTCATCGCGATTGCCGCGGGACTCATCCTGCTCCGCGACCGCGAGACCAAGGTCGATGTCCTGCTCCACTCGACGCCCCTGACGGCCGGGGAGTACGTGTGGGGGCGGTTCCTGGCCGTCATGGCCGGATTCGCCGGGCTGATGCTCCTCTGGGCGATGGCGAGCGCCTTCTTCAATCACGCGATCCCGAACGGGAGCGTTCAGGAGATCCGAGGTCCCTTCGCCTTCGGAAACTACTTGAGGCCCGTGCTCCTGATCGGGCTCCCGTTCCTTCTCTTCTATGGCGGCGTCTCCCTCTACGTGGGCGAGAAGACGCGAAACCCCGTGCTCGTCTTCGTGCTGCCGGTGGCGACGCTCCTCCTGTTCGGGTTCTTCCTCTGGGATTGGTCGCCCTCGTGGCTCGATCCGCGGATCAACAAGGTCCTGCAAGTGTTCGACCCGGCCGGGTTCCGGTGGCTGAACGAGACCCATATCAAGGTCGATCGGGGCGTCGAGTACTACAACAAGAGCCACGTGCCGCTGGACGGCACGTTCTGGCTGAACCGCGCGTGGATCCTCATCGTCGGGATCGCCTGCGTGCTCCTGACCCAGCGGTCGGTCGCCCGGGCGCGCATCGGCGAGCGGGTGAAGCGCGGAGCCGGCGCCGTGGTCGAGCCGTCGGACGCCCACGCCCTGGGAGGCTCGGCGGCCGGGGTGACCGCCGAAGCCGCCCTCGGCTCGCTCGGCATGAAGAGCGGCGTCCCCACGTTCTTCCGCGCGGCCGGAGCCGTGGCGGGCATCGAGTTTCGACTGTTGCTTCGCCAGGCGGGCCTCTACATCTTCATCCCGCTGATCCTCATGCAGGGGCTGACCAACACGCTCCTCGCGGTCGGTGCGTTCGACACGCCGATCCTGCTCACGCCGGGGAACACCGCCGCGGGCGTCGCGAACCAGATCTCGCTCTGGGTTTGCCTGCTCCTGCTCTTCTACACGGTCGAGTCGCTGGAGCGGGAGCGCGCGAACGGCTTTTCCCAGATCCTCTACGCCACACCGCTTCGGACCGGTGCCCTCCTCTGGGGCAAGACCCTCGCCAACAGCATCGTGGCCGTGGCCGTGCTCCTCGCGTCGCTCGTGGGCTGCGCGATCTCGCTCGCGATTCAGGGCCGGGTGGCGTTCTCGATCTGGCCGTACGTCGCGATCTGGGGATTCCTTCTCGTGCCGACGTTCCTCGCGTGGACGGCGTTCATCACGGCGGCGTACGCGGCCGTCGGGAATCGCTACGCGGCCTACGCGGCAGGACTGGCGGCGCTGATCGCGACCGGATATCGCCTGGCTTCGAGGGACCTGAGCTGGGCCGCGAACTGGCCGCTCTGGGGCTCGATTCGGTGGAGCGACCTCGGATACTTCGAAACCGACCGGGTGGCGCTCATCCTGAATCGGGTCATGATCCTGGGCGCCGCCGTGTTCTTCACCGTCGTCGCCATGGGGCTCTTCCGGCGCCGGGGCCTGGACGGCGTCCGCACCATGCACCGGCTCTCGCCCGGGCCGGTCGCGCGCACCGCGGTCCGCCTGTTCCCGGCGGCGGCGGTCCCGCTCGCCTGCTGCGCCATCCTCGCTTTCATGGTCAGCCAGGGGATGGGGGGAGGAGCCGCCAAGAAGGCCCACAAGGACTACTGGGCGAAGAACCTCAAGACGTGGCTCGGCGCGCCGCTCCCCGACATCGCGCGCGCGGACATCGCCCTCAAGATCGACCCGCAGAAGCGGTGGCTCTCGAGTCGCGGCACGCTGACCCTGGTGAACGGGGTCGACTCGACCTTGGCGGGAATTCCCGTGACGACCGGAATCCACTGGAATCATCTGAAGTGGACCATGAACGGGTCGCCTTACACCCCCGAGGATCGCCAACACCTCTACGTCTTCACGCCTCCGAAGCCGCTCGCGAAGGGGGACAGCGTCACGATCGGCTGGACCTGGGACGGCAACTTCCCGAACGGTGTCACGAAGAACGGCGGCAACACCGACGAGTTCGTGCTCCCCTCCGGCGTGGTCCTGACCGGATTCACGCCGTCGTTCATGCCGGTGCTCGGCTTTCAGGAGGACATCGGCGAGACGAAGGAGAACAAGACCGAAGCCCGGAAATACGCCCGCAACTACTGGATGGGGATCACCGGCGCGGCCTACGGGGCCACGAGGTGGTTCCCGGCCCGGATCGTCGTCACCGGACCCCAGGCCTACACGCTCAACTCGGTCGGGACCTGCACGAGCAACACCGTGAAGGGCGGCTGGCGCACGCAGGTGTGGGAGACGGACGCCCCCGTGAAGATCCTGAACGTGATCTGCGGGCGATGGGACGTGAAGCAGGGAAAGGGCACGACGATCTATTACAACCGGGCGCATCCCTACAACGTCGCCGAGATGTCCTCGACGCTGGACGCGGCGCGGCGCTACTACTCCGAGTGGTTTCTCCCGTATCCCTGGCGAGAGCTCAAGCTCTCCGAATTTCCGGCGCTGGCCGGCTACGCGCAGGGATTCGGGACCAACATCACGTTCAGCGAGAACATCGGATTCCTGACCAAGAACGACGACAAGACGGACGCGACGTTTCTCGTGACCGCCCACGAGGCCGCCCACCAATGGTGGGGGAACATCCTGACGCCCGCGAAGGGGCCGGGGGGAGACTTCCTGAGCGAGGGCATGGCCCACTTCTCGACCCTGCTCCTCTTCGACCAGGTGAAAGGGCCGCGCGGCCGCATGGAATTCGCCAAGGGGCTCGAGTCGCGCTACGGCGATCGGCGCCGCGTCGACGACGAGCGCCCGATGTACGACGTGGACGCGTCGCGCGAGGCCGACGAAACGGTGGTCTACGACCGCGGCGGATGGGTCTTCTGGATGCTCTACGACTACCTGGGCCACGAGCGCGCGCTCGCGGGCTACCGCGCGTTCATCCAAACGTGGAGTCGGAGCCGGGACCACGCCGCGCTCCAGGACCTGGTCGCCGCCCTTCGGCCCTACGCCGCGGACCCGACGGCGTACGACCCGTTCGTCGCGCAATGGTTCGAGGGCCGCGTGATGCCGGAATACCGCGTCGTCGAGGCCAAGAAGACGAAGCAGGGCGGGGACTACGAGGTCGTCGCGACGGTTCGAAACCGCGGCACCGGAACGATGCCGGTGGAGATCGCCGCGACCGCCGGGGAGCGCTGGAAGAAACAGGCGAAGGGCGATGAGACCAAACCCGCCGTGCCGGACCCGTCGTATCGCGAGTCCCGCTCGACCGTGACGCTCGGCGCCGGGGAATCGAAAACCGTGACGATTCGCTGCCCGTTCGACCCCAAGCAGATCGTGGTGGATCCGGACGTCCGGATCCTCCAACTCCAACGAAAGCAGGCCGTTAGGTCCCTTTGATCGGCCCTCCCGGGCCTCGCCCTACCCCCTCGACACGCCCCCGCCAACCTGCTATAAGTCGGAGGTTTGTGGGGGTTTTTCACGATTTCACGGGCGATGAAGCGTCTGCTACCCCCCCAGGCGGCCAACCCCACGGACAGCTCAAGCTCGAAGTGAGGTAGACATGACGTTGTTGCGAAGGATCATCGGACGAAATCTCATGGTCGCGTGTCTCGCGGCGCTCTTGCTCGGAGGGTCGCTGGCGGCGTTGGCCCCGGCGGCGCTCGCTCAGGAGGGCGCCCATCATGGCGGCGAGGCCAATCTCACCCTCCCGGACCTCCACTCGGTCCGGTTCGCGGGTGGAATCGACGGACACACGCTCCTCCTCTTCGGGCTCGGCGTCTGCGTCCTCGGGCTCCTCTTCGGAATCCTGACCTACGGACAGCTCCGGAATCTTCCCGTCCACAAGTCGATGCTGGAGATCTCCGAGCTCATCTACGAGACCTGCAAGACCTACCTCTTCCAGCAGGGCAAGTTCCTGGCCGTTCTGTGGGTGTTCATCAGCGCGATCGTCCTGGTCTACTTCGGCTGGCTGGCCGTGACCGGCGTGGATGCCGCCGGAAACATCCAGCGCGGGTTCCCCGCCTACAAGGTGGCGGTCATCCTCTTCTTCAGCCTGGTCGGCATGGCCGGAAGCTACGCGGTGGCATGGTTCGGCATCCGGATCAACACCTTCGCCAATTCCCGGACCGCCTTCGCATCCCTGTCCGGAAAGCCCTTCTCCTGCTACTCGATCCCGCTCAAGGCCGGCATGAGCATCGGCATGGCGCTCATCTCGGTCGAGCTCTTGATCATGCTCATCATCCTCCTCTTCATCCCGGGGGACATGGCGGGGCCATGCTTCATCGGCTTCGCGATCGGTGAGTCGCTCGGCGCCGCGGCGCTCCGTATCGCCGGCGGCATCTTCACGAAGATCGCCGACATCGGCGCCGATCTCATGAAGATCGTCTTCAAGATCAAAGAGGACGACGCGCGGAACCCCGGCGTGATCGCCGACTGCGTGGGCGACAACGCCGGCGACTCGGTCGGCCCCTCCGCCGACGGCTTCGAGACGTACGGCGTCACGGGCGTCGCGCTCATCTCGTTCATCCTGCTCGCGGTCTCGAACCCCGTCATCCAGGTGAAGCTCCTCGTCTGGATCTTCGCCATGCGCGTCATGATGGTCGTGGCCAGCGGCGGCTCGTACCTGCTCAACGAGGCGATGTCGAAGGCGCAGTACCAGAGCGCCGACAAGATGGACTTCGAGGCGCCGTTGACGCGCCTCGTATGGCTGACCTCGTTCATCTCCATCGGACTCACCTACGCGCTCTCCTACGTCCTCATCCACTGGCTGGGCGACGGCACGCTGTGGTGGAAGCTCTCCACCGTGATCACGTGCGGCACGCTGGCCGGGGCCGTGATTCCCGAGCTGGTGAAGATCTTCACGTCCACCAAGTCGTCCCACGTGGCCGAGGTCGTCACGTGCTCGCGCGAGGGCGGCGCCTCGCTCAACATCCTCTCGGGCCTCGTGGCGGGCAATTTCAGCGCCTACTGGCTCGGCATCTGCATCATGATCCTCATGGCCCTCGCCTACGCCGTGAGCACGATGGGCCTCGGCATGCTGATGATCGCTCCGGCGGTCTTCGCGTTCGGCCTCGTGGCGTTCGGCTTCCTCGGCATGGGGCCGGTGACAATCGCGGTGGATTCGTACGGCCCGGTCACCGACAACGCACAGTCCGTCTACGAGCTCTCGGTCATCGAGTCGATCCCGGGCATCAAGGAAGAGATCAAGTCGAAGCACGGCTTCGAGGTCGACTTCAAGAAGGCGAAGCACAACCTCGAGGAGAACGACGGCGCGGGGAACACGTTCAAGGCCACCGCGAAGCCGGTCTTGATCGGCACGGCCGTCGTCGGCGCGACGACGATGATCTTCTCGATCATCGTGGCGCTGACCGAGGGGCTGAAGCCCGAGTACGTCGCGAACCTGTCGCTCCTGCACGCGCCCTTCCTGCTCGGCCTCCTGGCGGGCGGGTCGATGATCTACTGGTTCACCGGCGCCTCGATGCAGGCCGTGACCGCCGGCGCCTACAGCGCGGTCGAGTTCATCAAGAAGAACATCAAGCTCGAGAGCACGACCAAGGCATCGGTCTCCGATTCCAAGAAGGTCGTCGAGATCTGCACGAAGTACGCGCAGAAGGGCATGTTCAACATCTTCCTGGCGGTCTTCTTCGGAACCCTGGCGTTCGCATTCGTGGAGCCCTACTTCTTCATCGGCTATCTGGTTTCGATCGCGCTGTTCGGCCTGTTCCAGGCCATCTTCATGGCGAACGCCGGCGGTGCGTGGGACAACGCGAAGAAGGTGGTCGAGGTCGACCTGAAGGAAAAGGGAACCGAGCTGCACGCCGCGACCGTCGTCGGCGACACCGTGGGCGATCCGTTCAAGGACACGTCGTCGGTCGCCATGAACCCGGTCATCAAGTTCACGACGCTCTTCGGTCTCCTCGCGGTGGAGCTGGCGGTCTCGCTCTCGCGCGAGCAGGGAACGATGCTGACGGGCGTTCTGGCCGCGGCCTTCTTCCTCGTCTCGATGACGTTCGTCTGGCGGTCCTTCTACCGGATGCGGATCACGGGGGCCGCGCGGTAGGGCGTACCGGCTTCGACGTTCGCGCGAATTCGGGGTCGCCGGGGCGTAGGCTCGGCGACCCCTTCGTTTTCGCGTCGCTCGGCCCGAGCCGGGAGGAGGCTGAGATCGAGAAGACGGGTGTGCGGGAAGTCCTGTTTCCGAAGCAAGGACTCTCGGCGACCGAGTTCCTCGTCGCGGTGAACATGACGGTCTGGGCGGCGCTCCTCGCCGCCTGGGGCCGGGACTACGGGCCGAACCTGTACGCCTGGACCCAGAGTTGGTGGAGCGCGGTGCGCTCGGATCATGCCTACGGCTGGTGGCTGCCCACGATCTTCCTCCATGCGGGGCCGGAGCATCTCGCGCGCAACATGCTCGCGCTCGTGGCGGCCTCCGGGGCGGTCGAATTCCTGATCGGCGGGCGCTGGGCCATCGCGGCCTACCTGATCACCGGCGTGGGCGCGGCGTGGGTGTCCTACGTCGGGCACGGCGCCCCGCCGCTCAGCGTGGGGGCCTCGGGCGCCATCCTCGGCCTCTTCGGCTGCATCGTGACGTTCGTGATTCGGCGCCGCCGCGAATTCAACACGGCGCAACGATGGAAGGTGTGGCGCGTCTACGTCCCGCTGTTCGTGCTCCTGTTCCTGCCGGTCATCGCGAACGCCGACGTCCACGCACACGCCGGAGGATTTGCCTGCGGCCTCCTCCTCGGGCTATGGTTGCCGCCGCACACCCGCGTTCGCGCACTCGCCGCGACGGATCCCTTGGCCGATGGTGAACCGGAGGAACCGGAGTCGCTGGAGCAGCCGTAACGCCGCTTCCAGGGAGGAGGCACGCCGTGCTTCGTAAACTATCGCAGCAGATTCGAATCGCCGGGGCATGGGGGGCGCTCGCCCTGCTGGTCCCGGTCGCCGCGAGCGCCGCCACCGCCCCGACCGTCGCGCACCCCGCCCCCGCCCGCACTCCACGATCCATGACCTACGCCCGCGGTGAGGTCGTGGTGATCGCGGACGAGGGAGCGTTCCGGACAACGCTCGACGGTTCGGTGCACGCGGCCAGCGCCCGCATGGCGGGCGTTCTGCGGGGCATCGGCGTGGAGCGGGCGCGGGAGGCGGGGCCAAGGCGTCCCCCCGGCTCGCGCGGGCACGAGCGGATCTGGATTCTCTCGAGCGCCCAACCCGGGTTCGATCCCGTCGGGGCCTCGCGCGCGCTGCAGGCGACCGGGGCCGTTCTCGCCGCGTGTCCGAACTACCGCGTCGGCCTTGCCTACACGGTTCCCGACGACCTCTATGTGATCTACCAGTGGTACGTCGACGACAGCGGCTTCGCGGACATCGGGCTCCCCTTCGCGTGGGACGTGGAGCAGGGAGATTCGTCGGTGGTGATCGCGATCATGGACACCGGCGTGGACACGACGCATCCCGACCTGGCGGGGAAGATATGGCACAACCCGGGCGAGATCCCCGGGAACGCGTTGGATGACGACGGGAACGGCCTGGTCGACGACTTCGAAGGGTGGGACTTCGGAACCGGGGACAAGGATCCGAAGCCCGAGCCGACCGCCGACGCCTCGGGGATCGACGTCGGGTTCCACGGCACCTTCTGCGCCGGCATCGCCGCCGCTTCGACCAACAACGGCGACGGCATCGCCGGAGCCGGGTGGAGTTGCCGGATCATGCCGCTCAAGGTGTCGCGTCCGGACAGCGGTCTCATGGTGGAGGCGATCGCGGGCGCGTTCCTCTACGCGACGGATAAGGGCGCGTCGATCATTTCCATGAGCTTCGCCGCGCCCGGCGATTCGGGGGTGCCGGAGTTCTTTCAGGAGCTGGTGGATCTGGCGACCCGATCCGGAACCCTTTGCGTGGCCGCCGCCGGGAACGACGAGGACAGCGTTCGCGTCTACCCTGCCGCCTGCGAGCACGTCCTCTCGGTGGGGGCCACCGACGTCGACAATTCCCGCGCCTCGTTCTCGAACTTCGGTTCGTGGGTGGACGTCGCGGCGCCCGGGACCCTCATGTGGTCCACGATCTGCCAGAACTACACGTTCGGCGAACTGGACCAGCTCTACTACGTCTTCCTCTTCAATTGGGACACCGTGAACCCGTACATGTACGGGAACGGGACGTCGTTCGCTTGTCCTCTGACCGCCGGCGTGTGCGGGCTCGTCCGCTCCCGGTACCCCGCGCTGACGCCGGAGCTCGTCGCCCAGCACGTGATCGCCACCGGCGACGAGATGACCTTCGACTACCCGATGGGGAAGAAGGTGAACGCGTTTCGAGCGGTGAACCTGGTGCCCACGGCCGTCGAAACGGAGGGCCGGTCGCCGAGCGCGACCGTGGTGCGCGCGGCGCCGAACCCCGTCGTCGGCTCGGGGTCGATCCAATTCGCCCTCGCCACGGCGGGACGCGCTCGCCTCTCGATCTTCGACGCCCAAGGGCGGCTCGTCCGGACCCTCGTCGACGGGCCGCTCGCGGCGGGGCCACATGCCGCGCCATGGGAAGGCCGGGACGACCGAGGGGGGCGGCTGGCCACCGGGGTCTATTTCGTCCGGCTGGAGGCACCCGGGGCGACGACGACCGCGAAGGTCGTGCTGATGGAGCAGCCTCGGTGATATTCTGGCCGGCCATGGGGGGCCGCCGACGATTCCGCCTGGGCGCGTTGATCGCGCTTTGTCTCGCCTTGTACGCCGCGGCGCCCCTCGCCGCCCTCGCCGCCGGCCCCGCGCCGCCGCGGCCGTCGGACTTGCCCTGCCCGCCCGGCAACCTGCTCGCCGCCGCGACCCTCTCCGACTCGCTCGACTTCGCGGGCCTCACGCGCGTCGTCGCCGACTCCACGGTCGTCGCCGAGGGTGCCCGGTGGGGGAACTCGAACGGCCTTCGATTCGAGACGGCGGCGGGCTCGCTCACGTACGACCTCGGCGCCCGCATGCGGATCGCCTCGGCTTACGTGCAGGCCGACGCGAACAACACGTTTTCACTGCAGGTATCGGATGACGGGAAGACGTTCCGCGAGATCTGGCGCGTGCCCGACGCGGCCGCCTCCGGTCCCGGAATGCGGTCGCGCGCGACGATGTTCTGGGACGAGGGCGCGCGCTTCGTGCGATTCGGGGAACCGACCGGAAACGGATCGTACGCCGTCACGGAGCTCCAAGTTTTTTGCAAGATTCCCGCCGACTGGCCCCCCCATCTCGCGCTCTCGCCGGGGGACGCCCCGCCGGCGCCCCGCCCTCACCGCCTCACGCGCCGGGACACGGACCTGGCCAAGATGGGCCTCGCGTTCCTGGGGGCGTTGCTCTTGGGGTGGGGCTACATCCTCAAGCGGCGCGGCGCGCCCCATCGCCACCAACGGCTTCGCGACGTGCTCCTCCTCGTGCTCGGCGTCCTGGGCTACACCGGCTACTACAACTGGGGTCATTACCACTTCCAGGAACGGATTCACGTCTACGAGTTCTTCCACTATTACGTGGGCGCGAAGTATTTCCCCGAGCTTGGATACACGGGCCTCTACGAATGCGCCAACGTGGCCGAGGCGGAACAGGGGTTCCGGCGCCGCGTCGAGCTTCGGAAGATTCGGGATCTGACGAAGAACGAGCTGGTGCCGGCCAAGTACGTGCTCGAAGACCCGGAGCGCTACAAGAAGGGATTCACGCGGCCGTTCACGCCCGCGCGCTGGAACGAATTCAAGCAGGACTGCGCGTACTTCCGCGATCGCGCGGGCATCGCCACCTGGGAGCGGATCGTGCAGGACAACGGCTACAACCCGTCGCCCGTGTGGAACATGACGGGCTCGCTCCTGGCCAACCTGGGGCACGCCTCGAAATCCTTCATCGACGGGTTTCTCGGCTGGATCGATCCGGCCCTCGTCCTGATCGCGTTCGGCTTCATCGTGTGGGCGTTCGGGTGGCGCACGGCGTGCGTCGCGGCGATCTTCTTCGGGACGAACGCGGCCGCGCTCTATTTCTGGACCGGGGGCGCCTATCTACGCCAGGATTGGTTCGCGTGGGCCGTCATCGGCATCTGCCTGCTGAAGCGCGGAAAGCCGCTGCTCGGGGGAGCGGGGCTCGCGGTCTCGACCCTGCTCCGGGTCTTCCCGGTCGGCTTCTTCGTCGCGATCGGCCTCCGCATCCTGTGGATCCTGTTCCGCGAACGGAGGATCGATCCGACCGGAGCCCGCATCGTCGCCGGCGCCGCGCTGGCCGTGGCGCTCTTGATCCCGGCGTCGAGCATGGTCGCCGGCGGGTTCTCGGCGTGGCCCATGTTCCTCAAGAACACGGCCAAGCACGCGGGGACGCCGCTGACGAACGACATGGGTCTCCGCACGGTGCTCAGCTTCCGGTGGGAGACCCGGCAGAAGATCTCGTACGACCCCAAGCTCGTGGATCCCTTCCACGCCTTCAAGGAGGCGCGTCGCCAGGCGTTCCGCGGAATCCTCGGACGGCCCCTGTTCGTCCTCCTGGTCGGCGCTTACATGCTCCTCCTGTTCCGGGGAGTCCGGCGGGAGATGGAATGGTGGGTGCTCGCGGCGTTCGGGTTCGGAGTGATCCCGATGTGTCTCGAGCTGACCTGCTACTACTATTCGTTCCTGACGGCGGCCGCGCTCCTGGGAGGGAAACGGGACGAGATACCGATCGGCTTGCTCGTTCTCTCCGGCATGAGCCAGGTGGTCGTCTTCGCGACCTACTTCTACGACATGCGGTACACCCTCGAGAGCGTGGTGGCGCTGGCGTTCGTCGTGTGGGCGACGTGGGTGTGGGGCGGGCGGCGATCCGATGCCGGACCGCCGCCCGTACGAAGCGAGGCGACGTCTACATGCTAACCTTGATGATCGCGAACGCGACTCCCTGCGGATCGGCGAGCATCGCGATCCGGCCGACCTTCGGAATGTCCATGGCCGGATTGCAGACCTTGCCGCCGTGTTCGGTCGCCAGGGCCACCGTCGCGTCCACGTCCTCGACTTGGAAGTAGGGGAGCCAGTGCGGCGGGATGCCCTTCATCTCGTCCGGCATCGCAATCATGCCTCCCGTGCCCCGATCGCCCTTTGCCACGTGGAACACGGTGTAGGGCATCGGGCCCTCGAACGGCGCCGGATTCCAGGCGAAGAGGTCCGTGTAGAAAGCCTCCGCCTTCTTGGTGTCGCGGGTGTAGAGCTCGCTCCACGTCAAGGCGCCCACTTCGTTGACGCGTCCGGCCCCGGGATGCCCGTTCGGCTGCCAGATCGATACGTGGGCCCCCGTCGGGTCCTGGATCACCGCCATGCGCCCGTGCTCCATGACGTCGAACGGCGGTAGAACCACGGTGCCGCCCAACGACGCGGCCTTCTTGGCGGTCTCGTCCGCGTTCTTCACGGCCACGTACAGATTCCAGTGCGGCGGGACCCCGGCCTTCAGCTGGTCCTTCTGGATGGGGTACATCGCCCCGACCGATTGGTCCTGGAGCAGGAGCATGGTGTAGGCGCTCCCGTCGGGAATGGGCGAATCCTCGGGTTTCCAGGCGAAGAGCTTCGAATAGAACTTCTTCGCGGCAGGTACGTCGGTGGTGATCAGCTCGGGCCAGCAGAATGTCCCGGGCGCATAGGCGGTGGTTACTGGCATTGCGGACTCCTCTCGGCTCAGGGGCCGCTGGTCGCGCCCCGAACGGTGAATGTTTGGAATCACCCGACACCTCGAATACTATTTTCCCTGGCACCGCGAATTGCGCAACCCTTTTTCGTGCGCCCGCGCCATCGCGCGCAACATTTGGAGGCACACCATGAGCAATACGACGACGCGCCCATCTGAAACCATCGACGCGAACGTGCTGGCTCGGTTCAAGGAAACGCAACGGCAAGGATGGGCGCACTTTGCGCCGCTGGAGACGATGACCACGCCTTGCGCCGCCCGACTCGTTCGCCACGCGGGGGTGCGAGCGGGACAGCGCGTGCTCGACGTCGCGTGCGGGACCGGAGTCGTGGGGGTCACCGCCGCCCGACTCGGAGCCCGCGTGACCGGCCTCGACCTCACGCCCGAGCTGCTCGAGGTGGCGCGCGAAAACGCCCGCGTCGCGAGCGTCGAGATCGAGTGGCACCTGGGGGACGTGGAGGAACTGCCGTTCGAGGACGGCGCCTTCGACGCGGTACTGAGCCAATTCGGCCACATGTTCGCGCCGCGGCCGGAGGTCGCCGTGTCGGAGATGCTCCGGGTCCTGAAGCCAGGCGGCACGATCGCGTTCTCGACCTGGCCGCCGGAGCTACTCATCGGCCGGGT
>Ga0075434_100001519_pt1 | contig 19625 bp, 9 predicted proteins | sample RhiMethybrSRZTD3_FD_75298 | JGI IMG/M metagenome (GOLD analysis project Ga0075434, IMG submission 75298) | Populus rhizosphere microbial communities from Tennessee, USA - Rhizosphere MetaG P. TD hybrid SRZTD3 | ecosystem: Host-associated > Plants > Roots > Rhizosphere > Soil | place: USA... | reverse complement strand
CGCCGGGCCGCCAGGAGCGCTCCGAGAGCCCGGAAGAGGACGTAGTCCGGATACTCGCCGTCGGCGCGCTCGAGCGTCCGCGCCGCTTCGTCGTCGAGACCCAGACGCAACTGGCAATGACCCAGCTGATAGAGGCCCCAGGGCGAGGATGCGCGGGCGAGAGCGGCTTCGGTTACGTCGAGGCCCTCCGTGTAACGCCCCTGCAGAAGGCGGACGAGACCGACGTGGACGTATGCCATGTCGTCGGGGTAGATGGTGAGAGCCTGCTCGTTAGCCGCCAGGGACTCGTCGAGGAGCCCGACGTGGTTGAGAATCAGGGCCTTCCAGTGGTACGCCTCCCCGAGGTTCGGGCTGCCGGCGATCGCGACGGAGAGCTCGCGCAGCGCTCCGGCGTGGTCGAACCCCTTTCGCGGACTCCAGAGCATGCGTCCCTTCAGATACCGGCCTTCCGGAAGATCCGGCTCGATCGCGAGAGCCCGGGCGCAGAGAGCTTCGGCCTTCTCGTACCACCCGCCGTCAGGCTCGAACGAGAACGAGAGGCGAGTCCACGCGTCGGCCAGACCGACCATCGCCAGGGCTGAGTCCGGCTGCAGCGCCAGCGCCTTCTGGAAGCACTCGACCGCGGACTGGATCTCGGAGCGCCGCGTCTCGGAGAAGAGATGGAATCGGCCCTTCAGGTAGAGGTTGACCGCCGGCGAAGCGGGAACCGCCGCCGCGGCCATGCGGCGCTCGTCGTCGGGCGTGAGCTGGAGCTGGAGCGCCTCGACGATGCGGCGCGAAACCTCATCCTGCATCGCGAACACGTCGTCGAGCGAGGCGTCGATCTTCGTGCCCCAGAGAGAACGCCCCGTCGCGGTCTCGACGAGTTGGACCGTGACGCGGAGGCGTGCGCCGGCGGTCTGAAAGCTGCCGTCGACCACGGCATCCACTCCGAGCGCGCGCCCCGCCTCCTGCGGGTCGACCGTACGATCCTGGAAGGGCAGGATCGCCGCGGTCGGGCGGACGATCAGGGAACGCACCAGGGCGAGCTCGGTGATGATCGAGTCGGCGAGACCGACCCCGAGGTGCGCGTCCTCGGACTTGCGCGAGAGGCTCTGGAGCGGCAGGACGGCAATGGACCGGCGACTGGCGCCGCGCGCGTTCTCGCCGGGGCCGCCGCCCGGAGCCGCGACGGCCTCCAGGGCGAACGCCAAGTCGCGCGCGCTCTGGAATCGCCGCAGCGGATCCTTTTCGAGGCAGCGGCTCACGATCCGGGCGGCGCCCGCCGGGATCGCGTCCGACTGCGGCAGCGCCTGTGGCTCGTCGCGGAGGACGGAGATCAGGACGTCGGCCGCGGTGTCTCCGCGGAACGCGCGCCGGCCGGAGAGCATCTCGTAGAGGATCGCTCCGAAGGCGAAGATGTCGGACTCCGCAGAAGCCTCGAGTCCGCGGGCCTGCTCCGGAGACATGTATCCGACAGTCCCGAACACCACGCCCGGGGCCGTGCCGCTGACGGTCGGAGATGTGGTGACCGTTCCGCTCGGCGAGGGCTCCACTACTCGAGCCAGTCCGAAGTCGAGGATCTTCAGGCGGCCGTCGCGCAGGATGAAGACGTTCTCGGGCTTCAGGTCGCGGTGCACGATCCCCTTCTCGTGCGCCGCCGCCAGACCCCTCGCGATCTCGATCGCCCACGCGATCGCCTTCGGCGCCGGCACCGGACCCGGAGCCAGACGCGAGCGCAGCGTCTCTCCGTCCAGCAACTCGAAGACGACGTAAGGCACGTCTCCTTCGACGCCGATATCGTGAATCGTGATGATCGAGGGATGGTTGAGGGAGGATGCGGCTCGCGCTTCCTTCTCGAGCCGGCGGCGCCGATCAGAGTCCTTCGCGACCTCGTCCGGCAGGACCTTCACCGCGACCTCTCGTCCGAGGCGCGAGTCCTTCGCCCTGTACACCTCGCCCATCCCGCCGGCGCCGACCGGTGAGAGGATCTCGTAAGGACCGAGACGGCTGCCGATCGCGAGAGCCACGGGGTTTCCTCACCCGCAGACTATTCCCTTGCCGGTCACGGATGGAGACCCTCGACCAGGAAAAGGTTCGAGAGTTGCCGATAGTATGAATACGCATAGGCGCCGTTTTGCGCGATCCGCAATACCTGGAGCGCATTGACGCCCGTCGAGTCAGTCGGGATCAGATCGTAGAGACTCGCGGACTTCCCAGTCGTCAAGTCCACGATGTCCACGTGCATCGGAATACGCGTCGCGCCACCCCGCCGGACGTAGACCCGACCATCGGAGGTCCACCCGGCGAGCGAGTCCTGGTTGCCGATCCCCGGCACCTTCTTGGGCTCGCCGCTTCCGTCGATCGCACAGATGTAGACGCCGTTGTCGGGCCCGAACGTCAGGAGACGCGCTCCATCGGGAAAGACCGCGGTGCCGCGATAGCCCTCGGGCGTGACCGCGCGCGGCTTTCCGCCCTCGGAGTCGAACAAGAACACGCGAGCCCGATGCCCCGGCTCGCGGCCGCCGGCGATGATGCGACGTCCGTCGGGCAGCCATGCCGCGCCGCGTATCGCCAGGCCGGCGTTGGAAATCTTCTTCGACTCTCCGGCCCCCGTCGAATAGATCACCATTTCGGGATTCCCGGGAGGGCCCACGAGCGCAAGGACGCGCTTGCCGTCCGGCGAGAACTTCTGCGCGTTGCCCTCGCCCAGGCGAACCGCCGGTGAGCCATCGAGGCCACGCATGTAGACGGAGTAGCCCTTTCCTCCGCCCTCGCCGGTTTCGGAAAAGAGCAGCGTGCGGCCGTCTGCGCTGACGTCGGCCATGAGACTCCAGTCGAGCCAGCTCAGGTCGGTCTCGGCGGGCGCGCCCGCGCCGCGTCCGATGACCCCGGTCTGGAGATTGTCGTGAGAGACCAGCACGCGTCCGTCTCGCGCGACGTCGCGAAGGGTCAGGTTCCCTGCGGTGCGTGCCAGCGGGCGTGTTTTCCCCGCCGGTGAAGACGCGTAGAGCGTCTTGTTGCCGCCGACCTCCGCCGCCGTGTACCAGACTTCCGAACCCTCCGGCGACCAGGCAAGCCCCTGAGCCGAAGCGTACTCGGGTGAGATCGTCGTCTTCTTGCCGGCCAGGTCGACCATCGCCGCCGCTCCGCCATCGTCGCCGACGACGGGATGGTCCACGAAAGCGATCCGGTCGCCGCGCGGAGAGATGCGCGGTTGTCCGATCCAACCCGCCGTTTCGTAAAGGACCTTGCCGGCGGGAAGCTCGAGCCGGCACTTGCCGTCCACGACGCGGACGATGGCCAGATCCTTTCCGTCCGGGGTCCAGTCCGCGTAATTGACTCTCTCGAGCAGCTCACGGGGAGCCCCTCCCGTCGCCGCGACGCGCGCCAGCGTGCCTGCGCGTGTGAATGCCGAGTCGAAGTCCGCTTTCAGAAGGACGGCGATCTCGCCGGAGGGCGAAACCGCGGCGACGTCCGCGTCGGGAACCCCGAACGGAACGGTCTCCGGACTTTCAGGACGGCTGACGTAGATCTGCGCGGGCTTGGCGTCCCAGGCGGCCGTCGTCAGGATCGACTTGCCGTCGGAGCCGAATCGCGCGCCCCAGATGGCACCGCGTCGGAACGTGAGCTGCTTGAACGTCGGCGGAGGCGAAACTCCCCTCGACTTTCCGACAAAATACCCCGCCGCGAGAGCCGCGGCGAGCGCAACGGCTCCCGCAAGGATCGGCAGCGGCCGGACGCCAGGGAGTGCCGTCGGCCTCGCCGTGATCGCGGAAGCTGACGTCCCCGAGATCGCCTCGAGGTCGAACGCGAGGTCGTGCGCGGAGTGAAATCGCTCCTCGGGATTCTTCTCGAGGCAGTGGCGCACGACGCGCTCGAGCCCCGGCTGCACGTTCTTGTTCGTCGCCGAAAGGTCCGGTGGCTCCTCGCGGAGGATCGCCGACATCGTCTCGGCCGGCGTGTCGCGGTGGAACGCGCGAGCGCCCGACAGCATCTCGTAGAGGATCGCGCCGAAGGAGAAGATGTCGGAGCGCGCGTCCGCAGGCTTGCCCTTGACCTGCTCGGGCGACATGTAACCGAGCGTGCCCATGACGACGCCGGGCTCGGTCCCGCCGCCGGTCGCCGTCGGCAGGTTCGTCTGCGGACCCGCCGCGCCGTCGGCCTGCGTCAGCTTGGCAAGCCCGAAGTCGAGGATCTTGACCCGGCCGTCGTTGGTGACGAACAGGTTCTCGGGCTTCAGATCTCGATGCACGATCCCTTTCTCGTGCGCCGCGGAAAGGCCCTTCGCCGTCTGGATCGCGTAGTCGGTGGCCTTGCGTACCGGAAGCGCGCCGCCCGCGAGCCTCCCGCGCATCGTCTCCCCTTCGAGCAGCTCCGTCACGATATAGGGCGCTCCGTCGTGGGACCCGAACTCGTACACCGCCGTGATGTTGGGATGGTTGAGCGCTCCCGCGGCTTGCGCCTCCTGCTCGAAACGCCGCAGCCGCTCGGCATCGGCCGCGAACGACGACGGCAGGACCTTGATCGCCACGTCACGCTTGAGCCGCGGATCCTTCGCGCGATAGACCTCTCCCATTCCTCCGGCACCAACGGTGGCGAGGATCTCGTAGGGCCCGAGCTTCGTTCCGGGAGTCAGTCCCATCTACCGGAGCCCGTCCACCACGTAGAGATCGGCGAGGCTGCGGGCGAACCCGTAGGCGTAGTACTTCTCGTCGGGAGTGATCCAGACCGGCGAGACCGTCCAGACGCCGGCAGGATCGGGGGGCATGAGCTCCTTCCAGAGTTCCTTCCGTCCGGTGGTCACGTCGAGTTTCATGATTCGCTGAGGCATATCTCCCCGTCGGCGCACGAACAGCGAGCGGCCGTCCCGCGTCCACTGCCCGGGGACGTCGCCCTTCACGAGTCCCGGGATCGGAGTGGGCTCCCCGCCCTCGACCGGGTACTGATAGAAGCGCTGATCCGGACCGATCGCGGCCACGTGCCGGCCGTCCGGCGACAGCCCCTTCCCGAAAATCCGGTAGCCCTCCGGCGAAACGGGCTTCGGTTTCGCTTCGTCCAGGCCCTGGACCCAGATCCGCGAGCCGCGATCCGGCTCGCTTCCGGAGAAGATGATCCGGCGGCCGTCGAGCAGCCATCCCGCCGACTCGATACGGATCGGCGTCGCTGGCAGCGTCTTCGGCTCGCCGGCCCCGATCGGATAAATCACGAGACGATTGAGATCGCCGACCTTTTCGATCCCGAGTGCCAGTCGCGCGTCGGGAGAAAGCTCCGCGCCGACCCCTCGCCCCAGCCGGACGGCCGGCGATCCGTCCGCCTTCCTCACGTAGACCGAGTAACCCTGGCCGCCGCCCTCACCCGTTTCGTCGAAGAGAATCATCTGTCCGTCCGGCGTGACGTCGCGGATGAGCCCCCAGTCGAGCCAGGAAAAGTCGCGCTCCTTGTCGCTGCCGGGCAGGAGCACGGAGATCCCCTGCCGCGCCTTCTCCTGGAAGGCCAGCACTCTTCCCGTCTTCGAGACGTCCTGGACCGTGAGTCCGCCCGTCGCCTGCGCGAGGATCCGCCCGCGGCCCGACCGCGTCGCGGCGCGGAGCGCCCGGTTGAATCCCTCGGCGGCGGCCGTGAACCACACCTCGGAGCCGTCGGGCGACCAGGCCAGCCCCTGCGCGCTGGGGAAGGTCTCCGAGATCGTGCGGCGCTTTCCCGAACGGTCGACGATGCTGGCCGCTCCGGCGTCATCGCCCTGGGCAGGATGGTCGAGGAACGCGACCCCGTCGCCCTTCGGCGAGATCCGAGGGTGCGAGATCCAGCCCGCGGTCTCGTAGAGGACCGTTCCGACCGGATACTCGAGCCGCACCTTCCCGCCCTGCTGACGCACCACCGCGAGGCTCTGGCCGTCCGGGGCCCACTCGGCCCACATCACGTCCTCCAGGATCTCCTTTGGCGTCCCGCCGCCGGTCATGCCCAGCCGCGCGAGCGTGCCTGTGCGCGTGAACGGAATCGAACCCCGGCGATTCAGCGACACCGCCATCTCGCCCGATGGCGAGACAGAAAGGACCTCCGCGTTCGCAAGGCCGAACGGGCGCGACTCCGGGCTATCGAGGCGCGAGACGAACACCTCGACAGGGTTGCCGTCCCAAGCGGCCGTGTAGAGGATCGTCTGGCCGTCCGGTGCGAAGCGCGCGGACGCGATCGTGCCGCGACGGAAGGTGAGCTGGTGGAACTTCGCGGGTTGCACCTGGCCGGCACGTTTCCCGAGCCAGTAGGTCGCCGCCATTCCAGCCAGCGCCAGGACGATCCCGACGAGAAGCGGAACGCGACCAACCCGGAGTGGGGTTGTCCGCGTGTCCACCGTGGGCCGGGGCGCCGACGCGCCGGAGAGGGACTCGAGGTCAAATGCGAGATCGTGTGCGGAGTGGAAGCGCTCCTCCGGATTCTTCTCGAGACAGTGGCGGACCACGCGCTCGAGCCCCGGCTGCACGTTCTTGTTGGTTGCGGAAAGATCCGGCGGCTCCTCGCGCAGGATCGCCGACATCGTCTCGGCGGCCGTGTCGCGGTGGAACGCCCTTGCGCCCGATAGCGCCTCGTAGAGGATCGCGCCGAAGGCGAAGATGTCGCTGCGCGCGTCCGCGGACTTGCCCTTCACCTGCTCCGGCGACATGTAGCCCAGCGTCCCCATCACGACGCCGGGCTCCGTCGCGGGAGCCGCGGTCGGAAGATTCGTCTGAGGGCCCAAGGCGCCGTCGGCCTGCGTCAGCTTGGCGAGGCCGAAGTCGAGGATCTTGACGCGCCCGTCTCTCGTGATGAACAGGTTCTCGGGCTTCAGGTCGCGGTGCACGATCCCCTTCTCGTGCGCGGCCGCCAGACCTCGCGCGACCTGGATCGCGAAGTCCGTCGCCTTCCGCACCGGCAACGCGCCTCCGGCGAGCCGCGAGCGCAGCGTCTCGCCCTCGAGCAGCTCCTGGACGATGTAGGGCGAGCCGTCGTGCTCGCCGAGCTCGTAGACCGACGTGATGTTGGGATGGTTCAGCCCGCCCGCGGCCTGCGCTTCCTGCTCGAACCGGCGCATGCGCTCCGCGTCCTGCGTGAGGGAAGCCGGCAGCACCTTGATCGCGACCGTGCGCTTTAGCTTCTCGTCGCGGGCGCGGTACACCTCGCCCATGCCCCCGGCGCCGAGGAGCGCGAGGACCTCGTAGTGGCCCAGCTTCGTTCCGGCGGCGAGCGTCACTTCAGTCCCTCGACGACGTAGAGATCGGCGAGGCTGCGCGTGTAGGAATATGCGTAGTACTTCTCATCTGGCGTGATCAGCACCGGCGCGATCGTCGAGACACCGGCCGGGTCGGGAGGCATCAGCTCCTTCCAAAGCTGTTTACGTCCGCTCGCCAGGTCGAGGGTCATGACGCGAAGGGGCACCTCGCCCCGCCGGCGGACGAAAACCGACTTCCCGTCCTGCCTCCAGCCCGCGACGACATCGCCGGGCGCAAGCCCTGGGATCGGCGTTGGTTCGCCTCCTGCGATCGGATAGAGATAGAAGCGCCGGTCGGGTCCGACGACGGCGACGACCTTGTCGTCCGGCGACGGAGACCTCTCGAACATGCGGTAGCCCTCCGGCGAGAACGCTCTGGGCTTTGCTTCGTCGATCGCCTGCACCCAGAGACGCGAGCCGTGATCAGGCTCGGCGCCGGAGAAGACGATCCGGCGCCCGTCGGAGAGCCAGCAGACCTGTTCGATTCGAAGACCTGTTGGCGGAAGGGTCCTCGGCTCGCCCACGCCGATGGGATAGAGCGTGAGGCGCTGCGCAGTGCTCTGTCCCGAGATCGACAAGGCCAGGCGACTGTCCGGCGACAGACCGGCGCCGATGCCGGGCCCGAGTCGCACGGCCGGAGATCCGTCGGCCTTCCTGACGTAGACGGAATAGCCGGCTCCGCCTCCCGCTCCGCTCTCGTCGAACAGGAGAAGCTGCCCGTCGTCGGAAATGCTCCGGGGCAACGACCAGTCGAGCCAGGCGAAGTCTCGTTCCGTCGCGGCGCCGGGCAGGAGAGCCGAAATCGACTTTCGGCCTTTGTCCTCGATGACCAGGGCCTTGCCAGCCTTCGAGATGTCCTGGATCGTGAGCGTGCCCGTGCCCCGGGCGATTACGCGCACGCGCCCGCTGCGTGTGACCGCCTGGAGCGCCCGATTGTTGCCGGCGTATGACGCCGAAAAGAAGACCTCGTTCCCGTCGGGCGACCAGCAGAGTCCCTGAACGCTCTCGTAAGGCTCCGAGATCGCTCGCCGTTTCCCGGCGCGGTCGACGAGCATCACCGTGCCCGAGTCGTCTCCCTGCACCGGGTGATCCAGAAACGCAACTTCGTCTCCGCGAGGCGAAACCCTCGGATGGGAGATCCATCCCGCCGTCTCGTACAGGACGTGACCCACCGGGTACTCCAGCCGAATCTTTCCGCTCTGCGGGCGGACCACGGCGAGACTCTGCCCATCCGAAGCCCAGTCTGCCCAGAGGATGTCCTCGAGAAACTCCTTGGGCGAGCCACCTCCCGTCATTCCGATGCGCGCCAGGGTTCCGGTTCTGTTGAATGCGAAGGCGTCGCGGCGATCGACGGATACGGCCATCTCTCCGGAAGGCGACACGGAGAGCAGCTCTGCCTTGGCAAGGCCGAACGGGCGCGACTCCGGACTGTCGAGACGCGAGACGAAGACCTCCATCGACCGGCCATCCCAGCTCGCGGAATACATGATGGTCTGACCGTCCGGCGCGAACCGGGCCGAGCCGATGGAACCGCGCCGGAACGTCAGCTGCCGGAAGGTCGGAGGTTCCACCTTGCGGATCCGGCGGTCGAGCAGCACGCCGCCTGCAAGGCCTGCGAGGAGCGCGGCCGCTGCGAGCCACCAGGCGACGGTCCGCCGGCGATGCATCGGCGCCACGGCCGTCGCGCCCGAAGCCGTGCTCGTCACCTCCGAGACGTGCTCGCGCACGGACTTCAGGTCACGCGCGAGGTCTCGTGTCGAGGCGTATCGGTCCTCGGGATCCTTCGCGAGGCACCGGTCCACGATCCAGCGGTAGGGCGCCGGGGCCCGCGGGTTCACGCGCGCGACGGAGTCCGGCTCCTCGCGGATGATGGCCGAAAGCGTCTCGGCGCCGGTCGGCTTCTGGAAGGCGCGCTGGCCCGTCGCCATCTCGTAGAGGATCGAGCCCAGCGAGAACTGATCGGAGCGATAGTCGAGGGAACGGCCGCTCGCCTGCTCCGGAGACATGTAGCCGACGGTTCCAAGCACGGTCCCGGGCTGCGTCTCGCCGGCCATGGTCGGAATCGCCGACATGCCCTCCGACGGCGCGGTGAACGGCTTCGCGAGGCCGAAGTCGAGCAGCTTGACGAACCCGTCGCGCGAGACCATGACGTTCTCGGGCTTCAGGTCGCGGTGCACGATTCCGGCCGAGTGCGCCTTGGCGAGGCCGTCGGCGATCTGCACCGCGACCTCGAGCATCTTCTTCTCGGGAAGCGCGCCGTTGGCGAGCATCTGTCGCAGGCTCGCCCCGTCGATGAACTCCATCGCCATGTAAGTTGTGCCATTCGACTTGCCGATGTCGTGGACGGTGACGATGTTGGGGTGGTTGAGCGCCGACGCGGCTCGCGCCTCGGACTCGAAGCGTCGAAGACGGTCCGCGTCCTGCGCGATCGACGCCGGCAGGACCTTGAGCGCGACGTCGCGACGCAGCCTCTCGTCGCGCGCGCGGTATACCTCGCCCATGCCTCCCGTCCCGAGGAGCGAGAGGACCTCGTAGGGGCCGAGCTTCGTGCCGGCGGCGAGGCTCATCGAGTTTGGCGCATTCTACTCTCGGTCGTGGCGTATTCTTCGGCCGCTTCCAAGGAGGTCCAATGCGTCGGGAAACCCGGAGTCTTGCCCTGGTCTTCTTGCTCGCCGCGCTGCCCGCCGCGGCCGACTCGACCCGCCAGCTGACCGTCGACTGGATCTACGGCGACGAGGCCGCAGCGGCCACGAAGCTTCCGAAGTTCGCCTGGACCGCAGGCGGCGATGTGCTCCTGCTGGACGAGCGCGTTCCGGCGGCGTCGCGCACGATCGAGCGCGTCCGCCCGGACTCCGGCCAGCGGTCCCCCGCCGTCGATGCAAAGGCCGCGCTTGCGAGCCTCGCGGCGCTCTCTCCGAAGGGCGCACCGGACGCGGTGGCCTGGCCGGATGCCCTCGATCCCGCCGGGAAGACGGCGGTCTACCTCTTCGGCGACGACCTCTATGCGTTGGACCTCGCGTCTTCGCGGTTCTCGCGGCTGACCTCGACCGAGGCGAAGGAGACCTTGCCGCGACTGTCTCCCGACGGCAGGAAGGTCGCCTTCGTGCGCGACAACGATCTCTACGTCTACGACCTCGCGGCGACGCAGGAGACGCGCCTGACCACCGACGGCAACGACACCGTTCTCAACGGTACGCTCTCTTGGCTGTACTGGGAAGAGATCTTCGACCGGGGGGACACGGGCTACTGGTGGTCGCCCGATTCCTCCGCGATCGCTTTTCTGCGGACCGACGAATCGGGCGTCGACGTGTCCTCGTTCACCGACTTCGCGCCCGCCGTGCCGCGTGTCATCAAGCAGCGTTATCCGCGCACCGGCGGAACGAATCCGGCGGTGAAGCTCGGCGTCGTCGCCGTCACGGGCGGCGCGGCGGAGTGGATGAACCCGTCGGACGCCCCGTACGAGTACATCGTCGGCGTGGACTGGCTGCCCGACAGCCGCTCCGTCGCCGTCCAGACCACCAACAGGCCGCAGACGCGGCTGGACGTCTGGCGTTTCGACCGAGGCGCCACGAAGCCGACGCGCGTCCTCTCCGAAGAAGATCCCGCCCTCGTCTACCAGAAGGAGATCCAGTTCGCCGACGGCGGCAAGACCTGGATTGCGTCGTTCGAGAACGGCAGCCACACGCATCTCTTCCGCTACGGCTCCGACGGAATTCGGAAGAACGCGGTCACGCAGGGTCCCTGGTCCGTGCGCGGACCGGGATCGTTCTACGGCGGGGCGCAGGGGTCGGCGTTCGTGGACGAGAAGAACGGCCTCGTCTACTTCACGGCGATCGAGAAGTCGCCGCTCGAGCGGCATCTCTATCGAATCCGCCCCGACGGCTCGGGAATGGCCCGGATCACGAAAGAGGACGGCACGCACCGGGTGACGTTCTCGCCCGACCGCCGCTTCTTCGTGGACAACTACTCCAACCGCACCACGCCGCCGTCGCTGGCCGTCTACGACGTCACCGGAAAGCGGCGCGCGGTACTCGCCGAGAGCCGCAAGGACGTCCTCGCGCCGTTCGGCCTTTCCAAACGCGAAGCGGTGACGATCCCGGCCTCGGACGGCTTTGCGCTCCCGGCGAGTCTTCTGAAGCCTCCCGACTTCGATCCCGCGAAAAAGTATCCGGTCCTCATCCACGTCTACGGCGGCCCGGGCGCACCCATCGTCCTGGACCGCTGGGAACGCGACGCGCTGTTCGACCATCTCCTCGCCTCTCGCGGGTACGTCGTCGCGTCCTTCGACCCGCGGAGCGCGACCGGGCAGAGCAAGAAGCTCGAGGACCTCGTGGTCCGAAAGATGATGAGCGACGTCGAGCTGGGCGACCTGAAGGACGCCGTCAAGTGGCTGAAGGCTCAGCCGTGGGCCGACGGCGAGCGCTTCGGCATCTGGGGCTGGAGCGGCGGCGGCTCCTACACGCTTCTGGCCATGACCCGGACGACCGAGTTCAAGGCCGGCATCTCGGGAGCGCCGGTGACCGACTGGCACTTCTACGACTCCAAGTTCGGCGAGGCCTACATGAAGACCGCCGACGAGAACCCCGAGGGTTACGCTGCAACGTCCTTCCTCAAGCGCGCGAAGGATCTCTCGGGCCGCCTGCTCCTGGTCTTCGGCACGTACGACGACAACGTGCACCCCCAGAACGAATGGGCGTTCGCCGACGCACTCGTCGCGGCCGGCAAGTCGTTCGAGCTGATGGTCTACCCGATGCGCAAGCACACGTTCCTCGACAAGGCCGCGATCAAGCACCGTGCGGAGACGATGCTGGACTTCTGGAAGCGGAACTTGTGATTCCGAGGGCGCTTCGCGCCGCGGCGCTGACCGCACTGATCGCGCTGCCCCTTCCCGCGGCCGAGCGCCGGCCTCTCACCGTCGACTGGATCACGAGTCCCGAGGCCGATCGGATCGCGCGCCTGCCCCGATACGCCTGGACGGCGGACGGCTCGATCCTCCTTCTCGACGAGCGGCGCCCCGCCGCCGAGCGGACGTTCGAGCGGCTGGACCCGGAGAGCGGGAAACGCCGGAGCGTCACGGATCGCGCGGCGGCCCTCGCGAGCCTCGCGGCGCTTCTCGACGGGAAAGACGTTCCCGAGGGGCTGACCTGGCCGGCGTCGCTGGATCGCGCCGGCGGGAAGGGCCTCTACGACTTCGCCGGCGACCTCTTCCTGCTCGACCTCGAAGGCTCGCGCTTCGAACGGTTGACGCGGACCGACGCCCGCGAGTTGAACGGGCGGCTTTCGCCGGACGGACGCCTGGCCGCGTTCGTTCGGGACAACGACATCTACGTGCTCGACCTCGCGACGCGGGCCGAGCGTCGCCTGACGCACGACGGAAGCCCGACCGTCTTGAACGGAAAGCTGTCGTACATCTACTGGGAAGAGATCTTTCATCACGCCGACGACGGCTTCTGGTGGTCCGACGATTCGCAGGCCATCGCGTTTTTGCGAAGCGACGAGTCCGCCGTGGACGTGTCCACGTTCACCAGCTTCCGTCCCGCGGTCCCCGAGGTCTTCACGCAGCGCTACCCGCGCGTCGGGCGCCCGAACCCGTCGGTCCGCCTCGGCGTCGTGGACGTGCCCTCGGGGCGCACGGTCTGGATGGAGACCCCGGAGCCCGGGTACGAATACATCCTGGGCGTGACGTGGCGGCCCGACGGCCGCGTCGTCGCGGCGCAGACGACCAACCGCGCCCAGGACCGGCTGGACGTCCTGATCCTCGACCGGACAGACGGGAAAACGCGCCTTCTCCTCACCGATCGCGACGCGGCCTGGGTCAACCAGAAGGAGATCGAGTTCCTTGCCGACGGCCGGGAGCTCCTCGTCTCTTCCGAGCGCGACGGCCACACACACCTGTATCGCTATCGCGCGGACGGCAACCTGATCAACGACGTCACCCGCGGCGACTGGTCGGTCCACGGGCCTGGTGCGTTCTATGCCGCGCCGATGAACTCGGCGTTCGTGGACGAGAAGCGCGGCTGGGTCTATTTCACCGCTCTCGAGAAATCGCCGATCGAGCGCCAGCTCTACCGCGTGCGGCTCGACGGCAGAGGGATGAAGCGCGTCAGCCGCGAGGACGGCGTCCACCGGATCGGCTTCTCTCCGGACCGGCGCTTCTACCTCGACACGCACTCCAGCCATTCCGTGCCGCCGTCGCTCTCGCTCCACGACGCCGACGGGACGCTGCGCGCCGTCCTCGCGCCGCCACTCACGGAGATCCTCGCGCCGTTCGATCTGGCATCCGTCGAGCTCCGAACGGTTCCGGCCGCCGACGGCTATCCGCTCCAGGCGCGTCTCGTGAAACCGCGGAGCTTCGACCCCGCCGCGCGGCATCCCGTGATCCTCCGTGTCTACGGCGGCACCGGCGTTCCGCTGGTTCGAGACGACTGGGACCGAGCCGTCCTCTTCGACCAGCTCCTCGCGGAGCGCGGCTACGTCGTGGCCTCGATCGACAACCGGACGGCCACGGCCGCGAGCAAGACGATCGAGAACGCGTCGCTGAAGAACTTATGGGGCGCCAGCGCGTTGACCGATCTCCTCGACGGCGTGCGATGGCTGAAGGCGCAGCCCTGGGTCGACCCGGGTCGCGTGGGCATCTGGGGGCGCAGCGGCGGCGGCTACTTCACGCTGGCGGCGATGACGGAGTCGGCCGAGTTTCGCGCCGGCATCTCCGTGGCGCCCGTGACGGACTGGCGCTACTACGACAGCAAGGCGACCGAGGCGTACATGAAGACCCCCGCGGAGAATCCCGAAGGCTACGAGGCCACGAACCTCGTCGCGCGCGCGAAGGACCTCCACGGCCGCCTCCTGATCGTGTTCGGGACCTACGACGACAACGTCCATCCGCAGAACAGCCTCGCGTTCATGGACGCGCTCGTCGGCGCCGGGAAGCTCTTCGACATGATGGCGTACCCGATGCGCAAGCATGGCATCGACGACCGGGCCGCCCGCGCGCACCTCTACGAAAAGATGCTGGAGTTCTGGAAGAGCTACCTCTGAGGGGCGCCCTGCATCGCCAGGAGCCGCCGGATCCGCTGCTCCAACGGCGGGTGGGTCGAGAAGAGCGACATCAGGCCGCCGCCCGAAAGCGGATTGACGATGCAGAGGTGGGCGTTGGTCGGCGTGGCGCCTTCGAGCGGGATGCGGCCCGACGCGGCGCCCAGCTTTTCCAGAGCGCTCGCGAGCGGGCGCGGGTCGCCCATCAGCCGGGCGCCGGAGGAATCCGCGCCGTATTCCCGGCTGCGGCTGACGGCGAACTGGATGAGCATCGCGGCAATGGGAGCCAGGATCACGAAGAGGAGCGCCATCGGATTGTTGCCGCGCCGGTCGCCGTCGCCCCTCGGCGCCATGTAGGCGAAGCGCGTCAGAAACGTCAGCGCCCCCGCCAGCGTCGCGGCGACGGACGAGGTCAGGATGTCGCGGTTGACGACGTGCGAGATCTCGTGCGCGAGGACGCCCTCGAGCTCCTCCTCGCTCATCGCCTCCAGGATTCCGCTCGTCGCCGCGACGGCCGCATGCTGCGGGTTGCGCCCGGTGGCGAACGCGTTCAACGCGGGGCTCGGAACGACATAGAGGCGCGGCATCGGGATGCTCGCCTTGCTCGCGAGCCGCTGCACGATCGCGTAGAGCTTGGGAGCTTCGGCCTCGGTCACGGGCTGCGCCCGGTAGGCGGCGAGTGCGAGCTTGTCGCTGAAAAAATACGAAACGAAGTTCATGACCGCCGAGAAGATCAGGGCCAGGAACATGCCCTGATCGCCGCCGAGCCAGTAGCCGACCAGAAGGAAGAGGCCGGTCAGAAGACCTAGCAGGAAGACCGTCTTCATCGAGTTCATCGCCGCACCAAGACCCCGGAAACCCGACGCGCCTCGAGGGCGGGATCCCTCGCTGCGCTCGGGACGACTCTATCGCCTATTCGTAGCGCAGGGCTTCGATGGGGTCGAGGCGGGACGCCTTCACGGCCGGGTAGAGGCCGAAGAAGATGCCGACGGTCATCGAGACGAGCAGCCCGACGAGGACCGACCAGAATGGCGTCTCGGCCGGCAGAGCGGCGAATGCGGCCTTGATCGCGGCGGGCACCGCGAACCCCACGATCACGCCGATGACGCCCCCGAGGAGAGCCAGCGTGGTGGCCTCGGTCAGGAATTGCAGGACGATGTCGCGGCGGTACGCCCCGACGGCCTTGCGGACGCCGATCTCGCGTGTGCGCTCGGTGACCGACACGAGCATGATGTTCATGACTCCGACGCCGCCGATCAAAAGCGAGATGAACGCGATGAAGATCATCGCGCCCGTGACCCCGCGCGTGATGCCCTGGAAGCTCTCGATCATCTTGTCCGGCGTCAGGATGTAGAAGTCGTCCTCGGCGTTGAACGGAACGTGGCGCCGCAAGCGCAGCAGCGCCCGGCCCTTCTCGACGACGGTCGGGACCTGATCCGGCCTGTAGGGCACGGTCGCGATGTGGATCGTGTCGCCGCGGCTGTTCTTGATCTGCGGAAACTGGTGGTCGAACGCCGAGAACGGGATCATGAACCAGAAGTTGCTGGAACCTCCGCCGAAGCCACCCTTCTCCTCGAGGACACCGACGATCGTGTACTTCCAGCCGTTCATCTCCACGGTCTTGTTGAGCGGGTCCTCGTTGGGGAAGAGGGACTTCTGGATGTCCGTCCCGATGACGGCGACGGCAGAAGAGTGCTCGATGTCGGCTTCGGTGAAGAAGCGTCCGTGCTCGACGAAATGGTTGTTCGCCAGCGAGTAGTCCGGGTAGACGCCGGCGACCTGGGGTTGCGTCGATTCGTGGTCGCGGTACTTGACGCTCACGTCCGTGTCCCAGAGATAGCGTTCGGGTGACACCGCCCGGATCTCGGGAATCTGGGCCTTCAGGGCAAGGGCGTCCTCGAGTGTGAGGTCCTTGCGGTTGCGCTCCTCATCGGAGCGGTGACCCGGGCCGAATCGCATCGAGAACTTCTGGAACTGGACCAGCGTCGCCCCGAACGCCTGGAAGTTGCGCACCATGTTGTTGTCGAAGCCGGTGACGATCGAGACCATTGCGATGACCGTCGCCACCCCGACGACGATTCCGAGGACCGTCAGCGTCGCGCGCAACTTGTGCGCGCGGATCGCGAGCATCGCGAAACGCACGTTCTCCGCAAAGCCGCGCCGGAAGTGGGAAAAGATCGAGGACATGGCGCCTGGCTCCTATTCGTACCGGAGCGCTTCCACCGGCGGAAGCTTGCTGGCCTGCGACGAAGGGATCCAGCCCGCCAGGAGTCCCGTAATCGTCGCGACGGCAATGCCGATGAAAATGAACGACAGCTTGACCTGGGCCGGGAAGACCTGCTTGACGGCCATGGCGATCAGGGCTCCGAGGAGCACGCCGATGACGCCGCCGACCGAGGAGAGCAGCGCCGCCTCGAGCAGGAACTGACGGCGTATGTCCCGGCGCCGCGCGCCCATCGCCCGCCGCACGCCGATCTCCTTGGTCCGCTCGACGACCGACACGAACATGATGTTGGCGATCACGATCGCGCCCACCACCAGCGAGATTCCCGAGATGAAGAGCATCAGCAGGAAGGCGCCGGCGGAGATGTTCCCCCACAGGGTCTGGAGAAGCTCCGCCGTGACCAGTCCGAACGGATCGTCGTTGTTATAGCCGGTCTTGCGCAGAGCGCGCAAGATCGTGCGGACCTCGTCGGTCGTGGCGGCCACCTGTTCGACGCCTCCCTTGGGCTTGATGAAGATCCCGATGTCTTCGGTCGGCGCAATGTGCTTGTGGAAGAGTGTCAGCGGAATGTAGATGACGTTGTCCTGGCTCTGGCCGAGGACGGTTCCCTGCTTCGTGAGCGTCCCGATGACCTTGACGGGGTATCCGTCGATCTTGAGCGTCCGGCCGATCGGGTCGATGCTCGGGAAGAGCTCGTCCTGCACGTCCCAGCCGATGATCGCCACGGGCGAAGAGTTGTTGTACTCGGCCTCCGTGAAGTACCGGCCGTTGTTGATGTCGAACCGCATCGCCTCGCCCATGTTGGGCGTGTGTCCCTGGATCTCGACCTGCGGCAGCTTGCGGTCCTCGTACTTGACCGGCCGCCGCCGCTCGCCGCGCGCCCCGACCTGGGCGCACTTGTGGCACTCGCGGCGCACGACTTCCATGTCGGTCAGCGTCAGGTCGCGCCGCTTGCGCGCGATGAGCCACTCCTCGCGACTGGTGATGATCCCGTACTTCGTGAAGATGACGATGTCGGGATTGAGGCCGATGACCTTGTCTTTGACGTACCAGTTCAGCCCGGAGATCACCGAGACGACACCCACGACGGTCGCCACACCGATGATGACTCCGAGGAGCGTCAGAAACGCGCGCAGCTTGTGCCGCGTGAGCGCGGCGGAGGAGACGCGGAAGAGCTCCGACGTCGTCATGCCGGCTTCGGGCCGCCCTTCTTGTCCTTGTCGCCGCCTTCCTTCTCGATGAGGACCCGGTCGCCTTCCTTGACCTGGCGCAGGACCTTGAAGGGACCCGTCACGATCTCCTGTCCCGGCTTGGGGCCTTCCAGGGCCTCGATCATCAGCTCGCCTGCGATTCCGGTCTTGACCTTGACGAAGTCGAGCTTGCCGTCCTTGTTGATCGTGTAGACGCCCTCCTCCGTCTCAGGGCGGCCGGCGGCCGGCGTCTTGTCCTTCTTTTGCACGTCGCGTACGACGAGCGCCTGGATCGGGAGGGCCGTGGCGCCCTCGCGCCGCGCCGTCACGATGTCGGCCGTGACCGAGAAGCCCGGGCGAATCGTGTCCGGCGGCTCGTCGAGCTTGATCTTGACTTTGAAGTTGATCGCCTCCGAGTTCGCAACCAGCGTCAGCAGGTCCGGATCGGTCTTGGGAATCGGCGAGGAGCCGACGTCGGTGACCGTGCCCTCGAACTTCTTGTTCGGATAGGCGTCGATTGTGAGCGTCGCCTTCTGGCCGACCTTGACGCCGGGCACCGAGGTCTCGTCCACCATCAGCACCGCCTCGACGGACGCCATGTCCGAGATGGTCATCAGCTGTGTCCCGGCGTTGTTCATCGTGCCGATGACCGTGACCTCGCCCTCTTTGATCGGAAGCGACGTCACGATGCCGTCCATCGTGGCCGTGACCGTCGTCTTGGACAGAGAGTCCTGGCTGGCCGCGAGGTCCGCCATCGTCGAGTTCATCCGCTCCTCGGTCGCGGCGAGATTGGCCTTGGCCGTCTCGAGGCTGGACTTGGCCTTCTGAAGGTCCGCCTCCGCGAGGATGTGGCCCTTGAAGTTCGCGGCCGCCCGGTCGTAGTCGAACTGCGCCTGCGACGCCGTGGACCTAGCGGCTTCGAGGTCGTGGCGCATCGCGGCCAGGCTCGCCTCGCGTCCCTGGGCCTGGGCCGCCAGCTGCTTCCGGTCGATCTGGAGGAGGAGTTGTCCCTTCTTGACCCTGTCGCCTTCCTTGACGGCCAGGTTGACGACCTGGCCCATCACGAGAGCGGACATGTCGACCTTGCGCTGGGCCTGGATCTTGCCGTTGGCCGTCACCTTGGAGACCAGGTCGAGCTTCTCGACCTTGGCGGTGGTGACCCGCGGGACATTCTTGTCCTTGCTTCGGATGAATGCGGCCAGGACGCCGACCACCCCGACGAGGGCCACGATCCCCAGAATGATCTTGAGTTTCTTCGACATCCCCCTGCCCCTCCGCTGCGCGCGGCGCCCAGCGTAATCCTTTCTACGGAGGGGGGGTGTGAAAGTTCTTCGAAGGCGTCCTTTGCCGTTGAAAATGAAGGGAGTTTTCGCTAGCCTTCCGCCCCCTGCGCCCATAGCTCAACTGGATAGAGCGTCTGACTACGGATCAGGAGGTTGGGGGTTCGACTCCCTCTGGGCGCACCACTTCCGCTGGGATACCCTCCGCGCGAATGGCCTTCTCCCCTGCCGACGAGCAGTTCATGCGGGAAGCCCTGGCGTTCGCCCGGATCGCTTACGCCGAACAAGAGGTGCCGATCGGCGCCGTCGTCGTTCGTGGCGGCCGGATGGTCGGACGAGGACGCAATCGCCGCGAGCGCCTGGCCGACCCGACGCATCACGCCGAGATCGAAGCCATCCGGGAGGCGGCCGAGGACGCGGGGACGTGGAGGCTCGATGACGCCATCCTGTATGCCACGGTCGAGCCCTGCCCGATGTGCGCCGGCGCCGCCGTCAACGCCCGGATCCGCAGGATCGTCTTCGGCTGCGCGGACCCGAAGGCCGGCTACTGCGGCACACTGGGAAACATCCCGCGCGACGAGCGCCTGAACCACCGTCCGGAAGTCGAAGGAGGCCTCCTCGCCGAGGAGTCGGCCGGCCTCCTCCAGCAGTTCTTCCGGGCCAAGCGATCG
>Ga0075434_100001515_pt1 | contig 19639 bp, 17 predicted proteins | sample RhiMethybrSRZTD3_FD_75298 | JGI IMG/M metagenome (GOLD analysis project Ga0075434, IMG submission 75298) | Populus rhizosphere microbial communities from Tennessee, USA - Rhizosphere MetaG P. TD hybrid SRZTD3 | ecosystem: Host-associated > Plants > Roots > Rhizosphere > Soil | place: USA... | reverse complement strand
TTTGCGGGAGGATGGGTTACTACACGGGTGCCGATTCCACGAACGACGCTATCTTCGTTTCGAGATCCCGCAGGCTGGTATTTTCCCACAAGCGAGGAGTTCTCTTTCCTCATCCCAGATCTGTAAACACTGGCCCCGCTAGAACAGCCTAAGGCGACGAGCGCTATTTGTCGGAAATAATGCGGATAGAAGCAACCTGGTCTGCGGTGCGGTAGTCCAGTATGTGTGAGGTAAGGGTATGAGGGCCGACGATGCGCACGTCGGCCACGGCGGCCATATCGGTTTGCAGCCAGGTTCCGCCACGATCGGCGAAGGTGAGCTTGACATGAACTTTTTTGAGCCACCAGGAAGGACTCTTCGCCAGTTCTCCCTCGATCTGGCGCGTTAAAAAGAAACGCTGATCGACCCAAACTTGCCCCGCGATCAAGTCTTTCTCTTTGCGCTTGGGCTTCAATTCCAGCACGTAACAGGGTTGGCCATCCAGGATGGCTTCGCCAACATAGCTGAAATCGTAGTTGTCTCTGCTCAACGCAATGCGAGTCTTGTCGTTGTGCGATGCTCTTTCAGCTTCCTGGTCGAGCACGCGCCGCACGACTTGCAGTCCCCGGCCGCTGCCCGAAGACTGCTGAATTCGATAATCTCCGCGAGCCGGAGGCCTGACGTTCACCTCGGCAGTGACCTCTGAGTTCGCTTTCGAATCGTTTGCACCGAATAAGCGGTATTGACGAATAACCTGGTATGAAACCGGGCGGGCTGCTGCTTGTGCTCGCTCCAGGGACTCGACGATCTCGTTCAGGGGTATCGCTTTAGCTTGGGTGGGTTGCTGGGCAATCAGGGGGCTGCAGAGCATTGCGAGCAACGCTCCAGAAGTCAGCCGCTGCGTCATTGCACCCACCATGCGACCCCCACAGCTTCTTGGATTGCTTACAGCACGTCCCTGGCCAAAGCGGAATCGCCGCACGACAGAGGGTTAGATGCTCAAAACATTGGTTCATCGTGCAAATATGTGCGCTGTGTCAGGAGATTTGTCCTAGTGTGAATCCCGCAGCGTGCGGAGTATCGAGAACGAATACACGCTGAGGCACAAGACACAATGCACTTCGAGGAGTTAGGTTCTGAGCGAACGAGGGTCAACTACAGAGAACAACATGTCGATGTACAGGTTTCGAAGTATGGTGCCCCAGGCTCGCGTCCGTTCTTTGGACGCTCACCTGGGTCTACACGAAATCAACAAGAAAAAAAGCCCCGTTCTTTCGAGCGAGACCTTTGTTTTTCCTGACAGCCGGGGTGCCCCATTCAATCGCGTTCTGTGCGATTGAGTGGGGTCGCGATGCTGCCGATACCTCGAGACCTTCCACAACAAAAAAGCCCCGCCCTTTCGAGCGAGGCCTTGTTTTTCCTGACACCTGACACCTGAGACCTGAGGTCCTAGTCCCTAACTCCATCCATGAATGCTCGCAACTTTCGTGAGCGCGATGGATGCCGCAACTTCCTCAACGCCTTCGCCTCGATCTGCCTTATACGTTCGCGTGTCACGGCAAACGACTGGCCGACTTCTTCGAGCGTGTGCTCGCTGCCGTCTTCGAGGCCGAAGCGCATCTTGATGACCTTCTCTTCGCGCGGCGTCAGCGTGCGCAGCACCTGCGAAGTCTGGTCTTTCAGGTTGACGTTGATCACCGCCTCAGCCGGAGAAACGACGCCGCGATCCTCGATGAAATCGCCCAGGTGCGAATCTTCCTCTTCTCCAATTGGAGTTTCGAGGGAGATGGGTTCCTGCGCGATCTTCAGGACCTTGCGCACCTTGGCCACCGGGATGTCCATGCGCTTGGCGATTTCTTCCGACGTGGGCTCGCGTCCGAGTTCCTGCACCAGCTGCCGCGAGGTGCGGATCAGCTTGTTGATCGTTTCGATCATGTGCACCGGAATACGGATGGTGCGGGCCTGGTCGGCGATGGCGCGGGTGATGGCCTGGCGAATCCACCACGTGGCGTACGTGGAGAACTTGTAACCGCGACGGTATTCGAACTTGTCGACGGCTTTCATCAGGCCGATGTTGCCCTCCTGGATCAAGTCCAGGAACTGCAATCCGCGGTTCGTGTATTTTTTCGCGATCGAGACGACCAGGCGCAGGTTAGCTTCGATGAGCTCCCGCTTGGCCTGCTCAGCATCCATGTCGCCCTGGATGATCTCGCGCTGCGTACGCTTGAGCTCCAGGAACAACACGCCCGCTTCCTGCTCGAGCTTTTCCATCTCCGCCCGGATCGAACGAGCCTGCCGGCGGTACTCTTTTTTCTGGTCCTCGCTGCGGGTTGCGTCGGCTTTACGCTCCAGGTTCTGGGCCTGGCGGTCGAGCGAGCGCATGCCATCAACGGTCTTGTTGACGCGCTCGATGAGGCGCTTCCGCTCGTTGTTGGTAAAGCCGAGATTGCGCACCGCGAGCGAAACGCGCACGATGGCGCGTCCGAGAGCGAGGCGGTACTTGCGATGGTCCTTGGGTCGTTTCTTCTGTGAGACCAGGGCAAATTTTTCCTGCACTTGCCCGGCCTTCTTATAGTGCTTCGCGAGCTCGTCGATCTTGCCGGTGAACTCCTTCAGCCGATTCTGAAGAATGTCATCGGTGATCTCTTCCTCGTCGAAAGTGACCACTTCCTTGATGGAGCGGACGCCCTTCTTGAGGTCGTCGCCCATCGCCAACAGTTCGTGAATCACAATCGGCGAGCGCGAAAGCGCCTTCAGCACGCGCAGTTGCCCACGCTCGATGCGCTTGGCGATTTCGACTTCGCCCTCGCGCGTAAGCAACGGCACCGTTCCCATCTCGCGCAGGTACATGCGGACGGGGTCGTTGGTTTTTTCCAGGGCGCCGGGGGTGAGGTCGAGTTCGACATCTTCGGCGCCTTCTTCAGCTTCCTCGAATTTTTTATCGAGTGCGGACGAAGGCATTTTCGGGCCTTCGAGCACATCGATGCCTTGCGTACCGATGGTGGTCAGCAGATCGTCCAGGTCTTCGGGACTGTGCACATCGTGCGGGATGAGGTCATTGACCTGATCGTAGGTGAGATATCCCTTTTCTTTGCCTGTATCGATCAACTTTTTAATATCGTCGTACTTGTCGTCTAGAGCCAAGACGGATTGTCCTCAGGCGTCTTCCGCGGAAGACGCGCGTTAACCTTTCTCGTGGTGGGAACGTGGCACTGCGGGATTGTGCGCGAGGCACAAACTTTCAGATTATAGCAGAGAAATAAGCCTCTGCCCATCCGGAGCATCTCCGATCTGTGTGCGCGGTCCCGCGTGCAAGTCCTGCCGGTTTAGGTGTTTAGATGCGAATCGATGGGGTTCCGTTTCATGTTTATTGGGCACAACACGGCCGTCCCCGGGCGGCCGCTCTCGTCTAACTGGCACCTGCGGTAGTATCTTGGGCTGCCTTCGGGGGGATGGAAAATTTGAAGAAAAGCAGAACTTCGCTTACCGACGGGACTCTGGACCGACGAACCTTCGTCCGGAATGGCATGTTAGGGGCAGTTGCTGCGGCTGCCTGTCCTGCGCTGGGTCCGGCCAGGGCAGGCAATGCTCCGCCGGCGGGTCCCGACGTCAGGAGCTTCGAACTGGACGAGGTCACGATCGATGGCCTGCAGGAGGGGATGAAGTCCGGGAAATATACGTCCCGCGCGCTCGTCGAAAAGTACCTGCAACGCATTGAGGACATCGATAAGCAAGGGCCGGCGATCAACAGCGTGATCGAGTTGAATCCGGATGCGTTGGAGATTGCGGAGTCGCTTGACCGGGAACGCAAAGAAAAAAGTGCACGCGGGCCGTTGCACGGAATTCCGATCCTGATAAAGGACAACATCGATACCGCCGACAAGATGATGACCACGGCAGGGTCGCTGGCGTTGGTGGGAGCGCCCAAACCGGCGAAGGATTCCTTCGTTGCGCAAAAACTGCGCACCGCCGGAGCGGTGATTCTGGGAAAAACGAATCTCAGCGAGTGGGCCAACATCCGATCGAATCATTCCACCAGCGGTTGGAGCGGGCGCGGAGGGCTTACAAAAAATCCGTACGCCCTGGATCGCAACCCGTGTGGCTCAAGTTCAGGAACCGGGGCTGGGATTTCAGCGAATCTGGCGGTGGCTGGAATCGGAACGGAAACGGATGGGTCTATTGTGTGTCCGTCCTCTGCAAACGGGCTAGCGGGGATCAAGCCGACGGTTGGCCTGGTCAGCCGTTCCGGGATCATTCCGATTTCACATAGCCAGGATGGGGCCGGGCCGATGTGTCGCACGCTGCGCGACGCGGCCATCGTGCTGGGAGCGCTGACCGGCATGGATCCTGGAGATCGCTTTACAGCAGAGAGCCAGGGAAAATCTCACACCGACTATACGCAGTTTCTCGAGGTCAACGGATTGAAGGGTGCGCGTATCGGCGTACCGCGTAAGTATTTCGGGTTTAGCGAGGCGGTCGACGGAATTATGGCGGAGGCCATGGACGTCATGCGAAAGCAGGGCGCGACGCTGGTGGACCCGGCCGACCTTGATAGTTTCGGAAAATTCGATGACAGTGAGCTGCTGGTCTTCCTGTATGAACTCAAAGCGGATATGACGAAGTATCTGGGAGCATTGGGCCCTGCAGCTCCGATGAAGACGCTGAAAGATCTGATCGATTTCAATGATCGCAACGCGAAAAAGGAAATGCCCTTTTTCGGCCAGGAATTGTTTCTTAAGGCGGAGGAGAAAGGTCCACTGACATCGCGGGAATACGTCGATGCTTTGGAGAAAAATCACAGGTTGGCACGCATTGAGGGCATCGATGCAGTGATGGACAAGTTGAAACTCGACGCTCTCGTTGCCCCGACTGGCGGACCTGCATTTGTCACAGACCTGGTCAATGGAGACCGCTTCACCGGAGGCAGTTCAAATGCAGCCGCGGTAGCGGGATATCCGAACATCAATGTGACGGCAGGATGGATGTTCGGGCTGCCTGTGGGGATATCGTTTTTCGGTCGCGCCTGGAGCGAGCCGACGTTGCTCAAATTAGCATACGCATTCGAACAGGCGACCATGGCACGTAAGGCGCCTCAGTTTTTGGCCTCCGCAAAGATTGATAGCTACTGAGTAGTCCAAAACGTAGGGACTACGGAGTGTCAAAAAAGCGCGAACGAGATGGGCCCGCTCTGCGATTCTTGCGGCTAAGAGCTTCCTTGACAAGCATCGCGAGTTGCCACCAGTAATTCCACCTTATATTCTTCCTCGTTATGTCTACGCTGGTCGAATGCGTTCCTAATTTTTCGGAAGGTCGTGACAAGGCCAAAGTCGACGCGATCGTCGACGCAATGAAAGTTCCCGGTGTCTACCTGCTGGATCGTGAGATGGACGCCGACCACAACCGTTGCGTGATCACGCTGGTTGGCGAACGCGAACCGATTCAGGAAGCGGCCATTCGCGGAGTAGGTAAGGCGGCAGAGGTCATTGATCTGACCAAGCACCAGGGAGCGCATCCCCGCATGGGCGCGGCCGATGTCGTCCCCTTTATTCCCATCGACGGCGTCACCATCGAAGACTGCGTCGCGATGGCCCGCCTCGTGGGCGAAGAGATCTGGAAGCGCCACCAGATCCCCGTGTACCTCTACGAAGCCGCCGCGACTTCTCCGGACCGCACGAATCTTGAAAACATCCGCCGCGGGCAATTTGAGGGAATTCGCGACGAAATTGCCACCAACCCCGCGCGGAAACCGGACTTCGGCGAGCCCCGCGTCCATCCCACGGCGGGCGCCACGGTCGTAGGCGCGCGGAAATTTCTCATCGCCTACAACATCTTCCTGAACACGACTGACGTCGCCGTCGCCAAGAAAATCGCCAAGGCTGTGCGATTCTCAAGCGGCGGATTCCGCTTCGTGAAAGGCGCTGGCTTCCTGGTGCGAGGCCTCGCACAGGTCTCGATGAACCTCACCGACTTTGAGCAAACTCCAGTTCATCGCGTCTTCGAATACGTGAAGCGGGAAGCGGCGCGCTATGGCGTGATGCCGATATCAAGCGAAATCGTGGGCTTGATTCCCAAGAAAGCTCTCGAACAGGCGGCCGAGTGGTTCCTGCAGGTCGAGAACTTCGACTCCTCGCTGATCCTGGAAAATCGGCTTACTGCGGTCATGGGCGGCAAAATGGCTGTGGGAGGACTACGCGCCGGGATTGAGCCATTCGTCGAACAACTGGCCGCGCCCACAGCAACGCCCGGGGGAGGCAGCGCGGCCGCAGCCGCCGGAGCTATGGCCGCCGGCTTGGCCCACATGGTCGCCTCGATGTCGCGAGGAAAGAAAGCCTACGTGCAGTACGAAAGTCAACTCTGCGATGCTATCGCCCGACTCGCAAAGTTACGTGAGGAGTTGAAAGCCGCAGTGGATGCCGACGCCGAATCCTACAAAGCCGTCATGAAAGCCTACAAACAAGCCAAGGAATCCACTGATGGCGAAGCCATCATCGATGTGGCTCTGAAACAGGCAACCAGCGTGCCCCTCAGCGTGGCGGAACGGGCAAAGGAGGTTGCCGAATTGGCGGCCAAGCTGGTTCCGATTACCAATCCGAACATGAAGTCAGATCTGACGACATCGTCGGCGTTGGCAAAGGCCGCGATCGAAGGCGCCCTAGCGAACGTGGAGATCAACCTCGGATCGCTAAAGGACGACGGATTTGTGGAAAAGATCAGAAACAAGGTCGGCGCTCTGAATTTATGAAATGGGAGAATTCTTCGACGAAATGGGGGCGCAGCACCGTGCTTGCCCCCGTGCCCACTCCGTCACCCTGCGCGTTGTACTTTGGTGTGTCCCCCGATCCGCATCCTGGGCATACAATTGATCCATACCGGGTTAACGCAAAGAGCCGATTCGGCATCCAAGTGTGTATTCCCAGAGGTTGACTATGAAAAACCTGAGGATTTTGAGCTGTTTCCTGCTAGTCGGCGCGGCAGCATGGGCCATGCCGCTGGGCAGCTCCTCTCGCGTCGTCATTCCGTCAGATATCCAGCAGATCATCTCGGTCGACTACCGCGCACTCCATAACTCCCCAACCGCCGAGGCTCTCAAAGACCAGCTTCTGCCCGAAAGCCTGAAGCAATTTGAGAAGGCCTTGCAAGGTGTTGGCATTGATTCCGAGCGCGACGTCGACCAGCTCACCTTCGCCGCCTACCGTTTGGGCAAACAAGGCGTTAAAGTCGTCGGCATGGCGCAAGGATCTTTTTCGTCGAGGGTCGTGCTGAAGCGCATGCGACTGAAGAAAATCATGCCCACGAAGTATCGCACTTCCGAGATCTTTGCCATGGGCAACGGCATGATGATGACCTTTCTCGATGAGAACACCTTGCTGTTTGGTGATGATGGAGCAGTCAAGGGTTCGCTCGACGCTCGTGACGGCCTGATCCCGACGCTCGATTCCAATTCAACCATGGCGGATATGATGGCCGCCGTGGATGGTTCGCCCGTGTGGAGCTTGCTCGATCAGCAAGGCACACAGAATATGATGCGCTCGGCACTGGGCGACGCCTCGAAAGTCGCCGACTACGACACCGTGAAGAAGCGCCTGATCGGCTCCCGCTACACCATGGATTTCTCCAGCGGCGTGAACTTTAATCTCGACGTCATCACCTCCGACTCTATGACCGCAGCCACCATGTCGTCGCTGGTGAAGGCGGGGATGCTCTACAAGAAAATGAACGCCTCGCCCGTCGAGAAAGTCGCCATCGATGCGCTGACTGTCGATTCGGACAGCTCAAAGCTGCAATTACACTTCAAGACCGACGACAAGCAATTTCAGGCATTGATGAAGTCGGATCTGTTTGCGGCGGTTTCGAAGTAAAGGTTCCATTCAATCACAGAGACACAGAGGCACAGAGTTTTTGATTCTGTGTCTCTTAATTCGTTAGCCGGAAATTTAGGAGCCGGAAAAAGCGCGGTGAATCGCAGGGTTGCCAAGCTGCAGAAGGGGACGAAGATTCCTTCGCGAACTTTGCGCGATCTTCTTAGCGAGCTGTGCGGTTAAGCCTTTCTCCGCGTGCTCTGCCAAATCACTCGTCCGCCCTCTGCGGTTAAAAGCTTTTGACCGCAAAGGTCGCCAAGGAATCGCAAAGATCGCAAAGATAGACGTTGAAGTCAATTCTTACCTACATCCCCTTCAGGCGGATCTCAAAGGCTCACATCAGCGCGTCAGGACTTTGAAGGCGTGAGTCCACTGGTTGTGTTGGAAGCCAGGGATGCACCACAGCATACAAAGCGGCTCAATCGCGCGGGCCGCCACAATGCTGCCGAAGTCAAAGGGTTCCCAGCCAAATTGCTGGATGATCTCAACTACTTGTTTCTTTGCCCCTGCATCGTTGCCGCAAAGAAACATGGTCGGTGTTCCCTGCTCGTAGTGCGGATTCACCATTCGGGTGTTGCCTACACTGTTGAATGCCTTCACGACATGGCTGCGTGGGATACGAGCCTGGATCTTCTCAGCGAGAGATTCATTGGGACCAGTCGTGAACGGCAGCACGCCATCGACTGGCGGCGTATCAGCCAGAGGGTTCGTGGTGTCAATGATGGTCTTGCCAGCGAGATTGTCAGGGCCAGCAGACTGCACAACGTCCTCCACAACCCGTCCCAGAGTCGCAAGCACGATCAGATCTCCATATTTCGCTGTTTGCGCGAATGTTCCGGCCTGTGCGCCGGGAGTCTTCTTCAGCCAAGCCTGGACGTCGGCTTTCTGTGGGTCGCGCGTGCCTAGCATGACCTTGTGGCCGTGTTTGACAAACCCAGCGGCAAGCGTCTGTCCAACGATTCCGGACCCGAGCACTCCGATTTTCATGTGCTGATGCCTCCGACGGTCACAGATGCGCTGGGGAGAAAGTTGGATTCAGAAGCACCGAGACTGTGCAACAGTCATCGTGTGTTTTGGTCGATCCAATCTGAAAAGAAAACGTCCCAAACTCTGGAAGAGCCTTGGGACGTCCTTTGAACAGCCCTCCCCCGAGATGCTGCTCAGGCGTAACCGTATGCTGCCAGGTGCCGGGCGGCAACGATGAATATCACCCAAGTTCGTAATGCAGATCACAAAACGAGAGAGAGTGCCGATGTCTCGGCACTGATCCGATCCCTATAGAGAAATTAGGTCCACCGGAACCAACGTAGCGCCAGCACGAATGAGATTCCGCCCCAGAGCAGCATGACTAACAAGCGGCCGGATTGAGAAGCGAGCGAAGCGCCTTCGAGGATGGTCGCGCGCAGCGAATCATTGAGCGCGGTCAGCGGCAGGATCTTTATGAAGGGCTGAACCATCGCCGGGAAACGCTCGTAGGAAAAGAACACTCCAGAGAAAATCCACATCGGCATCATCACAAGATTGATGAGACCGCTGATACTTTCAATTTTCTGCGCGCGGCTGGCGGTCAGCAGGCCCACACCACCGAATGTGATCGAACCAATCGCACCCAACAAAGCGATGGTCAGCCATGATCCGAGCACACGCATGTGAAAGAACAGCGCCCCAAAGACGAGCAGCAAACCGATTTCGATCACCATTAGGACAATGCGGCTAGACATGATGGCCAACAGAAAATCGCTGCGCCGCATGGGCGTGCCCACGAAGCGTTTGAGCAATTTGCGCTGACGCATATCTACCAGGGAGAATCCGACTCCCCACATACCGGAGTTCATCAGGTTCATGCCGATCAGGCCGGGGATCAGGAAGTCAATGTAACGTGAGCCAGGCTCGGAAGATGCGACCGTAGTGGTCGAAAGCGGGTCTTTGCGTCCGGCGGCCCTTTGCAGGGCATCATCGACTTCGGCGTGGGATAGAACGCTTTCGGGGCGCGCGGGGTCGTAACGATATTCGAAGCCGCCTTTGCCGTCGGGAACAACCAACAAATCGAACTTACCCAGGCGCAAGCCTTGCAAGGCGGCATCGCGCTCCAGAATTTGCGCGTGGATCGCGGCATGGCGTGGCGAATGCTCAATCATGGCCAGTGCGTCGGACGCCCCAGAGCCTTGAATGATGGCGATGGAGGTAACATCCGCTGGCTTGTTGCGGAAGGCGATACCCAGGCCCAAAGCAAGCAAGACCGGAAAGACGAACACCCAGAACACGACTTCCGGCTCGCGCTTGAGTTCCAGCATGCGTGCCTTGAGCAAGTACGTGTAGCCTGACCAGCGGCCGTTACGCGAGGCCGGTGGCGGCGAAGGGCGCTTGTTGAATTCAGATTGCGGAGTTTGCTGAGCGACAGTCATAGCGAACTCGAAACTTACTCTCTCAACGGGAGATCTGGGTTTGCATCGTAAGAGGCATCAGTCCTCTCTCAGGTGCCGGCCAGTCAAGCGCACAAAGACATCTTCCAGGCTGGCTTGCCGAGTGGTCAGGTGGAGCAGTACAGATCCCTGGTGTCCGACTGCTTCCAGCAGCGCGGGGATCGTGAGATGTGGCTCGCGGACGCTCAGGGAAAACAATCCGTCTTCCTCGCGCACGGATTCCACACTGGGCAAGGCAGTCCACTTTTCTTGGTCGTGCTGGTCGCCATTGCTGCTCACACTGAACTCGACCACGTGGTGGCCTCCCAGCCGATCGATGAGATCCGAGGGCGAGCCTTCCGCGATGATGACGCCATGGTCGACGATGGCGAGGCGATCGCATAGGCGCTCGGCCTCATCCATGTAATGCGTAGTGAGAAGAACGGTGCCTCCGGAACGCTGGAAAGCGCGGATGATGTCCCACAGCTGGCGACGACTTTGTGGATCGAGGCCAGTGGTGGGCTCATCGAGAAAAAGAATTCTTGGATTGCCCACCAGCGCCGTCGCTACCGCGAGCCGTTGACGTTGGCCCCCGGACAGCTTGCCCACCCAGGAGTCCACTTTTTCGGTGAGTTGCAGTTGTTCAATAACCTCACTGCTGGGGCGCGGCTGCTGGTAGAAGCTGGCGAAGAGCTCCACGGTTTCACGAACCGTCAGCTTTTCGGAAAGACGCGTTTCCTGCAGTGAGATGCCGAGCTGTTCGCGCAATTCGCGCGCATGCGTATTCCAGGTCTGGCCGAGAATCGTGACTTCGCCCGAAGTCGGGGCCAGCAAGCCTTCGAGGATCTCGATGGTGGTAGTCTTCCCGGCACCGTTTGGACCCAGTAGACCGAAACACTCTCCGGGCGCAATCGCAAGAGTAAGACCTCGCACCGCTTCCACCTTGCCGTCATAGGTCTTGCGAAGATCGCGGCACTCGATGGCGGCGGCCATTGAGGCATTCTAGCCGAACGGGGCACAACGGGGCGGCTTGACCCAAAGGACTGCAAACCCTCGGTCTAAGGATTGCACTGTATTCCGTGATACCACTTTGGTCGATATGCTGTGGCGTGATCAGTTCACACAACCCCACTCGAGCGCCGCAATGCACGCGCAGGTTTTCTCGGCAGAAAATACGGATCCTTCTGCATGCGCTTGTCCCTCGGGTTGGAAACCGGAGGCTCAGTGAAAGATATACACGCAGTTTTGCAGCAAAAAGAACAGGATCTTGCACGGGTGCAAGCGGAGATTGACGCATTGCGCCTGGTTATCCCTCTACTTGGCGAAGAGGCGTCCCCTACGTCGGAGACGCTCAACTCCGCGTCGGAATCATCCGAAGACAAGCCGCTCGTGGAGTCGAGAGCGACCGGAACCGAAGGACCGACGTTTTCGGCGATGGGCAATGAAAGCGGGTTCTGGAAGCGGCGTCGCTGAGCGCTTTCGATTGGGGGACAGTAGTGAGTTGCACGATTGACTTCGCGATCTTTGCGAATCCTTCGCGTACTTGGCGGTAAAAGCTTTTCACCGCGAAGATCGCAAAGAGGAGCCGCAGAGACGCTACGGCGAGGGCGAACCCTCCGACTACCACACCTCTAGTCGTAATACTCCAGCCCCAGGTGTGTGATCAATTCTTCCCCTCGCAGATGGCGCAAGGTGTTCTTCAGCTTCATCATCTGAATGAAGAGGTCGTGCTCCGGGTAGAGTCCGGGTGCGGTCATCGGAGACTTGAAGTAGAAGCTGAGCCACTCCTGAATGCCAATTCCTCGAAGTTCGGGCGTTCGCTGCGCGAGGTCGAGGAACAGCACCAGGTCCAGCACGATGGGCGCGGCCAGGATTGAATCGCGGCAGAGAAAGTCAACCTTGATCTGCATGGGATAGCCGAGCCACCCGAAGATGTCGATGTTGTCCCAGCCTTCCTTGTTGTCGCCGCGCGGCGGGTAATAGTTGATGCGCACTTTGTGGAAGATGTCTTTGTAGAGTTCCGGATAAAGTTCGGGCTGCAAAATGTGGTCGAGCACTCCCAGCTTCGATTCTTCCTTCGTTTTGAACGAGCCGGGATCGTCGAGCACTTCGCCGTCGCGATTTCCAAGAATGTTCGTGGAGTACCAGCCGCTCACTCCCAGCAGCCGAGCTTTGAAGCCGGGGGCCAGGATGGTTTTCATCAGCGTCTGTCCGGTCTTGAAATCCTTGCCGCAGATGGGCGCCTCATTTTTCTTGGAGAGCTCCAGCATCGCCGGAATGTCGACGGTGAGATTGGGCGCGCCATTCGCGAACGGGATGCCTTCGGTGAGAGTGGCATAAGCGTAGATCATCGACGGAGCGATGTTCTCGTCATTCTGCTGGAGAGCTTTCTCGAACGCTTTCACAGATTGGTGGGCGGCGGTGGGCTGAATGAACGTTTCGGTCGAGCCGCACCAGATCGTGACCAGGCGCGTGGCTCCCGAGGACTTCTTGAATTCGCGGATGTCGTCGCGTACCTGTTCGGCCAGGTCCATCTTGTTCTTGCCCTTTTTCACGTTGGGCCCGTCGATCTTCTTGACGTAGTTGTGATCGAAGACGGCTTTACGAGGCTGTACGGACGAGAGAAACGGCTTGATCTGCTCCAGCAGATACCGGTCGAGCACTCCTGCCTTGCTGGCGGCGGCATACATGTCGTCTTCAAAAATGTCCCAACCAGTGAAGACCAGGTCGTCGAGGCCGGCCAGCGGCATGAATTCCTTGATTTTGGGCGAGCGGCCTTCGGTCCGCTTGCCCAGGCGGATCGTACCCATCTGCGTGAGTGATCCGATCGGTTTCGCGATTCCCTTGCGGATGGCTTCGACGCCGGCCACAAACGTCGTGGCCACGGCGCCCATGCCGGGGATCATGATGCCGAGCTTCCCTTTGGCAGGTTGCTGATTACTTGATTGTTTCTTACTTTCCTTCACTTCGACGCGCAGGCGCGGTTTTGCAGACGTCAGGCGTTTCGCCATAGATCACGCACTTCCTTATGAGAACTTGGGATGTTTAGGCAAACGGATATGTTCTCGTATTGCGCGCATCTTTGGCAACCCGCTGGGTGCGAGTGGGCGCAGATGGAGGCTGATGCGTGTTCAGACCGCTGTGAAGTGCGCCTCGCGCAAAGCGCTAAACGCTGTCATCCCGACTTTCTCAACTTGCCTTGTCTTCCCAATCTCTTTCCCTCTGTCATCCCGACCGGAGAATTCCGATGCGACTTCGCATCGGAATTCGTAGTGGGGGGACCTTGTGTTTGCGTCCAAGCCACACGACCCTAGTGGGCGAGCGCAAGCAGGATGGCTACGGCGATCAGGCCCGCCAGTGCCATGCTGGCGATCAGACCGAATGTGCTCTGCAGGGGGTGCGGGTGGAAATAACGATTGTCGCGGTGCTTGACGTTCATGAGAGGCCGCATGGGGATCCTCCTGGGAACTGACGTCTTGTCGTAATTAGACACCGGTTCGGAGGCAATGGGAAGGACGTAGCTCACACCGCGCTCGGCGGGAGAGTCTTGCAGGCCGTCGTGTCACGATCGAAACGCAAGGTCCCTCCACTCCGAACTCCGATGCACAAAACGCATCGGAGTTCTCCGGTCGGGATAACAGCGGGAAAAGACGCGCAAGGAGGACGTGGCCCGGGACTACTTTGCCTCCAAGTCCACCGTCTTCACCGGCAAATCCCAGTGCGCTTCCAGAATCGTGAATCGCCGCTGCTCTTCGCGCTGATATGTGTCCTGATCGGGGAATAGTTGTTTCTTGAGCGCGTCTTCATCGAAAGCTTCGTTTGCCACGGCCGCATTCTTGAAGATGATGGTGACGCGGTAGTCCCAGCGGCCGTCTTCGGTGGTGTGGTAGCGCGGCTGGTCCATCCAGACTTTCACCATGCGGCCCATTTCGACCTGCTTCTTGAGGAGCGGGTAGTGATTTTTCTTGAAGAGCTTCTGGAACTCTTCGGCGTATCCCCAACGGGCTTTGTAGTAGTACTCGACGACGAAGGGCTTGTCCGTGGGCGCAGCGTTTTGCGCGTGAGTTGCGCCAGGGACCAACATTGCCAGGGCAAGTAGAAGGGATGGGATCAGGTGGATGCGGCTCATGCTGCCTCCTCGCGAGTTCTACGCTTGTACACTTTGCGCGGGGTGGACGTCAAAACCTTTGGAGGGATCGATGGGTTTGCGGGACGATGAGCAAGAAATCACCGCGTTGTTCGAGGCTGGCGATCGGGCTCTGATGAACGCCGACATCGCTGTCCTGTCGCAAATCTTCGCGGACGATTACGTGCAGTATGACGCTTCGGGAAAGGCGTTCTCGAAGCGAGAGGTGCTCGAGAATCTGCGGACGAGTGCGGTGCGGTATCCGTCTATCGTGTCGACCGGTCGACGCATCCGGGTGTTCGGGGACATGGCGATTGTGCACGGAGCGGAGTCAGACGAAGTAGAAGCAGACGGGAAGCGGTTCAGCGTGCGGTATCTTTACATGGACGTGGTTTTGAAGCGTGCAGGAAAATGGCAGATTGTGGGCTCCCAGTTGGTGAGACCCGAAAGTAAACCCTTAACCACGAAGGACACTAAGGTTCCACGAAGGCAATTGCCAGACACCGGGACCCTCTGATCAACCTTGCGGCGAGGCGCGAAACATGGGGTGCCCCACCCTTCCCGCGCTTCTTGCGGGAGGGTGGGTTAGTTGTCTCAATTCCAGTAGGCCAATCGTGACTAATCGAGACTCCGTCACGCGTTTATTCCGCCGCGCGCATGCGGTTCTGCCAGTGCGACCAGATGAACCAGACCAGTCCGGCGGCCAGCACGATGCCGATGACCACATCGAACTGATGAAAGTACTTCCCCAGGCTGCGCCAGTTCTCTCCAAGTTTCATGCCGAAGTAGGCCAGCGCCAAGCACCAGGGCCACGATCCCAGGAATGTGTAGATGTGGAATTTGCCGCGCGGCATGCGGGCGATGCCGGCGGGGAGCGCAATAAAAGTGCGGATGACCGGAAGCAGGCGGCCAGTGAAGACGGCGGCTTCGCCCCATCGCTGGAAAAAACGATCGGCCCATTCGATCTCGCGGCGGCCCATCAGGATCCAGCGACCGTATCTTTCCACCAGCGGACGGCCTCCGAAATAACCGATTTCATATGCAACCAGCGAACCCAGATTGCAGCCCACGGCTCCGGCCGTTGCCACCCATAAGAGTTTCATTGAGCCTTCGAAGACCAGGTAACCAGCAAAGGGCATGATCAGTTCGGAGGGTAGCGGGATGCAGGCAGATTCAATCGCCATCAGCAACGCGATGCCTGCATAGCCACTAAAGCCGATTACAGACTTAATGAAAACGAAGATGACGGCGAGAATTTTTTCAGTCATGGGCGGTATTCAGAACACGGATCGCATGGCAGCTACGCAGTCGATGGGCGGCGACGCCCGTCGCTCCACACGCTAGAACGAGCCTTCCTGCGTGAACGTGAAGCCGGGAAGCGAGACACCGTCGGAAGCTTTGGTCACTTTGACTTTCACGGTGGGCGCGTCGGGTGCGGTCACTTCGGCGGGGCGCAGGACGGCATACTGGGTGAACACTTCGTTGTACACCTTCGTAATGAGATAGTCCTGGCCATTCGAGTCCTGACGCCAGACTTGTCCGAGTTGGATGGATTTGACGGCCACAGTTTGTCCTTGATTTCGTCTCCAGAGTATCGGGGCCGGGGTGCGGCGTCAATGGAAGCTGGTCCCTTATGAGCAACGGCATGCCAGAGGCCGCCCCAAAGATCTTAACCGCGTCACAAGATCTTGACCGCTAGGACGCAAAGGATTCGCAAAGTCCGCAAAGACACTCTTTGTGTGCTTTGCGTCAACTTTGCGAGCTTTGCGGTTAGCGCTTTTGCGGAAGAAGCGCTTGACCGCAGAGGAAGCAGAGAAACGCCGCAGAGAACGCGGAGGAAGAATTGGTTCACCGAGCCCGGAGCACATGGGCAGAAGAAAAAGAAACCTCTAAGCGTCTACGATCTTCGATTAATGGCAAACCGACGGTCACAACAGCCGACGACCAACGACCAACGACCGCTTTTTGCTACCATTTACGTTTGCGCTGAGGAGAACCGCATGGCACGAGGTGTAAGTCCGCGGCAACCGGCAAAGTCGGGACGGCATGAAGGAACGCGATCCGTTGCTCGTGGACAAGCCAGTCGGGGAGCGAAATTACCGACTGTGGGAAGGAAGTTCCCGAAGTCGATTTCCAAAGCGGCCAGCCGAGCTGCAAGCAAGGCGTCGGTCAAGGCGGCGAAGAACGCCAGGCCGCGGAGGCCGAAGGGCTACGATCCATTGGCGCCTGAGCGGATTAACGCCATCTTGCAACACCTCGACAAGCTGTATCCGGAGGCGACCTGCGCACTGCACCATCGCAATGCATGGGAATTGCTGGTGGCGACAATCCTTTCCGCGCAGTCCACTGACGTGAATGTAAATCGGGTTACGCCCGTTCTGTTTCAGAAATATCCCACCGTGCAGAACTTCGCAGCACTCTCGCCCGAACAACTGGAGCCGGACGTCCGCTCGACGGGTTTCTTTCGGAACAAATCGAAATCGGTCGTGGGAGCTGCGAAAAAAATTGTGAGCGATTTTGGGGGACAGGTGCCGGACGAGATTGAAACGCTCCTGACCCTGCCGGGCGTTGCCCGCAAGACCGCAAACGTCGTGCTGGGAACATGGTTCAAAAAGGCCATCGGGGTGGTAGTCGACACGCATGTGCATCGTATTTCGCGACGCTGGGAACTGACGCAGAACGACGATCCTGTCAAAATCGAGCAGGATCTGATGAAGGTCATCCCGCAGGAGCGGTGGATTCTGTACTCACACCAGGTCATTCATCATGGGCGGAATCTGTGCATTGCGCGCAAGCCGAAGTGCGTCGATTGTCCGATTGAGCCGCTGTGTCACGCGGAAGACAAGACGTGGACGACGGTTGAAGTGCATAAGGGAGCGAAGGCGTAAGCATTCTGCCTTGAGTGGTGGTCCATAAATGATCCGGGAAGGGCACGGCTTCCAGCCGTGCCGCTGAAGCACCAACCAATACGTGGGCTTCAGCCCCTGAGGACCGCTAGTGCTTCCTGGCACTATTTTTGAAGCAAGTTGTGAGTGCAGCAACAAGTCATGCTTCTGCCATCGCACACGAACGCAAGGTCTTTCGACTTCGCTCAAATGACAGAGCTTTAGAGACAGCAAGATCTGCGGAATCGATTAGCAGCGAGGTTCGCTCTTTTCATCAATTTTGAGGAGATTCATGCGCACCCTGATCGCATATTTCTTGGCCATTCCTATGAGCACTCTTATCGCCGCCCAGACGTTACCGGTACCCCAGGCAGTTACTGATCCCAAGCAGATTGCGAGCAAGCCGAACGGAACGGTCGAAAAGAATCTGTCCATCGAGAAGCTTTTCATGACGCGGCAAGTCGGCCGGGCCGATTGGTCGCCGGATGGGAAGCAGGTTGTTTTCGTCTCGAACATCAGCGGGCGCAACAACCTGTGGCTCGTGCCCTCCGCGGGCGGATGGCCGATGCAGTTAACCGTCAGCGATCAACGGCAAACGGCGCCGGCATGGTCACCCGATGGGAAGTGGATCGCCTACCAGTCGGATTACGACGGCGACGAGCAGTGGGACACTCACATCGTGTCACCCACGACCGGGCAGGTGGTGAATCTCACCAACACGCGCGAGATCGCAGAGGAGGACCCGACATGGTCGCCGGATGGGCGATATCTCGCCTATACGGTCAAGCCGAAGACCTCTTCCAGTTACGAGATCGATGTCTTCGACATGGTGATGCGCAAGGTGCAGCACCTGACGACCGGCACTCCGAAGGACAAAATGAACGGCGAAGCCGTCTGGTCCAAGGACGGAAAGTGGATCGCCTACGCCCAGGCACAGGCCAAGGGAACGGATTCGAACATCTTTGTGGCCGAAGTTGCCAGCGGAAAGAGCACGCTCCTGACGCAGCACGATGGAGAGCAGATCTACAGCCTGAATGACTTCTCGCCCGACGGAAAGAAGCTGCTGATTAGTTCCAATGCTCAAAACGGCTACGAGAATGTCGGCGTGCTCGACATCGCCAGCAAGAAAATTACCTGGCTTACCAAGGACAAGTGGGAAATCAACGGTGGCGAGTTCTCGCCCGATGGCAAGCGCGTGACATGGACGGCAAATGTCGACGGCAACACAGACATTTTCGTGCACGACCTTGTGACCGGAAAGACGACTTCCCTGCCGCTACCGAAGGGCGTGAACGAACCATCGGGGAAATTCACCGCTTTCAGCAAAGATGGTGCCCGATTCCTCTACTACCACAATGGACCCACTTCACCGAACGACTTGTGGGTTTATCACGCGGCGACAGGAAAATCGCGCCAGCTGACGCATTCCCTGATTGCCGGAATGCGCCCGGAAGACATGGTCGAGCCTTATCTGGTGCACTATCCCAGCAAAGACGCGAAGTGGACGATTTCGGCCTTCGTATACGTGCCTTTCAATTTGCCACGCAACGGACAGCATCCGGCAATTGTCTATGTGCATGGTGGACCGACTTCGCAGACAGTCAATTCTTTCAACCGTTTCATCCAGCACGCCGCGAACAATGGTTACATCGTGATTGCGCCGAACTATCGCGGCTCGACGGGTTACGGCAAAGAATTCCAGCACGCAAACTTGTTCGACATGGGCGGCGGGGACTTGCAAGACGTCCTCGCGGCGGCGGACTGGATCAAGCAGACGGGCTACGTCGATCCGAAGAAACTGATCGTCATGGGCGGAAGCTACGGCGGCTACATGAGCATGATGGCGGTGACCAAGGCGCCTGAGGTTTGGGCCGCGGGCGTGCCGATCGTGCCTTTCGTCAATTATTTCACCGAGATCGAGAACGAAGACCCGGTTTTGCGCGAGATGGATCTGGCGACGATGGGCGATCCGGTGAAGGACAAAGCACGATTCGAAGACCGCTCGCCGATTTTCTTTGTCGATAAGATCAAGGCTCCCCTGATGCTGCTGGCGGGCGGGAACGATCCGCGATGTCCGAAATCAGAGACGATGCAGGTGGTGGACGCCATCAAGAAACAGGGCGGAGTCGTCGACTACAAGATCTATGAGAATGAAGGACATGGGTTCTCGAAAGTCGAAAACCAGATCGATGCGTACAAGAGAGTGTCCGATTTCCTGAAGTCGCACGTACCGCCAGCCGATTGCAGCTGCGAACTGAAGCCATAGCGCGATGGTGGAAGGACGGGCGTCCCGGCCGTCCGCTCTTTACGGTTCAAGCAGGGTCAAGAAAACTGTTATATTCGCTATTAGCTAAGTCGTTGAAAACCCGTGACGGGCGCTCAGCAGGG
>Ga0075434_100001512_pt1 | contig 19648 bp, 14 predicted proteins | sample RhiMethybrSRZTD3_FD_75298 | JGI IMG/M metagenome (GOLD analysis project Ga0075434, IMG submission 75298) | Populus rhizosphere microbial communities from Tennessee, USA - Rhizosphere MetaG P. TD hybrid SRZTD3 | ecosystem: Host-associated > Plants > Roots > Rhizosphere > Soil | place: USA... | reverse complement strand
ATGGTGGCGGTGGTGAGGCGCGAGGCGGGATTCATCGGCCCGCGAACATACAACGCAACCCCGCGAGCGTCGAGTATCCTGCGCCCCATGCTCGAAGTCGACCGCTCACCCATGCGTTGGCGCATGCTGGCGCTGCTCTCGCTCGCCGAGCTGCTCGGCATGTCGCTGTGGTTCGCCGCCGCCGCAGTCGCGCCGCAGCTGCGCGCGCAGTGGGGCCTCGATGCCGCGCGCATCGGCTGGCTCACCGCAGCTGTGCAGCTCGGCTTCGTCGCCGGCACCGCCGTCGCCTCGGTGCTCAACCTCGCCGACCTCGTTCCCGCGCGCGCCCTGTTCGCGTGCTCCGCCGCGCTCGGCGCGCTCGCGAACGCAGCGCTCACCGTTGCGCCCGGCTTCGGCCCGGCCGTGGTCTCGCGCTTCTTCTGCGGCTTCTTCCTCGCCGGCGTCTATCCGCCGGCGATGAAGATGATCTCGACCTGGTTCAAGGACTGGCGCGGGCTCGCGATCGGCACCGTGGTCGGGGCGCTCACCATCGGCAAGGCCACGCCCTACCTGGTGCATGCGATCCGCGGCGCTTCGGTCCCGGCCGTGACCCTCACGGCTTCGGCCGGGGCGCTGCTCGCGTCGGCGCTGGTCGCGCTCTTCTACCGCGACGGGCCGCACGAGTTCCCGCGCCGCGCGTTCTCGTGGGCGCTCGCCGGCAGCGTGATCCGCCACCGCGAGACGCGCTTGGCGATCGGTGGCTACCTCGGCCACATGTGGGAGCTGTACGCGATGTGGACCTGGCTGCCGGTGTTCCTCGCCGCCAGCGCAGCTGCCCGCGCCGCCCGCGGCCTCCCCGCGACGGCACCATCGCTCACCGATCTCTTCGCGTTCGGTGCGATCGCGGCCGGCGGTCTCGGATGCGTGTGGGGCGGCTGGGCGGCGCGCCGCGCCGGCTACGAGCGCGTGGTCACGCGCTCCATGGCGGCGAGCGGAGCCTGCGCGCTCGGCGTCGGCCTGCTGTTCGGCGCGAGCCCGTGGGCGCTGGTTCCCCTGGCATGGGCCTGGGGTTTCTTCGTGGTCGCGGACTCCGCTCAGTTCAGCGCGCTCGTGACCGAGGTCGCGCCGCCCCACGCCGTGGGCACGGCGCTCACGCTCCAGACCTCGGCGGGATTCCTGCTCACCATGGCCACCATCCAGATGGTGCCCGTGATCGCGGGCGCGTGGGGTTGGCGCCTGGCGTTCCCGATCTTGGCACTCGGCCCGGCCTTCGGAATCGCCGCGATCGCGCGGCTCAAGCGCTGAGCCGCGCGCCTGAGGCGGCCGCCGCCCGGGCGGCCGTTCCACTGCGGCGCCCCTCAAGCCCGGGGCGCGCATGCCGATAACCGCCCAACGGAGCCCCCCGGCCCCGGCGCCCCGGCACCGGGCGTACGGAATTCTCGATGCGCACGGCGCGATCGGCGCGAGGCCCCAATCATTTGCGGGGCCTAAGCGATCGCTGAAAGGGAGGAAGCATGTCGTACGAAGCCGAAATCAGCCGGAGCAATCCGAGCGCGTTCCTGTTCCTGATCGACATGTCCGGCTCCATGACGGACCCCTACGCGGGCGGCAAGCGCAAGGCGGACGGCGTCGCCGACGCCATCAACAAGCTGCTGTCGAACCTGTCGATCAAGTGCACCAAGTCCGAGGGCGTGCGCGACTACTACGAGGTCGGCGTCATCAGCTACGGCAAGCAGGTCCAGCCCGCGCTGGGCGGCGAGCTCTCGGGCCAGGCGCTCGCCACGATCAGCAACGTCGCCAACCACCCGGCCCGCATCGAGGAGCGCACCAAGAAGGAAGACGACGGCGCGGGTGGCGTCGCCGACATCCAGGTCAAGTTCCCGGTGTGGTTCGATCCCAAGGCGGCGGGCTCCACGCCGATGTGCAAGGCGTTCAAGCTCGCGCACGAGACGCTCAAGCCCTGGGTCGACGCGCACAAGTACAGCTTCCCGCCGATCGTCATCAACATCACGGACGGTGAGTCGACCGACGGCGATCCCACGCCCGACGCGGCCGCGGTGCGCGAGCTCGCGACCCAGGACGGCAACGCGCTGCTCTTCAACTGCCACATCTCGAACGCCCAGGGCTCGAGCGTGCTGTTCGCGGACGCCGAGGAAGGCCTGCCCGACCAGTTCGCCAAGCTGCTCTTCAACATGTCGAGCGTCCTGCCGGACGCGATCCGCGATGGCGCGCAGGGCGCGGGCTTCCCGGTGTCGGACGGCTCGCGCGGGTTCGCGTTCAACGCCGACCTGGTCGAGCTGATCCGCTTCCTCGACATCGGCACCCGCCCCAGCAACATGCGGTAACGCCATGCTCGCTTCGGCGACCGCATGGTGGGCGCCGAAGGCCGGCAACGCAGCGCAGGAGTACGAAGACGCCTATGCGGTAGAAGAGGCGGCGCTGCGGTTTGCCGTAGCCGACGGCGCGAGTGAAACGTCCTTCGCAAGGCAGTGGGCGGAGCTGCTCGTGGACCGCTTCGTGCACGAGCCGCCCGGCCCCGGCGGCCTGCGCGAGTGGGTCACGCCGATGCAGGCGACCTGGGCGGGTGCGAACCAGCCCAAGGCCACCGCCTGGTACGCGGCGGAGAAGGCGCGCGATGGCGCCTTCTCGTCGCTGCTCGGCGTCACGTTCGATCACGGCCGCTGGCGCGCGCTCGCGGTCGGCGACAGCTGCCTGTTCGTCATCCGCGCGGGCAAGTTGTCGCATGCCTTCCCGCTCGAGAAGGCAGAGCAGTTCAACAATCGCCCGGTGCTGCTCTCGAGCGTCTCGCGCGCCAACCAGCGGGTGTGGGACGAAGTCCGCCTCGACGAGGGTGACCTGCTCGAGAAGGACCAGCTCCTGCTGATGACCGACGCGCTCGCCCAGTGGTTCCTGGTCGAGGCGGAGATGGGGCGGCGGCCGTGGGCGGCGCTGGCCAAGGCTTCGACGCAGGAGGCGTTCAGCGCGTTCGTGGACATGCTGCGCAGCGGCGGCGCGCTGCGCAACGACGACACCACCATGGTCCGCATCGAGGTGGCCGCTTGAGTTGGCCGACGATGTCGGATTACCAGGAGGCGGTTCAGAATCCGAAGAACTGCTTCTCCGACGCCGAGCTCCAGAAGGGCACCCCGACGCTCAACGCCCTCGGCTTGCCGCAGCCGGTCACCGGCGGATTCTGCAGCGTGTACCAGATCACGAGCGGCAAGACGCGTTGGGCGGTGCGCTGCTTCCTTCACAACATCAAGGACCTCCAGGACCGTTACAACCAGATCAGCAAGTACCTGAAATCGAAGCGTCTGAGGCAGATGGTGGGATTCGGCTACGTGAAGGAAGGGATCCGGGTGCGCGGGAACTGGTACCCGGCCCTCAAGATGGAGTGGGTGGACGGCGCCAATCTCGACCGCTGGGTCGAGAACCATCTCAAGGACTCGCGCGCGCTGCGCAAGCTCGCAGAGCGCTGGGCCGAGCTGATGGACGAGCTCGAGAAGGCCAAGATCGGCCACTGCGATCTCCAGCACGGCAACGTGCTGGTGGACGGCGGCGGCAACCTCAAGCTCATCGACTACGACGGGATGTACGTGCCCCCCCTGCGCGGGCGCGGGAGCCACGAGAAGGGGCATCCCGCCTACCAGCACCCGGAGCGCGAGGGCCGGGACTTCGACGAATCGGTGGACCGGTTCTCGGCGCTCGTGGTCCAGGCGTCGCTGCTGGCGCTCGCCGAGAAGCCGGAGCTGTGGAAGAAGTACAACGAAGAAGACAACCTCATCTTCAAGCGCGCGGACTTCCAGAGCCCGGACCTGGCGCCGGTCTTCAAGGATCTCGAGAAGATGGGCGGCACCGTCGCCGCGCTCTCCGAGGCGCTGCGTGAGGCGTGCAAGGTCCCGGTCAGCAAATCCCCGCGCCTGCGCGAGCTGAAGAACGGGAAGCCGCCGGATCCAATTCCACTCCCCACCACAGCGCCCGCGGCGAAGCAGGCGCCGGCTCCGAAGCCGGCGCCGGCCGTTTCACATGCGAGCGCGCCGCCGCCTGCGCCGAGGCCGGCGCCGGCTCCCACGCCGAGGCCGGCGCCCGCAGTCTCGCAGCCGAGCGCGCCGCCGCCCGCCGCGGCCAGGCCGGCGCCCCCGAAACCGAGCCCGCCGCCGCTGGCGAAGGTGATCCCGCTGCCGACGCAGCCGCCGCAGAAAGCCGGTACCGGCAAGGCCAAGCGGAAGTCGCGGCGCGCGAAGTCCCAGCGCGCCAAGTCCCAGCCGGCGAACCCACTCCTTTCGAGGCCGAACGTCACGCAGCCCTCGTGGATGGGCGGATCGCGCGGCGCATCGCGGCGTGCCGGCACGGCCGTCGCGGCCACATCCGCGGCCGCCGCCCCCGCTCCCGCGCCCAAGGCAGCCTCGCGGCCCGCGGCCAAGGCGGCTTCCCGGCCCGCGCTGATTGCGGTTCCGGCGCCCCAGGCCAACGGATGGTCGGTGCAGTGGACGCGGCCGGGCCAGGCGACCGAGAAGCACACGTGGAAACTCCCGGTCTACGGCAAGCGGGAGGCGCCTTTCTACTTCCTCGGGCTCCAGATGGGCAAGCACACCGAGAAGTTCGTCGAGAGCTACGACGAGAAGCTCGAGGAACGGAAGTCGTTCGTCGACGGCCATCGCTCGCTCATCACCTCGCTCGCGTTCTCGCACGACGGGCGGCTGCTCGCGACCGGTTCGCGCGACCGCACGGTGCGGGTGTGGAACGTGCAGAGCGGGCGGGAGGAGGTGGCGGCGCTCGAGAACCGGTCGGGCGTGGTGGCGATCGCGCTGATGGCGGACCGCTCGATGCTGGCGGCGGCGCTGGAAGACCGCAGGATCGTGCTGTGGGACTTCGGGCTCCACCGCCAGGTGATGCACATCGATTCGCCCGACCGCTCGCACCTGAACGCGATCGCGGTCTCGAAGGACGGCCGCTGGGTGGCCGCCGGCGGCACCGGCCGCAGCATCTACCTGTGGCAGGCCGATCGCGGAACGCTGGGCGGCGAGTTCCGCAGGACCATGGGGCGGGTCGAGGCGCTGGCGTTCACGCCCGACGCGAGCGGAGTCGTTTGTGGCACGCACAAGGGCCGGCTCGAGCTGTACGAGCGCGGGCACGACCAGGCGCGCTGGAGCGTGCGCACCGGGCTCGGCCGCATCGTTTCGCTCTCCGTGCCGGCCAAGACCACCGGGGCTGTGAGCGGCGGCGCGGGCGGGACGGTGGCGTACTGGGACTTGAAGGACGGGAGCGAGAAGCAGCGCGTGCGGCCGATGCGCGGCCGACTCACGTCGCTGTCGGTGACGCCCGACGCCTCCTACCTGCTGGTCGGGCTCACTTCCGGCAGGGCCTGCCTGACCGAGCGCGCAACCGATCGCGAGGTCGCGGTGCTCGACGGCCACCCGGGCGCGGTGACGGCGGTGGCGCTCTCGAGCACCGGCAAGTACGCGGCGACCGGAGCGCGCGACGGCTCGGTGCGGCTCTGGGCCGCTCCGTAGCGCGCCCGGGCGTTCAGACCGCGAGCTGCAATTGCACCGGCTCCGGCTCGGGCGAAAGCCGGAACGGGCGCCGATCGGCGATCGCGTAGCGGCGCTTGAGCTCGCCGATGTGCTCCAGCATCGCGGCGGTGTCCACGCCGCGCTGGTAGGAGCGCCCCGCGAAGAGCCGCTCGTAGCGCGCGAGCTCGTCGGGCCAGTCGCGCGCCAACGCGTCGAAGAAGTGCTCGCGCGTCCCGGGCCGCAGGTTGACCGGAGCAGCCCACAAGTGCGTCGCGCCGGCTTCCCGTGCCGCGCGCACCACCTCGGCCATGCCTTCGGGCCCGTCGGAGAGACCGGGGAGGATCGGTGCCATCGCGACGCCGGCCTTGATCCCCGCGCGCACCAGGATCTCGAGCGCGCGCAGCCGCGCGCGCGGCGGCGCGGTCCCGGGCTCGGTGGTGCGCCACACCTTTTCGTCGAGCGTCGGGATCGAAAAGCTGATCGAGACCCGAGCGCGGCGCGAAGCGGCCTGGAGCACATCGACGTCGCGAACGGCCAGCGGCCCGCGCGTGATGATCCCGAAGCCGGTGCGCGCTTCCCCGAGCGCCTGGATGCATGCACGCGTCAGGCGGTAGCGGCCCTCTGCCGGCTGGTAGGGATCGGTGGCAGCGCCGACCACGACTTCCTCGCGCAACCACGACGGCCGCGCCAGCTCCGCGCGCAGCACTTCGGCCACGTTGACCTTGACGCGGATGCTCTGGCCGTAGCGGTCGTCCGAGGGCCGGTCGGCGCGGCGCTCGAATGCGCGCACGTAGCAGAACGTGCAGCGATGGGCGCATCCCATGTAGGGGTTGAGCGACCAGTTGAAATCCATCCCCGACACGCGATTGAGCGCCGACCGGCAGGGCTCTTCCCGGTATTCGGCTCGCATGGGTCCAATTATGCCCCCTAGCCACCTACTGCACAAGAGTGCAGTGAAAGAATCCGGGCGAGGCTCCGTTTCGGCGGGGTAGAAATGAACCTGCACCGGGACCCTATTTCCGAGGAGGAACCATGCGCGCCTTCGACCTGTCCCCCCGCGCTCCCCACCGATTCGCGACGCTCGCGATCTTCGCATTGCTCCTGTCCGGCTGCGGCAACGCGCCAACCGATCCGGCCGCGAATCGCGTGACCGCGAGCGCGCTCCGCGCCGAGATCGATGCCGGCCGCGGACCCGCGGGAGGCGGCCCGCCCGCGAGTCTCTTCTACCCACTCGAGGTCGGGAACCACTGGGGATACGACCACTCGTTCTCGGTCTACATCATCCCCACCGGCGGCCCGCCGGGCCCGGTCCAAGGCGTGAACGATCGGGTGATCCGCGACCTCGTGTGCGTCGAGCACCGGCTCGGACACGACTACACCGTCGAGCAGGTGCAGTACCAGGGGGCGCCGCCCTGGTGGGTGCGCTATCGCCAGGATGGATCCGGCCTGTTCGAGGCAGACGTCGAAGTCACCAATCCGCCGCTGTGCGCAGGACCGGCCGGGCGCCGGATCTTCGACGCCAAGGCCGCGCCGGCCAGGGCGGACGAACGGGTCTGGGCATCGGTCGCAGCGAAGATCGCGGACCCCGCGAAGCAGGTCGCGTATCGCGCGGCATGGGATCGGGTCCAGGCGCGAATCGCGGCGGCGCGCCAGGCGATCGGGATCACGGCGCGCTCGCTCCCGCGCGCCGCAGCCGGCGTTGACCCCGGTGAGATCACGCGGCTCGAGTACCCGCTCCACCCCGGGGCCCACTGGGTGGTCCGCGCCAACCCGAGCTTCGGGTCGATCGTGGAGGGCACCGACGCGCTGGATCTCGAGGTGGGACTCCTGCCGGCCTGGCGGATCCGCGTCGGGAACGAGTTCCTCGGCCCCGAGGACCGCATCCTCACATGGTACGGGCGCAGCGGCATGCTCAAGCTCGAGGGTCACTTCGAGGGGAGCGCCACCGACGAGGCCGGGAACGAGATCGGCCGGGTGATCGCAGACGAGAGCGCCGTGTTGACCGATCTGGCGCTCGGCGGAGGGCGTTTCGCGGGGCACTGAGAAAACGACGCATCGACATTCCGGCCCGGCGGGCTCGACGATGGCGCGAAGAGCCCGCCGCGTCCGGCGTTTCGGGGCCTAGCGCGCGGCGGCCGCCGGCTCTAGCTCCGCCGGATATTCCCGGATCACCCGGTAGAGCGCATCGCGCTGGACCGGGAGCTTGCCGGCTTCGCGGATGGCGTGGACCATCGCGTCCTCGGCGAGACCCCTGGGGCTGCGCGCGAGCGCAGCGTGCGCGATCTTCTCCACGCCGATCGTGCCGTCCATGTCGCTGGCGCCGAAGTTGAGCGCAACGCCCGCGGTGTCCTGCCCCAGCATCACCCAGTAGCTCTTCACGTGCGGCACGTTGTCGAACACGAGCCGTGAGATCGCGATGGTCTTGAGGTCCTCGATCGCTGAGGCCTGGCGCCGCACCAGACCGGTGGTGCCGGGCTGGAACGCCAGCGGGATGAAGGCGAAGAAGCCCGGCGCCCGATCCTCCAGCTCGCGCAGCAGGATCAGGTGCTGCACGCGCTCAGCGCGGGTCTCGATGTGCCCGTAGAGCAGCGTGGCGTTCGAGGGAATCCCCATGCGGTGGGCGGTCTCGTGGATCTCGATCCAGCGCTGGGCGCCGATCTTCTGGTGGAAGATCTCGCGCCGCACGCGCTCGCTGAATACCTCGGCGCCGCCGCCGGGAAGCGCGTCGAGCCCGGCCTCGCGCAGCCGCTCCAACACCCAGGTCGCGTTCTGTTTGGTGAGCCGGCAGAAGAAGTCGATCTCGACCGCGGTGTAGGCCTTGACGCTCAGCGCGGGCTTGGCCTCCTTCACCCAGCGAACGACGTTCAGATAGTCGTCGAAGCGCCACTTGTTGTGGAGCCCACCCACGATGTGGATCTCGGTGATCTCCGGGTCCACGTGGGCGACGATCTGCTCCTTCGTCATGGTGTATGCGCCGGGGTCGCCCGCCTTCTTCGCGTAGTCGCAGAAGCGGCAGGACAGCACGCACACGTTGGTGGGGTTGAGCTGGCGGTTGACCGTGAAGTAGACGCGCTCGCCGTGGCGGTCGCGGGCTACGGCGTCGGCGAGCCGGCCGAGCTCGAGCAGCGGGGCGTCGAAGAGCCTGAGGCCCTCTTCCTGGGTGAGCCGGCTTCCCTCGAGGAGGGTTTGGCGCGCGGCGGAGACGGCGGGGTCGCGCAGCCTGAGGCTCGATACGTGTCCGTGGGATGGAGTCTTCATCGCCGGGAGCGCGCAGTATAGCGTTCCATCTCCAACGGGTCGAACGCCTTGCCGCCGGGGGCGCGGGTGGCGTGGCCGGAACCGCCCCCAAGGTGACCGCTGCGGTCGAGCGGGCCGTCGTGGATCGAGCTGCCCCCATGGGGCCTGCACTCCGGCGATTCTCCATCCGGGATTGGGACCGGTAAAGAGAACGCGAATTGGCATCGCCGCGGCACCCTCTTTGTCTCCATGATCCGGCGAGAATTGGCAGGCAAACCCGAACGCGGTCGTGTATCATCAGCCCGCCGATTCAGTGTCGCAACCTGTCCCCCACCGACCCGAGGTTGCATCGTGCGCCACATCATTGTACGGGCCGCCGCATTCGTGACTCTCATCGGCGGCGCCAGCCTCGCATACGCGCTCTCCACCGGTCCCGAACCCACGCGCACCGGTGCGTTCAAAGTGCAGAACAAGAACACGGAGCCGACCTGCACCAATTGCCACACCGGGTCGCCGGTGAACGATCCGAGCGGCCGGCTGCGGATCCTCGACGTTCCGACGAACTACCTGCCGGGCCAGATCTACACATTGCGCGTCCACCTCGAGCACACATGGAACCCGCTCCCGCCACAGCCCGTTCGCTGGGGTTTCCAGTTGCAGGCGGTGCAGGCCTCGACCGGGGACAGCGCCGGAGTCTGGATCATGGTCCCGAATGCGCCGCCTGACACGTTCAAGATCGTCAAACCCTCATCGATCAGCGCGTACAAGAACCGCCGCTACATCGAGCACACGCGCAACCCCGCGAATCCCGTGGACCCGAACGGCGCGACCCACTACGGCGAGCCGACGCCGGTCGAATGGCACGTGCAGTGGAAGGCGCCGCCCGGCGACAGCGGCAAGATCTACTTCTTCGCCGCGGGCAACTCGGCGAACGGCGACGGCGTTTCGATCGGGAGTGGCGACTTCATCTTCACCACCGCCGAGAGCACGATCGGTTCTTCGAACGTGGACGTGCCGGCGCACCCGGCGCCGCTCCGGCTCCACAGCGGGCTCGAGCCGGCCTACCCGAACCCGATGACGAAGTGCACCGGCATCTCGTTCACGATCGCAAAGGGCGGGATGGTGGACATCGCGATCTACGACCTCCAGGGCCGCAAGGTCCGCACCGTGATGCACGAGTTCCGTGAAGCCGGAACGCACGGCGGGACCTGGGACGGGCGCACGGACGATCACACCTTCGCGAAGAACGGCGTCTACCTGATCCGCCTGAGCGCACCCGACGGACGGAAGTCGTCGCAGAAGGTTATACTGGCGAGGTAGTATTGCCGAGGATGGCCCGCGGCTGAGATCGCGGGCATGCAGCACCGGCGCGTTGAGGGCGCGCCGCAATACGGAAGGGAGCCCGGCCGCTGAAATCGGGCACCCCCTGCCGCATCGCCCCTGCACGGGAAGGCGGGACGAGGCAACCGCCCCGCCTCCCGACTATCGCCTCCACGAAGTGCGCTCCCCCGCCCTCGCGCGCCGCCCCGAACTCTCGCTCAACCGGAAATGCCGAAGCCCGGCACTTGCGCGCCGGGCTTCTGGCTCGGTCCGCCCGGCCAACGAAGTCGGGGAAGGACCGCCGGGTACGAGCCACCCGTCAGAGGCTGAAGTAGTAGGTCACCTTGGCGAGGAAGATGTTGTTGGCGTCGGTCGACGTGAGCTGATCGAGCGAGGGCCCGAGCTCGAAGTTCCCGCTGTGCGGGACCAGATCCTCCCGAGTCTGGGTCCATACCAGGTAGAGCGTCGACCCCGGCATGTACTCCCAGCGCAGGACGGCGTTGCCGCGCAGCGACATGTAGTTGAAGTCCGGATGGCCGTCGAAGCCCCAATCGATGTTCGAGATCGCGAATGGCGGCGCCGGTCCCGCGCCGTCCGGGTCGATGGTGCCGGTCGCGGGATCGTACGTGCCCCCGTTCTCGAGGTAGTGCGTGAAGTCGTAGCTGCGCGGCCGGGCCAGCTCCTTGTAGTCGGTGTACTTGCCGGAAGAGACCAGCGGCTGCAAATACATCTGGAAGCTGAGGCGCGGCGTGAACGCCAGGTTCGCGCGGAAGCCGCCGCCCACCGTGGTCTGGTCGAGCGTGGCGAACACCTGGCGCACTCCGAAGGTCGCGGTCGCGAGCGGATCGGGTTGGGCGCCGATGTACTGCGCCTCCTCGTGGTTCCACGTGACCTCGGGGCCCACGCGCAACAGCACGTTGGACGCCGGCTTCCACTCGACCCCGGGATTGATCCAGGAGTTCCACGAGCCCGAGGTCTGCGCGTAGCTGTCGGTCTCGAAGAAGTAGAACAGCTTCTTCGCGCCGTCGGTGTCGAAGTACATGTAGTACTCGCTGCCCGGCTGGTTGAGCATGAGCGGCCCGCCGCGCGTGCGCCGGTCGTTCACGGTCTGCGGGTTGTACGCGAGCTTGTAGTTCCAGCTGTAGTTGTTGTTGAACTCGGTCTGGCCGCCGCCCCACACGCCGCCCCAAGTGGGATCGCCGTCGAAGTTGTAGGTGGCGAAGACCGCGGCCAGCACGTCCTGGTACTTCTTGTGCTTTCCGGCCCCGGTCCACTTGTACCCGCCGCCGAAATGGCTGTTGATCACGTCGGAGCGCCGCATGTAGCCCAGGTCGTTCACGTCGAACTTGGGATCCATGAAGCCGAGCGCCGCGTTGCACATCCAGCTTCCCTTCTGCTTGTTGAGCCAGTAGCGGCTGCCGAAGCCGGTGAGCGAGGTTGCGTTCGCATCCACGCCCAGGTGCTTGGCGTCGGGGCGCTGGAGGTAGTGCAGGCTGTTGTTCTGGACACTCGTGATCTGGGTGGTGGTGCCCTGGATGTGGGTCAGCGCCGACCAGCCCGAGATCACCCAGACCTGGCGCTTGTCGAGGAAGGTCCAGCCGTCGGCCGCCGCCACGTACGACTGGCCGTTCAACTGATCCTCGAGCGCGAGGTTGTCGAAGGAGCGGTACGCCATCGTGCCCATGAAGCCGAGACCCTGGCGGCGATTGTTGAACTCACGCAGGCCGCGCACCACGCCGTAGTAGGTCTGGGGCTCGACCTCCTGACGCGATTGCACGCCGCCGGTGCTCGCCTCCGCGGACTCACTGGCGGTGAGGGCGAGCAGCGTGCCGAAGTTGAACGACGGCGCCAGCTTTCCCGTGACCTTGGCGGCGCCCAGGATGCTGGTGCCGATCGGGTAGTTCACGTAGTCGGGGCTGCCGCTGACGTAGCCCTGGGGCGAGCGGCCCACGCGGCGCGAGTAGAAGAACGTCGGCTCCGGCCAGTTGAATCCCCAGTAGTCGTTGGCCCCCTGGTTGCCGCAGCTGAAGTTGGAAGAGCCCTCCACGAAGAACGGGCGCTTCTCCTGGAAATACGTCTCCACGTTGCTGAGGTTCACGACCGCAGGGTCGAGCTCGACCTGGCCGAAGTCGGGATTCACGGTGGCGTTGAGCGTGAGCCGGCTGCCCACCGCCATGCGCAGGTCACCGCCGCCTTCGAGATCCGAGGACGTCCCGTCGTTGAACGGATCGCTGGGCGCGTGCACCAGGTACTCGGACTTCTGGGTCAGGTAGGGCAGGATCTCGATCGCGCGCCCGGGATGGACGTTCTCGATCCCGGTCACGAGCGGGAAGCGCGACACGAAGCCGCTTTCCTTCTTGGGCTGGTAGACGAGGAAGTCTTCCTCGCTGCGGCGCTGGATCACGCGCCGGAAGTTGATCCCCCACAGGTAGCGGTCGCTCTTCTGGAAGCGCAGCTGCGAGTAAGGAATCCTCATCTCGAGCGTCCAGCCCAGCGAGTCGATGCGCGCGCGCGAATCCCACACACCGTCCCACGATGAGTCCTCCCAGCTGTCGTTCGAGAGCGTGCCGTCGAACTGCGTGCCGGCCGCGTTCACCAGAAAGTAGTAGCCGGTGCGCTTGTCGCAGAACGGATCGAGGTAGATCGCGAAGCGGTCCGCGGGCACGCTCACGTCGCGCCGGCTGAGCCGCGCGATGATCGAGTCGGGAGCGGTGTCGTACATCCGCGCGCCCACGTACAGCGCCTCGTCGTCGTATGCCATGCGCACCTCGGTGCGCTGGCTGGGCTGGGCGCCCTCGACCGGATCGGACTGCCGGAACCAAGTCGCGGCGTTGCCATTTCCCCACACCGGCTCCAGGAGCTGGCCGTCCACCGTGATCGGCGCCGACGTGCGGACGGCGGTCACCGGCCGCTGGGAGGCCGAGAGACTGTCGGGTGCTGCGGCCGGGGCGGTGGACAACAGGACGATCGCGAACGCAACGGGCGACATGGGGACCCCCTGGCAAGTTCAGGGTTATCGTGCGCCGCAATTAGACCGGGGGCGAGCGGAAAGGGTTGGAAGGGGGTTTAGCCGGCCCGGCCGCGCTTCCGGAACGGGTCCCGGTACGATGAATGCCGCTGAGCCTCGTGCGCCGGGCGTTCCGCCTCCAGCGGACCGGGACGAGAGCGGCAAGACCGCGGACCAGCGCCCCCGGCGCTAGCCTGAAGCCTTCCCGAACAGGCGAATGAACTCCGGGTGGTCGCGGACGCTCTCCAGGTCGGGATCGCGCTGCGGCCAGTCCGAGAGGTAGGACGGGATCTCGCGGACTCCTTCCTTCAGCTCCTGGATCGCGCGGTCGGCCATGCCGGCGCGCGCGAACGCGCACGCCGCGTTGTAGCGGATGCGCCCGTCGTGGGGCGCGATCTCGAGGGTGCGCTCGATCTGCTTGATCCCGGCGTCGCGCTGTCCCATGCGGATCAGGCGTGCGGCCATCAGGGAGCGCGCGTACACGTCGTCGGGATGCTGGCGCACCACGTCCATCAGGCGCTCCGCGGCCGTCTGCATCACCCGGTGGGCGTCCGCCTCGCGCCCGAGCATGTCGTAGCACTGCTCCAGCCACGAGAAGGAACGGTAGCGGTCGGGGTGCTTCACCGCCTGCCGTTCGAGCATTCCGAGCGCGCGCTCGGGCTGTCCCATCGCCATGTACGACCACGCCGACCACTCCACCGCCTCGGGGTGATCGGGATCGAGGCTGGCGATGCGCTCCAGCACCGCCAGCAGCTGCGGGACCTCGCCGCGGATGCGATGGGCGATGGCGTGGACCAGCAGGCCCTCGAGCAGGTTGGGCTCGAGCTCGAGCGCACGCTCGGCGAAGGGCAGGGCACGATCCACCATCTCGAGCCCCGCCCACCAGCGCATCGGACGCCGGGCCAGGGTCTCGCCCAGCGCCGCGAGCCCGAGCGGGAAATCGGGGTCGATCTCGAGCGCCTGCTTGAGGATCTCCTCGGCCCGCAGGTTCTCCTCGCGGGTCGCGTCCATGATCTCGCGCGCCCTCAGGTAGAGGCGGTACGCCTCCGGGCTGCGCGTGGGCGCGCGGTCGAGCATCTCGCGCTCGCCCGGCTTGAGCGCCAGGTGGAGCGCCTCCACGATGCGCTTCGAGACTTCGGCCTGGACGTCGAACAGGTCCTCGAGCGTGCGGTCGAAGCGGTCGGCCCACAGCGCGTTCCCGTCGGATGCGCGCACCAGCTGGGTGCTGATGCGCGCGCGCATTCCGGCGCGGCGCACGCTGCCGAGCAGCACGTAGTCGGCACCCAGCTCGCGTGCCAGCGTGCGCGGCGGCACGGCGCGATCGCGGTACGGGGCGACCTCGGCGCGCGATGCGACGGTGATCCCGCCAAGGCGCGTGAGGTCCACGATCAGGTCCTCTGCGAGCCCGGCGGCGAGGAACGCGTCGTCGGCATCCGCGCTCATCACCTCGAACGGGATCACCGCGAGCCGCGGCGCACGCGGGGCCTCGCGGGCGCTCGCGGCGGCCGGATCCACGCGGCACGCCTCGCAGCTCGCGAGATCGGCGATCAGCTCCTCGGCGCGGGCGTAGCGGTGCGCCGCTTCCTTGCGCAGCAGCTTCATCACGATGAAGTCGAGGTCGGGGCCGATCCCTGAGCGCAGCGTGCTCGGCGCGGGAGGCTGGGTGTTGAGCACGGCGTGCATCACCGCCTCGAACGCCGCGCCCTCGAACGGTCGCCGGCCGGTGATCGCCTGGTAGAGCATCACGCCCAGCGCCCACAGGTCGGAGCGGTTGTCGGGCGGCAGACCCTTGATCTGCTCCGGGCTCATCGAGTAGGGCGTGCCGAGCGCGCTGCCGGTGGCGGTGAGCCGCGGCGAGCCGCGCAGGCTGGCGATGCCGAAGTCGAGCACCTTGGGGCCGCGGGCCGTCAGAATCACGTTCGCCGGCTTCAAGTCGCGGTGCACGATGCCGAGCGCGTGCACCTCGGCGAGCGCGTCGGCAATCCGGGACGCCAGCTCGATCGCCTCGCCCAGCGGGAGCGGGCCGCGCGCGAGCCGGTCCTCGAGCGTCTCGCCCTCTGCGCGCTGCATCACGAGGTACGGGCGCCCCGCGTCCATGCCGGCCTCGTACACCGTGACCACCGCCGGATGATCGACGCTCGCCGCCGCCTGCGCCTCGCGCATCAGCCGGTCCACCGCTTCCGCGTCCTGCGCCAGCGAAGCCGGCAGCAGCTTGACCGCGACCTGGCGCGGCAGCTGCGTGTCCTCCGCGAGCCACACCTCGCCCATCGCGCCGCGGCCGAGCGGCTCGAGCAGGCGATAGTGCGAGATGGTGGCGGTGGAGCCCGGAGCGCCGGTCATGGAATCACGGAGGGTACCACGCGCGGCGCGCGCAGGCCGCGGCGCCGCGCTGGCTACCGGTGCCGGCGGCGCAGGAGCGCGCTCACGAGCCACGCGACCGCGAGCGCCCACGTGAGAATGACGAACACCGCGCCGATGCGGCTGCGCGGGCCGCCCTGCGTGAAGCGGCGCGCGGCCTCCGCGCGGTGCTCGGCAAGCAGCGCAGGCGGAATGAGCCGGATCGCGAGCGCCAGGCCCAGCGGCACCAGCACCAGGTCGTCGAGATAGCCGATCACCGGGATGAAATCCGGGATGAGGTCGATCGGGCTCAGCGCATATGCGACGGTGAGCGCAGCCACTGCCTTCGCGGGCCACGGCACGCGCGGGTCGCGGGCCGCGAGGTAGAGCGCGAACGTGTCGGCCTCGAGCGCGCGGACCTTCCGGCGCAGCGACGCGAAGACGCCCGGCTTGGTCGCGCCGCTCAACCCGCAAGTCCGCCGGCCGCTCGCGGCCGGCTCATCTCGGCTTCACCTGGTCGCGCAGCCACTGGAGAAGCTGCTTCACGTAGGAGTCCGAGGTCTCGCCCGTCCCGGTTTCCATGTAGTGGCCCGCATGCGGAATGCGGCGGATCGTCACCGCCGGGTTGTCCCGCATCGCCCGCCGGATGCCGGCGATGCTCTCCTCGACCGGCACCCACGGATCCACCTTCGCGAAGAAGAAAGCGGTGGGCACCTCCACACGCGCGAGCACTTCGAGCGGGTCGTAGTCCATCTCGGCGAACCATTTCGTTCCTTTGGGCTCGGCGGGCAGGACGCCCGCGTTCGGCAGCATGACCAGGCCGAACCACGGCTCGAGCCGGATCGCGTCGATCTCCTGCTTCGCCTCGCTCATCGTTCGGAACCCGCGATAGTAGTCGTTCACCACCTCCCTTACATGCAGGGCGCGCGTCACGATCTCGGGCGCCGTACCCGCGGCCTTGAGCGCGTACTCGGCGGCGTAGTCCATCTGCCGCTTCGGTGTCACGCCGGGCCCGGACACCGCGACCACGAACGCGATGTCGCGCGTCAGCGAGGCCGCGAGCGGGGCGAGCCAGCCACCCTGACTCACCCCCCACACGCCGATCCGCGCGGGGTCGATGTCGGGCCGCATCTTCAGGAACTCGATCGCCGCGATCCCGTCGCGCGCGAGGTCCTCGAATTTCGCCGCGGCGAAGTCGCCGCCGGACTCGCCCGAGCCGCGGCGGTCGAAGAGCAGGACGGCGATGCCCGCAGAGGGAAGTGCGGCGACGAGATGCCGGTACGCGGGGTCGTCGCGCCTTCCCGCGCCGGCCGCGTGGAACGCCACCACCGCCGGGCGCCGGCCCGATCCCGCGGGCACGTAGAGCGTGCCCGCCAGCGCGACATCGCGATGGTGGAAGACGACCGAGTCGACGCGCGCCAGCCGCTCCGTGGCGCGCGCGGGAACCGTGCTCGATCCGAGGGCGAGGAGCGTTCCGATCACGGCCGCGAGCGGCCGCGCCGCGATCACTTCACTTCCGCAGGGCCGAACCGCTCGAGCATCTGGTCCTCGCCCGCGGGCTCGAGCAGATCCCGGACGAAGTCCTGCGCTCCGGGATACGCGGAGTTTCGCAAGCGCTCCGCGGCGGCTGGGAGGTCGTAGCGCGTGTGCCGCAGCTCGACGCGGGGCCCGAGCAGAACCCAGTACGCCCCGGGGACGCCGAACGGCATACCAACACTGCCGGCGTTCACCACGCGCGTCGCCCCGATCATGCGATCGAACTGCATGTGGGTGTGGCCGCAGACCACCAGCGAAACACCGTGGCCATCGAAGATCGGCCGCAGCCGGTCTTCGGCGGTGCGCCGGGTGAAGACCTCGGTCTCGCTGCGCGGCGTCCCGTGGCAGAACAGCACGTCGCCCAGCCCGTCGATTCGGAGGCGCACAGTCCGGGGCCAGCTCGCGAGCACCGTGTGGTCTTCGGGCCGAAGCTGCTGCGCCGTCCAGCGCATGTTCTCCAAGTCCGGCGCCGGGAGCGGACGCCCCGACGTCGTCCCCCAGTAGGTCACGGCGCCGCCCTCGAGCGCTGCCGCCTGCGCCAGCGTCGCCAGCTCGCAGTTGCCGTGAATGAACTGCGCGGGCGGGTCGAGATCCTCGAGACGCCGCAGGCATTCGCGCGGCAGCGGGCCCGGAACCACGTCGCCGCCCACCACGATCCGGTCCACGCCGCTCGCACCGACGTCTTCGAGCACGGCCTCCAGCGCGGGCAGGTTGCCGTGGATGTCGAAGAGCGCTGCGACCCGCATCAGGGCTTGCTCCGTCGGCGGCCTGCAGGTCCCGTCATGGCTTCACGGACGCGGTCGAGCGGCCGGGATCCTGGTAGAGACCGATCACGTTCCCGCCGGGATCGCGGAATCGCGCTGTCACCTCGGGGGCATCGGCGCCGATCGGCTGCACCAGCTGGCCGCCGTTGGCGATGACGGCGTCGACGCTCGCGGCGACGCTGTCGACCATGATGTAGAGCAGCAGGCCCGGCTCCCGCGATGCGGGCCGGCCGGTCACCCATGCTCCGCTCACCTCGCCGGTCGTGTCGTCGAACGCGACGCGGCCATCACCACGCCGCCGGATCCCCCACCCGAAGACCCGGGCGTAGAACGCTGCCGAGCGCTCGATGTCGGTCGCGGGCATCTCGATGTAGCACACCTTGCCGTGCTTCGGCGTCGGCGACATGCGATCTCCTTCCGCTCGTGCCCTCTGCCCTGCGGGAGGGCGTCCGCCAGCCTACCCCTGCCCCTTCATCCTCCGCGCTGCGCGAGCGCGATCGCCAGCTCCGCGGCGACGCGCGCGTTGTTGCGCAGGAGCGCGACGTTCGCGGTCACGGTGCTTCCGCCCGTCAGGTCGGCCAGGCGGTCGAGCAGGAAGGGCGTCAGGTGGCGGCCGCGCACCTTCGTCTCCGCCGCCTCCGTGACCGCGCGCTCGAGCGCATGCTCGTACTCCGAGCGCGGCAGCTCGTGCTCCTCCGGAATCGGATTCGCGACCACGATGCCGGTCCCCAGGCCCAGCTGGAAATGGTTGCGCACCGCCTCCGCCAGGTCGTCCACCGTGTCGAAGCGCTGGTCCACGGAGAGCCCGCTCTCGCGCAGGTAGAAGGCCGGGAAATCCGCGGTGCCGAGGCCGTAGACCGGAACGCCGAACGATTCGAGCGCCTCCACGGTCCGCGCCAGGTCGAGCACCGCCTTGGCGCCGGCGCACACCACCGCTACCGGGAAGCGCGCAAGTGCCGTGAGGTCGGCGGAGATGTCTCCGCTCTCGGACGCGCCGCGGTGGACGCCGCCGATCCCGCCGGTCGCGAACACCTCGATCCCGGTGCGCGCGCACACGAACATGGTCGCCGCCACCGTGGTGGAGCCGGGCTTGCCGCTCGAGACCTGAGCGGCGAAGTTGCTGAGGTTGAGCTTGACCGCCTCGGAAGTGTCGAGGCGGTGCAGCTCGTCGAGCGTGAGCCCGATGCGCACGCGGCCGTCGAGCACGCCGATCGTGGCGGGCGTTGCGCCGGCCGCCACCACCTCGGATTCCAGCTCGGACGCGACCTCGACGCCCTGCGGCTGCGGCAGCCCGTGGGTGACGAGCGTGGTCTCGAGCGCCACCACCGGCCGGTGCTTCGCGAGCGCTGCGCGCACGAAACTCGAGATCGCGAACAGATCGCCTTTCATCGCCCGGCCTCCGATCCCAGCCACTCGCGCAACCGGCGGTCGGCTTCCTCGCGCGTGGCCGCGAGCAGCGCTTCCGCGCCCCAGCCCTCGAGCGCGAAGCTGGCGGAGACGATCGCCTGGTCGAGCGCGCTCTCGAGCGGGCGTCCCGCGACGATCGCGGCGAGGAACCCGCCGGCGAAAGCGTCGCCGGCGCCGGTGGGATCACCCGAGAGGCGCGGCACCGGCGGCCACTCGATGAACGTGCGCTCGCGCGCATCGTAGAGCAGCCCGCCCTGGCGGCCGCGCTTGAAGGCGATGAAGCGCAGCCGCCCGCCGGCGCCGGCGAGCGCGCGGAGCGCCACGCGCGGATCGAGTGCTGCGGCCGGCAGTCGCAGCTCGTCCTCGCTCACGAACAGCGCGTCCACGTTGGCGAGCACTCTGCGCCAGGCCTCGAGGTTGTCCTCACGGATCGGCTCGTGCGGATCGAGCGAGAGCGCGGTCTCGCGGCGCGCGCCGAGCGCTTCGATCAGAGCCGACTGGAGCTCGAACGGCATGGGCGCGAGGTGGATCGCGCGCGCCTCGCGATA
>Ga0075434_100001506_pt1 | contig 19671 bp, 19 predicted proteins | sample RhiMethybrSRZTD3_FD_75298 | JGI IMG/M metagenome (GOLD analysis project Ga0075434, IMG submission 75298) | Populus rhizosphere microbial communities from Tennessee, USA - Rhizosphere MetaG P. TD hybrid SRZTD3 | ecosystem: Host-associated > Plants > Roots > Rhizosphere > Soil | place: USA... | reverse complement strand
GACCGTGCTCGGGCGCGTGACCGTCGGCCGCGGCAGCATCATCGGCGGCAACGTCTGGCTCACGCACAGCGTGGGGCCGAACTCGCGCATCTCGCAGGCTGCGCTGCAGCAGGGCGGCTTCACGGACGGCGCCGGCATCTGAGCTCCGTGAATCCGGGCGACCTCGCACGCCTCGTGCTCATCGGCATCGGAGCAACGGCCATCGTCGACCTGTCGTCGATCGCCCGAAGGCGGTTGTTCAACGTGCCGCTGCCGAACTTCGGCTTCGTCGGCCGATGGTTCGCGCACATGGCACGCGGGCGTTTTCGTCACGACTCCATCGCCGCCGCCCCGGCGATTGCCGGCGAGCGCCTCATCGGCTGGACCGCGCACTACCTGATCGGAATCGCCTTTGCGGGCCTGCTGGTTGCTTTAGAAGGCGTTGCGTGGATGCGCGAGCCGACGCCCGCGCCCGCGATCGCCGTCGGGATCGTGACCGTCGTCTTGCCCTTCCTGGTGATGCAGCCCGGCATGGGCGCCGGAATCGCCGCAAGTCGTACGCCAAATCCTCCGATGGCGCGCTTCCAGGCACTCGCGACTCACACGATATTTGGCTTGGGCCTGTTCGTCACGGCGTGGCTCGCGGAGCGCTTGTTTCCGACTTGACGTGGTGCCGGCGGAGGGAGTCGAACCCCCGACCTGAGGTTTACAAAACCACTGCTCTACCAGCTGAGCTACGCCGGCAACGGCGGGCATTCTAGCCTTGCCGTGCCGGCGCCGCCTTGCCGTTGAAGCAGAGGTGCACGAAGAGACCCAGCACCGCCATCGTCCACACGATGACCGCGGACGATGGCAGGTCCGTCACGACGGACACCGCGAGCCCGGCCACGTAGCTCGCGATCCCGAGCGCATAGCCGACCGCGAGCTGTTTCTTGCCGCTGATCCGGTACGTCGCGACCGCGGGCACGATGAGGCTCGTGAACACGAGGTACACGCCGACCATCTGCACCGACGCGGTGACGACGAGCGCGAACAGCAGGTAGAAGCCGATGCGCCCGATCTGTTCGCGCCAGAGGAACCAGACCACCGCGAAGACCGCGGTCAGGATCGCCGTGCGCACGAGCTGCGTGTTCGATACCCAGAGTATCTGCCCGGAGAGCAGGTCCTTGAGGTTGTCGCCGCCGTGCGGGTCGTTTGCGAGCAGGAGGATCTGCATTGCAGAGGCCAGCACGAACAGGATGCCGATGAGCGCCTCCTGCGCCTCGGGGCGCTTCTTTTCCGTCCAGGTGAGCAGCAGCGCGCCGGCGAGCGCCGCGACGCCCGCCGCGGCCTGCGCCGGCCAGCCGTCGATGGGCAGGCCGAAGCCGCTTGCGATGATCACGCCGAGTCCCGCGACCTGCGCGATCGCGAGGTCGATGAACACGATGCCGCGCGAGAAGACCTGCTGCCCGAGCGGCACGTGCGAGATCACGACGAGGACGCCGGCGATGAGCGCCGGCCACAGGATCGAGAGATCGGTTTCGAAAAGGTTCATTTCGCGGCTCCCAGGAGCTTCTCGATCGTGTCGTCGAAGAGGCCGAAGAGGTCCTTCGCCTCCTTGCTTCCGCCGACGGAGAAGGGCAGCACCACGGCCGGGGCATGCACGCGCTCGGAGAGCCAGTTCGCGGCCTTCGGGTCGTTGTAGGCGTTCAGCAGGATGAGCTTCGGTGGCGTTGCGGTCAGTTTCGTCACCAGCTGGCTGAGGTAACCGGCAGACGGCGGCACGCCTGGCTTCGGCTCGATGGCGGCGACTTCCGTGAGCCCGAGCCAGCGGCAGAGGTAGGCTTGATCCCGGTGCATGATGACGACCGGCGTCCCCTTGAGCGGCGCCGCCTTCTCCTGCCAGCGCGCCGTCGCCTCGCTCCAGCGCTTGCCGAAGTCGGCGGCCCGCGTCGCGTAGTAGTCCGCGTCGGCCGGGTCGATCGCAGTCAGCCGCGCCGTGAGCGCCTTGGCGACCGCAGCGACGTTTCGCGGGTCGAGCTGGATGTGCGGGTTGCCGAGCGGATGGATGTCGCCCATCGCGCGGTCGAAATGCTCCGGCTTCTCCACCAGCGTCACGACCGAGGTCGCCTCGAAGTAGCCGGGCGCGCCGCGCTGGATCTTCGGGTTGCCGGACTCCTGCTGGAGCACGGGCAGCCAGCCGATCTCGAGCTCGGCCCCGTTCGCGACGAGGAGATCCGCCGTGCGGGCGCGCGCGACGAGGCTCGGCTTCGCCTCGACACGGTGCACGTCCTGCATGGCGGTGGTCGCGACGTAGACGTCCACGTGCTCGCCGCCGAGCTCCTTCGTGAGCGCGCCCCAATCGGCCGTCGTCGCGAGCACGCGGATCGCCGCCTGCGAGGGCAGCGCGAGGGAGAGAAGGAACAGCGCCAGGGCGGCGCGGATGATGTTTTTCATATTGGCGATTTCCTAGTACTTGTGCGCGCCGTGCGCGCCGATGCCGTAGAGGTATTGCAGCTGGAGCTGGCGATCCGTCTCGCCGTCGTCGCGCACTTCGTCCCAGGCGTACTGCAGGCGCAGGCGCGAGAACTCGCTCGGGTTCCAGTCGAGCATCAGCGTCGTGCGCGTCGGGCTGCCTGCGAGCAGGGCCGGGAAGTCCCCCGGTGTCAGGACGCTTGACGTCACGAGGCCGATGTCGGCGTCGCCCGAGTCGAGCGCGTCGTAACGCAAACCCGCGCGCCAGCGCGGCAGGAACTGGTAAACGCCCTGGACGTACCAGCCGGACTGCGTACTCCGATAGGCGTCGCTGAGCGCGGCGCCATCCACGTCGAACGCGAGGTCGCCGGACTCCCTGCGATGCATGTACTCGCCCTGGAGCTTCAGGTAGCGCTGCGCCGAATTCCCCGTGGGCGCCCACTTGAAGACGGCGTCCGCCACCCAGGTTTCCGACGAGCCGGTGAAGGCATTCAGCACCGGATTGCCCGCGGCGTCGGTGTCCTCGTACGCGCGATCCTCGGCGTCGAGGTCGATCCAGGACGCGCCGGCGCGCCAGCTCGCGTTGTCGCCGACGTCGCCGCCGACGTGCGCGAAGAGCGTCGTGCCGTTCAGGCCGTTGCCGCCCTGGCGCGTGCCCGGAAAAGCGTCTCCGTTCCCCGTCTCCGCGCCGAACTCGAGGAAGAGGTCAGTGGGCGCGATCCACTTAACCTGCACGCCGTCCTGCGCGCGCTGGCCGCCGAAGAACGCCTGGTACACGAGCGGCTGGTCCACGAAGTCCCAGGCATGCGCGTGCACCTCGTTGAGGTAGCCGAAGCCCGAGAAGAACCGCCCGCCCTTGATCGTGAAACCGTCGGGCAGCGACGTCGTGCGGAAGAAGGCCTCCTCGACGCCGATCTCGTCCTCGCCCGTGATCGCCGCGGTCAACTGCGCGGTGAAGTACGGGTCGACGCTGGCGGCGACGGTCAGCTCGGATTCCCCGAGGTTGAAGCTGCGCTCGCCGGGACCGACTTCGCCGCCGCTCGGCATGAAGCCGGCCATGTGCCAGTCGGACGGGTCGCGCGAGGTGTCGGCGTAGGTGCCGGCGAGGATCACCGAGATCGCCGGGTTGAAGGCGGAGGCGCCCGACGCTGCTGTCGCGGGGGCGGGCGGCGTGGCGTCGGCCGCCACCACTTCCGCCGCGGAGGCGGTGTTCTCCAGTTGTGCGATGCGCGACTCGAGCGCGGCGACGCGCGTTTCGTAGTCGGATTTCAGGCTTTGCAACTCGGCACGGAGTGCTGCGGCATCGTCATCGGCGCGTGCGCCGGGTGCATGTGCAATGCACGCCATGGCGACGAGCGCCGCAATCGGCTTGTAAGCAGACATGGTAGTCCCCGTCTGAAAGAGTGAAACGCCGGCTGCGAGCGGCCGGGATCAACAGGCTTCAGACGAGCGCGGGGGGTGCTCGGGAGCGAAAGGCCCGGAAGGGCTCGGAACGGGTGGTGGGTGCGGCAGCCTCGGGAACGACTGTCACCCAGGCGACCGAACGGACAGGAATGACGGGCGGCGGTGTGCCGACCGCGATCTGCAGCTGCGACGACGCGAGGCAGGTGCCGCAGCTGCGCGCCGCGCTCATGCGATCCGAAGGATCGGCGAGCGGGTGCGAATAGATGTGGATCTCGGCGCCGAACTGGGCGACGAGCAGGGCCAGCGCCATCCACCGGCCGATCTGCGCAACGCGCTTGCGCGTCATTTGCAGCATCACGATGCCCAAGAGCCTATCACAACAGCCTTATGCGCCCGTTTCGTCGCAGGGCCGGACTTCGAGCCGCAGGATACGGCCGCCCTCCCCCTGTAACTGCGCGGCGTCCGGCAGTTCGGCCGGCGGCAAGACTTCGACGTCGATCCAGTACACGGTTCCGCTGCTCTCCCGATCGGTGATGCGCGGCTCGAGCCCGATCGCTTGGCGTCATCCATGCGGCGCAGCGCACGCTGCCGCTCGCTGAAGAGGCCGAGCGAGATCGTGACGTTCCGGCCGTCGCCGGGCAACGCGTATGCATCTCCGACACCGGCTCTGCGCAGGCGTTCGATGATCGTGTTGGAAGTCGCCCGGTCCGGCACGTCGAGGGTGACCCAGTAGCCCCGCCACACGACCCCCTCGCCCGCCCGCTGGCGCGGCTCGAGTCCTTTTTCGTGCAGCAGCGTCGACGCGCGCGAGGCATCCGTGAGGTCGGTGAACGGGCCGAGGCTGAGGCAGTTGTCGCGCGGCGTTCGCGGGGCGACCGGCGCCTTCGAGGGCGCGGCTTCGCGCGCCAGCATGAGCCCTTTCCCAGCGGTCGTCGCGGCGGAAGCGACCGTCTCGTCCGGCCGGGAAATCCAGTGCGTCCACCCGTACCAGGCAATGTTGGCGAAGATCAGGATGGCGATCGCGAGGCGCACGGCGCGAATCTATCACCGAATGTGGCGGACGCTCACGTCGCCGGACAGGATGCGGCGGCGGACGCCGTCGGTCTCGAGCATCAGCGCACCGTCGCCATCCACGCCGCGCGCGAGCCCGTCGAGGTGCTGGCCGCCCTGCAGCACGCGCACGGGCCGGCCGATGAGCGCATCGGCTTCCTGCCACTCGTCGGTGAAGGCCGCGAGTCCGCGGCCGCCGAACTCGACGAGCGCGGCCGTGAGCTCCGCGATCATGACGGCGGCCACCTCGTTCCGGGACGGTACTTCGCCGAGCGACGCGAGGTCGGTCGCCTCGACACCTTCGGCGCGCAAGCCGTCGCGGACGGATGTCGGCAGGCGGACATTGATGCCGATGCCGACGACGAAATACGCCGGCCCCGCCGCCTCGCCGCGAAGGTCAATCAGGATGCCGCCGAGCTTGTCGCCCGCGTGCACGATGTCGTTTGGCCACTTGAGCGACAGGCCGGGGAAGCCGAGGCGCTTGAGCGCGCGTCGCGCCGCGACACCGACGGCGAGCGAGAGTGCGCTCAAGGTCGCGGGCGCATCCCGATAGTTCCAGTTCACCGAGAGGCACAGTCCCGACGCGAAGGGTGCGACCCAGCGCCGGCCGCGGCGGCCGCGCCCGGCGCTCTGAAATTCCCCGAGGCAAGCGTCGAAACGACCCGCGGGCAGGTCATTCACGGCGAGCAGGCGGTCGTTGGTCGACTCGAGTTCGGCGTGGACTTCGAGGTTCCGCAGGCGCTCGCGCGCCGCCGACGGCAGGCGACCCTGGATCGCGCCGGTATCCAGGAGGTCGAGCGCCGATTCCAGTCGATAGCCGCTGCCTGGCGTCGCCTCGCAGGCGATGCCCCATTCTTCGAGCTGCTGCAGGCGCTTCCACACCGCCGCGCGCGAGATCGAAAGCGCGGCCGCGAGCTCCTCGCCGGAATGTCGCGCGCCGTCAGCGAGCAGTCGCAAAAGCTCGATACGCCCGGTCACTTCGCGCCACCGCGCGGCTTCAGGAGCCAGAGCTTACTTTCGCGCGGCTCGGTCCCGGCGCGGATCCGCGCAAAGTTGCCGCGGTGTGCCCAGGCGACGAGCGCCGCCATCGCGAAGCCGAAGGCGACGAGCGCACCGGAGGCCGGCGTGAGCCGCGTCGTGCCGATCGCGGCGGCAACGGCGGCGACTGTCGTCGCGAGCCCGACATAGCCGAAGAGCAGCATCGCCGCGAACCAGGCCGTCAGCGCGACGACGAGGAGCGCGGGCGAGAATGCGATCAGCGTGCCGGCGAGCGTCGCGCCGCCTTTGCCGCCCCGGAACTGGAAGAAGAGCGGCCACACATGGCCCGCGACGGCCGCGGCCGCGCAGCAGGCGGCGAGCCAGTCGCGCGCAATCGTTGGATCCTCCCGGACACCAGGCAGCGAGAATCCGGGCAGCCAGGCCGCCGCAATCCAGCCCTTGCCGACGTCGATGACGACGGTCGCCGCCGCGAACGCGAAGCCCTGGGTGCGGAGCGCGTTCGTGCCCCCTGCATTGCCGCTGCCCATCGTGCGGATGTCGACGCCGCGGAACGCGCCGACGACGAGTGCACCGACGATCGAGCCCAGCAAATAGCCGATCAGCGCCTTGAGGCCGAGTTCCAGCATTTCTACCCCCCGCGTGGCAGGAATATCTCTGCGATCATGCAGCGCACGCTCCCGCCGCCGAGCCGCTCGATGGTCGGGATCGGCATCGCAACGATCGTGCCGTGAAGTTCCAGGCGACTCCGCTTCGGCACTGCGAGCGCCTGCCAGGCCGCCTCGGACATCGCGACGAGCGGATCGCCGCCATTCGTTGCGAGCGCCAGGAGGTTGCCGGCGAAACCGTTCATTTCCTGGACATCGATGTCGATGACCTCGTGGCCGCCAGCCTCCAGCTCACCGGCGACCGCCGCACGCCGCTCCTCGTCGGGAATCGCCGCGCCGCAGAGGACCGCGAAGCGCTCGCCGATCGCCATCAGCACGTTCGTGTGATACGCGGGGAGCCCGTCGGGGCCGAGCGCCTGCATGGCGACCACGCGGTACCCCAGCGCCGCGGAAAAATCGGCGAGCGCGGCCGGCGTCGTGCGCGGCGAGCGGCAGGCATACGCGACGCGGTTCGGCCGATCGAGAATGAGGCTGCCCGTGCCTTCGAGAAACTCGCCGCGCGCCTCGAGCGGGCTCAGGTCGATCGTGCGCGCTCTGCGAAAGCCCGCGCGCCGCAGGTCATCGAGGATTTCCGGCCGGCGCTCGGCGCGGCGCGACGGCGCCATCATCGGATAGAGCACGGTCGTCCCATCCGCGTGGAAGCTCACCCAGTTGTTGGGAAAGCAGGCGTCCGGCTTCACGGGCTCGGGCGTATCTTCTGCAACCTGGACGTCGACGCCGGCATCGGCGAGTCGCGCGGCGAGTGCGTCGAACTCGCGGAGCGCCGCCGTCGCATCGCCCGGTCGCACGTCCGCGCGCTGGAACCGGTTGGAGTCGGCGGTCTCGGGGTTCGCGCCGAACCGCGCGGGCCGCACCATCAGCACGGCATCGGCGCACTGCCGCTCGGGCGGGGACATCAGAATTCGACCCGGAACCCAAGCTGGATGCGCCAGACCGACGGCAGCGACGACACGGTCTTGAACGGCTTGACCGGGCCCGTCGCTCCCGCGCGCGGATGGTAGACGTAGCAGCTCGCGGCGCCATTCGGGCAGCCGGACGTCTCGATGCGGTCCACGTCCACGACAGGCGCCATGTACGGGAAGCTCACCTGCCGCAGCTGTCCCCAGTCGCTGTTCAGGAGGTTCGCGAAGTTCTCGACGTCGACCGTCACGATGCCGCGCGACTTGCGGAAGACCGGAAGCTCCTGTGCCATGCGCAGGTCCAGCACCGAGACCCAGGGGCTCCGGTGCGAGTTGCGCGGCATGATGCGGCCGCGCCATTTCTCGAGACCCTGCCGATGGATGTAGCTGTCCATGTCCGCGGCAAAAGCCGCCGCGCCGGCATTCGCCGACGAAAAGCTCGTCGTGTCCGCACACCCCGGCACGCCGCCATCGACGTCCGCCTGGGTGCAGCGGGCCTCGAAGATGACGTCGCCGTCCGGCACATAGAAGAGCTGGCGCTGGCGCGCGTTTCCGCCCTGCCGCGGATCGCCCCAGATGCCGCCGGTATCCGCGTTGCCGAACGTGTAGCTGTACGGGCGGCCCGAGCGGTGCTCGCCGAACAGCGCGACGCTCGTCTCGTAATCGCCGAAGTAGGCCTTGCGCCAGGAGAAGCTGCCGTTGAGCCGGTGCCGGATCTCGTAGTTCGAGGTGGCGAGCCCCGGATCGTTCGGGTCGGAGGTCGCGACGTTGTCCCAGTTCGAGGACGCGGTCGAGCTCGTGCCCGGGTTGACGTCCGAGACGTTCTCGTTCGCATATCCGAGGTAGGCGTCGAACCGGCCCGATGCCAGGCGCCAGGTCTTGTTGAGCTCCAGTGACAGCACCGTGCCACTGCCCTGGCCGGTATTCGCGAGGACAAGGTCCTGGATGGACGTGCCGCGGCCGTCATCCCGCTGTGCATAGATCGGCCGGCCGTCCGGCGCCGCGCCGACCTGCTCGAGTCGCAGGTCTCGCCACAGCACTTCATCCTTGACGCGCGAATAGATCCAGTCCGCGGTCAGCTCGATCTCCCAGGGCAGCGTGTGCTTGACGCCGAGATTCCAGCGGTACTGCGACGGGACCTCGAACGCCGGGTCGATTGCATTGACCGTGCTGTCGCCGCGCTGCGTCGCGTTGAAGTCGAGCACGTCCTGAGGGATGTCGTAGCCGTTGACACCGTCGAGCGCGCCGACGAGCTGCGGGAGCGTGCCCGTGCGGTTGACGTCCGTGCGCACGACCGTCACGCCGTCGTTGGAGAAGCTGTTCGAGATCCACACGTTCGGTGTGCCGCCGCCGAAGAGGCCGAGGCCGCCGTACAGCGTGGTCCCGGGGGTCCAGTGCCAGTTGAAGCCGATGCGCGGCATCACGAGCTCACGCCCGTCGAGCGTCTCCTGGTTGTCGAAGCCGTAGCGATCCGTGAAGTTCTGGTTGAGCTTCGGCTTGTCGCCGCTCGAAAACAGGTCCAGGCGCAGGCCCGCCTCGAGCTTGAGGTCGGGCGTCGCCTGCCACTCGTCCTGGACATACAGGCTGTCGACGTCATAGCTGAAGATCGCCGCCCCATCCCGGGCCACGTTCGTGAAAGCGTTCGCGTACGAGAGGCTCGCGGCCGACTGCGCCTCGAAGTCGTCGATGCTGGCGAAGGTCCACTGGCCTTCGCTCCGCGGCACGAACAGGTTGAAGATGTCGAGCATCTCCCGCTCGTAACCCGCCGTGATCGTATGGTCGGCCAGGAAGAAGCTGCCCTTCAGCTTGACCGTGTCGATGTCATTCGCGTTCCGGTTCGCCTGGCGGAACTCGTCCGAGCCCATGTACATCGTGCCTTCGGACGGCGTTGCGATGATCATCTCGCCGAAGTCCGTGCCGAACAGCGAGGCCTGGACCGTGTCGACCTCCTTGTGCGCGTACTTGAACTCCGTCGAGAAGCGCTGGTTCCAGTCGGAGAACAGCTGCAGCGAGGCCGTCTCCATCGTGATCGCGCGGTCGAACCAGTTCGACGGCGCGCCGAGCCGGCTGTTCGCCGGGTTGTTGTTCGTCGTGTTGACGATCAGCTCGTTGCCCTCGGTTCGCTGGTAGGCGAGCGTCGCGCGGTGCGAGCCGTTGATGTTCCAGTCGAGCTTGGCGAGGATCTTCTCGTCCTCCTCGGGCGCCGAGCGCAGCGTCTCGCCGATGTCGTAGTCGTAGACGTCCAGGCCGATCTGGCGGACGCGGTCGTACTCGTCCTGAGTCACGCCCGGGATCTCGACCGGGAAACCGGAGCCGGTCGGCCCGGTGTCCTGCGGGGCCTTGCGATCGAGCTTCTCGTACGAGAGGAAGTAGAACAGCCGGTCCTTGACGATCGGGCCGCCGAGCGTCGCGCCGTACACGTCCTCGTCGAAGACGAGGTTGACGTCGACGTCGCCGGTCTTGTTGCCGAGCAGGCTGTCGTCGCCTTTGTAGTAGTAGGCGGAACCGGTCGTCTCGTTGGTGCCCGACTTCGTGATCATGTTGATGGTCGATCCGCGGAAGAACGAGTACTCGACGGAAAACGGCGCCGTCAGCACGGAGACGGCCTCGATCGCATCCACGGAGAGCGGGCTGCGCTGCGTCGGATAACCGTTATTGTTGAGTCCGAAGTCGTCGCTCTGCCGCACGCCGTCGACGGTGATCGTGTTGTAGCGGTTGTTGACGCCGCCGACCTCGAGCGCGTCGGAATTGGTCGGATCGACCCAGGCCTTCGGGTCGACGCGCACCACGTCCTTGATGTCGCGGCTGATCGAAGGCAGCTCCTTCACGTCCCGCTCGCCGAATCGCGTGCCCACGCCGATCGTCACGTCGCGCTCGGTGGCGCCGATGACCTCGATGCCCGGGAGCGTTTCGAACGGCTGGGCGAACAGGGTCACCGACGTGCGCTGCGCGAGCTCAGTGTAGAGCTCCTCGACGGACGTGTCCTGCATGCCCTGCGCCTGGGCGGTCACGCGATACGGGCCGCCGACGCGCAGCCCGTTGGCCGTGAACTGGCCGCCCGCGTTCGTCATGGTGATTTCTGACGTGCCCGACGGCACGTGGGTGATCGTGACGCTCGCGCCGGCGATCGGCCGGCCGTCCGACCCGAACACGAAGCCGGCCAGCTGGCTCGTGGTTTCCTGCGCGGCGGCGAACGGCGCGGACAGCGCGAGCGCAGCAGCCGCGCCGAGGGCGGCGAGGCGAAGCGGACGGCGGCGTCGGGACATGAGCGTGGCTTCGGGCGTGCGTCGGCAGTTGTCGCCCGGAATGTTACCGCAGGGCGGTCCGCCCCCGTCAGGCGGCGCGCTCGAGCGCTGCCTTTTCCGCGATCATGATGGTGGGGGCGTTCGTATTGCCGCCGATGATGGCCGGCATGACCGAGGCATCGACCACGGACAGGCCTTCGACCCCGTGCACGCGGAGCGCCGCGTCCACGACCGCCAGGCCGTCGCGTCCCATGCGGCAGGTGCCGACGGGGTGATAAATGGTGTCGGCCCGGCGGCGGATCCGCGCGACGATCGCCTCGTCACCATCGCCGTTTGCGAAGAGCTCGCCGCCCCGGTGCGGCGCCAGCGGCGCGCCTTCCATGATGTCGCGCGCCCGCTTGACGCCCGCGAGCAGCGTCGCAACATCCTCGTCCGCGGCCAGGTAATGCGGGTCGATGGCCGGCGCCTCGCGTGGGTCCGCCGAGCGCAGCCGGACGCTGCCCCGGCTCTTCGGGCGCAGCACGGCGACATGGCAGGAAATGCCGTAGCCGTAATGCAGGCGCCGTGCGTGGTCGTCCACGAGCGCGTTGACGAAGTGCAGCTGCACGTCGGGGCGCTCGAGGCTTGCGCGCGTGCGCAGGAAGGCGCCGGCCTCGGCGAAATTAGTCGTGAGGAGTCCGGTGCCACGGCGGCGCCAGGCGACATATCCCGGGATCGCGCGCAGCGCCGTCCGCACGGTGATGCCCATCAGGCGCGGATCCGAGGAGCGGTACACGAGCGCGACGTCGACGTGATCCGTGAGGTTTGCGCCGACGCCCGGCAACTCGTGGCGCAGCGCGATGCCATGCCGCGCGAGCTCCTCGCGCGAGCCGATGCCTGACAGCAGGAGGAGCTGCGGCGAGCCGAAGACGCCGGCGGACAGGATTACCTCGCTTGAAGCCTCGATGCGCGCGGTGCCGCCCGGCCCCTCGACATCCACGCCGGCCGCGCGGCCGCCGTCGAAGTGAATGCGCGTCGCATGACGATCGGTCAGCACGGTCAGGTTCGGCCGCGCGAGCGCGGGCTGCAGGAAGGCGACGGCCGCGCTACAACGCCGCCCCCGGCGCTGCGTCACCTGGTAGAGGCCCGCACCGTCCTGGGTCGCGCCGTTGAAATCGGGATTCGCGGCGAGCCCGGAGCGGATCGCGGAGTCGACGAAGGCATGCGCCGCGGCGACGGGGCTCGCGAGATCGGAGACGGTGAGCTCGCCGCCCGTGCCGTGGAATTCATCGGCGCCGCGTTGCTGATCCTCGGAACGGCGGAACAGCGGCAGCACGTCGTCGTAAGTCCAGCCGGGATTTCCCAACGCGGCCCAGTCGTCGTAGTCGCCGCGATGGCCACGCATGTAGATCATCGCGTTGATCGAGCTCGAGCCCCCGAGCGTGCGTCCGCGCGGCTGGTAGCCGCGGCGGCCGCCCAGTCCCGGCTGTGGGTCCGTCTGAAACGCCCAGTTCATGTGGCGCGTCGGCAGCGTGCCGAGCAATCCCGCGGGGATGTGAATCAGCGGCGAGCGGTCGCGCGGGCCCGCCTCGACCAGGCAGACACGGCGCGTGGGATCGGCGCTCAGCCGATTGGCCAGCACGCAGCCCGCGGAGCCGGCGCCGACGATGATCGTGTCGAACCGCACGCCGGACACTTTGCCGCTCGCCGCGCCGAATGCAAGGCCGCGAACCACCTTTCGAATGCGCGGGCGGCCTTAGGTTGAACAGTCTAGAGTGGCGGGCGATGGCGACGCTTTCCGCAGAGCTCCGGCCGCACCCGACGACGCCCTGCGAAGCCATCCGCCGATTCACAGTCACGGTCGATCCGCAGTCCCCCGACGAACTCCGTATCCGCTACCGGATCGAAGGCGACATTGGCCGTCTGCGGCTGCCTGCGCCGGGTACCGCGCGCCGGCGCGACGGACTCTGGCAACATAGCTGCTTCGAGGCGTTTCTCCGACCCGATGCCCGCGATGCCTACTGCGAGTTCAACTTCGCGCCGTCCGGCGACTGGGCGGCGTATCGCTTCGGCGGCCGGCGGGAGCAGCGAACGTCTCCGGAAGTCCGGCCGCCTCTCCTCTCTTTCTCTCGCCACGCGCTCTACTGCGACTTGACCGCCGACCTCTCACTCGCGAGCCTTCCGGGACTTTCCGCTGCGGACGCGCTGCATGCCGGGCTTTGCGCCGTGATCGAGACGGACGACGGGCGGCTCTCCTGCTGGGCGCTCGCGCATGGCGGCGAGAGGCCGGATTTCCACGACCCCGCCACCTTCACGCTTCGCGTGGCGCGCGCATGAAGTTCGGCATCGACCGGCTGCTGCTCGACCGCGCGGTGCGCAAGCCGCTCGACGGCCGCCGCGTCGCCCTGCTCGCACATCCCGCCTCGGTGACGGCCGACCTCACGCACACGGTCGACGCGCTCGCCGCGCATGAGGACTTCCGCCTGACCGCCGCGCTCGGCCCGCAGCACGGCATGCGCGGCGAGAAGCAGGACAACATGATCGAGACGGAGGATTACACCGATTCCGCTTACGGGATCCCGGTGTTCAGCCTCTACGGCAAGGTGCGCCGGCCGACGCAGGCCATGATGGATACGTTCGACGTCCTGCTCGTCGACCTCCAGGACCTCGGCTGCCGTGTGTACACCTTCGTCACGACGCTGCGCTACGTGCTCGAGGCCGCCGCGCGGCTCGGCAAGGCGGTGTGGGTGCTCGACCGGCCGAACCCGATCGGCCGGCCCGTCGAGGGACTGCTGCTGAAGAGCGGTTGGGAGAGCTTCGTCGGCGCGGGCCCGATGCCGATGCGCCACGGACGGACGCTCGGCGAGCTCGGCTCCTGGTTCGTGCAGCACCTGAAGCTCGACCTCGAATACGTGCAGGTCGCCATGGACGGCTGGCGTCCCGCGCAATCGCCCGGGTACGGCTGGCCGCAGGGCGACCGCGCGTGGATCAACCCGAGCCCGAACGCGCCGTCCGTCTCGATGGCGCGCTGCTATCCCGGCACCGTGATGGTCGAGGGCACGACGCTGTCGGAAGGCCGCGGCACGACGCGGCCGCTCGAGCTCTTCGGCGCGCCGGACATCGATGCCGACAAGGTCCTCGCGAACATGCGCGCGCTGTCGCCCGACTGGCTCGCGGGCTGCCGGCTCCGCAGCTGCTGGTTCGAGCCGACCTTCCACAAGCACGCGGGCAAGCTCTGCGCGGGCATCCAGGTCCACGTCGACGATCCCGGCTACAACCACTCGAAGTTCCGGCCCTGGCGGCTCGTCGCGCTCGCGTTCAAGGCGATCCGCGCGATCCGCCCCGATTACCCGCTCTGGCGCGAATTTCCGTACGAGTATGAAACCACGCGGCTCGCCATCGATCTCATCAATGGCGGGCCGACGCTGCGCGAATGGGTGGACGATCCCGCCGCGGCGCCCGGCGACCTCGACGAGCTCGCGCGCCGCGATGAGAACGAGTGGCAGTCGAAGGAGTGAAGTCCTTGAATCCCGGGTGCCGACCGCTGGCCGCGCTGATCGCGATCCTCATGCTCGCGGCCTGCGCGAAGAAAGGCGACGAGCCTTCGACCTCGGGCATGGCGCCGTCCAAGGAGCCGCCGCCCGTGGTCGTGGCCGCGCCACCGGCGAACGCCGCCCCGGAAACCCTGCCGCTGGATCCGGGGGCCTCCCCGACCGACGCCAAATCCGCCGTGTCGAAGACGAAGAGCGCGGGCGCTCTCGAGCCTCCCGTGCGTCCGCCCGCGCCGGATAAGGCGGGACCGGAGCCCGAAAAGCCCGGGTCGCCCCAGTGATGTTGCGCGGTTACCTGGCCACCGCTTTGCTCGCGGGTTGGCCGCTCGTCGGTTCCGCCGCAGTGAAGTCCGCGGCGCCGGATGCGTTCCTGATCGAGCAGCGATTCACGATCGCGGCGCCGGCGGCGAAAGTCTGGGACACGCTGTTGCACCCCGAAGACTGGTGGCCGTCGGATCACACCTGGTCCGGTGACCGACGGAACCTCCGGCTCTCCGGCGAGGCCGGCGCGTGCTTTTGCGAGCGCTGGGTCGGTGGCAGCGTCGAGCACGGCCGCGTCGTCATGGCGATTCCCGGCAGCCTGCTCCGGATGAACGCGACGCTCGGCCCGCTGCAGGAGATGGCGCTGTCCGGCGTGATCACCGTGTCCCTCACGGAGAAGGACGGCAAGACCGAGATGGTCGTGACGCACCGTGTGAGCGGCGATACCTCGCACAAGCTCGACGCGATCGCGCCCATCGTCGACCAGGTGAACGCGCAGCAGTTCGGCGCCCTCGCCGCCGCTGCCGCAAAGCCCTGAACCCGGCGGGTCGGCGCCGCCCGGGCGCCGGCCCGCGAACCTGTCAGTGCAGGCGCCCGCGCTCCGGCCGAAGCGCTTGCACGGCAACCTCGAACACGAGCTCGTCGGTCGCGACCCGGAAGGGCAACTCCTCGCCGAACGGAGCCGAATACTCCGCCAGCTTGAGCTCGAGGCGGTCTTCGCCGCGATCGGCGTCCGGCGCTTTCTTCCTGTTCTTTCGCGTGCGGTTTGGGTAGTCCATGGCGCACCTCACGCCGGTTTCCGGATCCAGCGCCGCGCCGCGCGGAGGGCTTCCGTGAGACCGAGCAGGAGCAGCGTCAGGAATCCCGCCGCGCCGCCGCCACCACCGCCGCCGTTTCCCCCGCCCTGTTCCGGCTGCACCGGGTCGCTCGCGTGGATCGAGAACGTGGCCGAGCCGCGCGGACCGATGACCGCGCCGCCGGTCGGATCGGAAAGCTGCACGCTGAAGGTCTCACTGTCTTCCGTCTCCGTGTCGTTCACGATCGGAATCTCGACCAGCTTGGCCTCGGCATCCTGGTCGCCCCAACAATACTGAGCGGCAGCGGCCTCGAAATCGTCGCCCTCGATTGCCGACCCGGACTCCGGCGTCAGCGTCACGCAGACGGTGCCTTCGCTGTAGAAGTTCCGGTAGAGCCAGAACTGCACCGTCGCCCCCTCGTATGTGTCTGTGTCGGCTTCGATCGAGAACTGGCCGGCTGGCGCGCCGTCCGGCCCGATCGTCACCGTGGCGTCACGCGCGCCGAGGCCGGCGCCGCCCTGTGCCTTGCTCAGCGAGACGTTGAAATACTCGTATTCCTCGCCCGCACCGGAGTCCGCCAGCACCGGAACCACGATGCTGCGCTCGCCGGATTCGCCGTCCGCCCAGTGCAGCTGCCCCGAAACGGCCTCGTAGTCCTGGCCACCGACCGCGGCGTCGTCCGCCGTGCCGTAGTTCACGCTGACCGGCCCCGACTTGCCGCCGCTCCGGCGCACGGTGATCACCGCATCGCCGGATTCCGAAGCATCAACGTACGACTGGGTGATGCTGATCACGCCCGCGCTGTCCCCACCGCCGTCGCCCAGGAGGCGAATCGCGAATGGCCGCAACCCGTTCGAGTCATAGGCGCCGCCCGCGGCGATGACGCTGCCGTCCGCACGCACGTCGATGTCGCGGATGATGCCCTGCGCGACGGTGCGCGATGGCAGGTCGATCAGGGTCGCGCCGGCATCGCCGAAGGGCGCGTCGAGCTGACCGGAGGCCTGGAGCCGCATCACGGTCGCGCCGCTCACACCATCGCCGCCGACGAGGATCTTGCCGTCATCGGCGATCGCGACCGCAGTGGCCTCCACGACGCGCGCGGTGACCTCAGGCGCCGAGAAATGCGTGTCGGGCGCGCCATTCGCCAGCAGGCGGACCGCGAAAGCCTTGCCGTCGTCGACCCCGGCAATGACCAGGCGGCCGTCGTCCTGCGCGGCGATCGAATGGCAGGTCTTGATGCCACCGAGACCGGTGGCGAGTTTCGCGTAGCCGGCTTGTCCGAAGGTGAGGTCCAGGGCTCCGCCCACCGTCAGTCCCAGGACGCGGCACGATCCTTCGTACGAGACCGTCAACCGATAGCCGCCCGAAGCCAGGCGCGCAATGCGGTTGTTGGAGCCATGCCCGGGATCCGTGAACATTCCGCCGTCGGCGAACGACGAGTCGAGTGAGCCGTTCGGATCGAGGCGGAGGACGATGAGGTCGCCATCGTGCGTGCCCGCGACCACGATGCGGCCGTCCGGCTCGACGAGCAGCGCGCTCGCCCCATGGTTGATCGCCTCCGTCGCATCGACGTCCAGTTCGACGATGCCCTCGGTTCCGAAGCCCGGATCGAGCGACCCGTCCGATTCGAGGCGGAAGACGACGAGATGACTCGGATAGCCGCGGAAGCCGGTGAGTCGCCGGCCCGCCGCGACCACCTTGCCGTCCGGCTGCCGTGCGATGTCGACGACCTCGATGTTGCCGCTTTGCGCGCCGTCGTAAGACGCGTCGAGGGCGCCGTCCTCCGTCAGGGCACTCACGAAGTTCGACGCGACGTACTCGTAGTCATACCAGCAGTACCAACCCGAGAAGCGGCATTCGCGCTCGACGATGCTGCCGGCGAACAACGCGCCGCCATCCTCCATAGCGTCCACCGCATAGGCGGAGCCCTTCAGCGTGGCGACCGGGCCTACCCGGCCGTGGTCGGCAAACGACGGGTCGAGGTCGCCCGATGCGGCCTGCGCGAGCGGCGCGGCGAGGCTCGTGGCGACTGCGGTCGCCGGTGCGGCGGCCTTCGCGATGAGCGAGATGATCCGGGTCAGCGGTTTGCGCGTCATGACATCCCCCTTTTTCCACCCCTGGCCCGATCCCGGCTTTTGCCGTCGGGCCTCGTGGTGGCGGTTACGGGGCGATGGTCAGGCGCCGGCCGGGACCCGTTCTGTCATCCGCGCGACACAAGGTGCGAAATGAGCGCGCGCCGGTTGCGGCGCGCGAACAGGCGCAGCCGCAGCACGACATAGATGCGCCAGCTCACGAGCAGGATGTCCGCGATCATCGAGAGGCGCTGCCGGAGTCCCGGCCAGAGCCCACGCTTCTTTTCCTTGATGACCTGGCTCAAGCCGCGGACGACGGTGATGCCCATGCGGTGGCCGAAGTGCTTGGCGAAGAAGTTGAGCGCGATCTCGATCTGGAAGTTCTTCTTGTAGCTGCGCGGCACGTGCCCCCACAGCGACTTGACGAGCGCCCGCTCGCCGCCGAGCACCGGCGTGAAGTGCAGCAGCCGGTTGGTCCAGTAGGTCTTGCGTCCGCGGATGCCGACGAACATGTCGTAGGCTCCCGAAGTCACGGGCGCGACGATGCGCGTGATCATGCCCTCGTCCAGGCCGACCACGTCCGCATCGCAGAAGAAGACGATGCGGCTGCGAGCATGCGCGACGCCGCGCGACATCGCGGCCGCCTTGCCGCCGTTCTCCGGCATCGCGACGACGATCGCGCCGAGCGCCGCCGCACGGGCCGCCGTGTCGTCGCTCGACGCGTCGTCCACGACGATGACCTCGTCGACGAGCGGATGGCTGAGGAGAGGCGCGACGACGCCCGCGATCGTCGGGCCCTCGTCATGTGCGGGGACGATGGCCGAAACCTTCACGCCGTGGGGGACGCAGATCTCCATCTTCGGATCACGCCACGGTGTGCACCCCGCCGGCAATAGGACGATCGGCCATCTCCACCTTCCATCGCGCCGTCAACGCTATCGGTCGAATTTGCCTGCGGACATCCGCGCGCTGCACGCAGATGTGGTATGCATCGATGCCACGTTCAAGGCAGGAGTCCAACATGCGTCAAGTACGCCTCGGGATCGGCGTTCTCTGTCTCTGCCTGCTGTGCTTGGGCGCGGTCGGCGCCCGATCTTCCCAGGACGCGCCAGACGCCTCGCAGGCTCCGGACCTCAGCGGGTTGCACGACTTCGACTTCCTGGTCGGTGACTGGTTCGTGCACAGCAAGCGACTCAAGGAAAGGCTTGCAGGCAGCAGTGAATGGATACCCGTCGAAGGACGGATCAGCTCGCGCCCGTTGATGGACGGTTATGGCAACGTGGACGACACCGTCTTCTACCTGCCTGAAGGTCCTTATCGCGGAATCGCCCCGCGCGCATACGACCCGCGTACCGGCCTGTGGGCGATCTGGTGGATCGATGCGCGCAATCCGCACGGAAACCTCGACCCGCCGGTCAAGGGGCGGTTCGTGAATGGAGTCGGCACCTTCTACGCGGACGACACTTTGCGCGGAAAGCCGATCAGGATTCGCTTCACCTGGTCGGGCATCACCGCGAATTCAGCGCGCTGGGAGCAGGCCTTCTCGGGCGACGGTGGCAAGACCTGGGAGCCAAACTGGATCCAGACGCTGGAGCGCGTCCGCTGACCCGCAAAGAAAAAGCCCCCGACGTTTCCGTCGGGGGCTTCGCATGGGATCCTGGCAGTGACCTACTCTCACCTGGCCTACGGCCAAACTACCATCGGCGCAGAGCGTTTTCACTTCCGAGTTCGGAATGGGATCGGGTGGTTCCCGCCCGCTATGACCGCCAGGAAAACTGTCGCCCGCGCCGCCGATCGCAGCCGCGCAGGCCTGTCCGAAATGTGGAGAAACGAAATGATGTGTCGCATCCACGGAGCACCAGGCTCCTTGGGTGTTATATGGTCAAGCCTCACGGGCAATTAGTACTGGTTAGCTGAAGCCGTTACCGGCCTTACACACCCAGCCTATCAACGTCGTCGTCTACGACGGCCCTTCAGGAGGATCAAGTCCTCAGGGAGATCTCATCTTGGGGGGGGCTTCCCGCTTAGATGCTTTCAGCGGTTATCCCGTCCGCGCATAGCTACCCGGCAGTGCCGTTGGCACGACAACCGGAACACCAGAGGCGCGTCCACTCCGGTCCTCTCGTACTAGGAGCAGCTCACCCTCAAATCTCCAACGCCCACGGAAGATAGGGACCGAACTGTCTCACGACGTTCTGAACCCAGCTCGCGTACCACTTTAATCGGCGAACAGCCGAACCCTTGGGACCTGCTACAGCCCCAGGATGTGATGAGCCGACATCGAGGTGCCAAACTCCTCCGTCGATGTGGACTCTT
>Ga0075434_100001504_pt1 | contig 19693 bp, 19 predicted proteins | sample RhiMethybrSRZTD3_FD_75298 | JGI IMG/M metagenome (GOLD analysis project Ga0075434, IMG submission 75298) | Populus rhizosphere microbial communities from Tennessee, USA - Rhizosphere MetaG P. TD hybrid SRZTD3 | ecosystem: Host-associated > Plants > Roots > Rhizosphere > Soil | place: USA... | reverse complement strand
AGCCCGAGGTCTGCACCTTCTTCTTGAGCTTCTGCTCGTAATCGGTCGCGCGCTCCGTGCGCACCACCACGACGGAGAGCTCCTCGTCGTAGTCGATGTCGGTGACGACGTCGTCGGGCGCGAGCATGTTCTGGTTCAGCAGGTAGCCGAGCGCGAGATAGTCCGGATAGTCGTTGATCGTCATCGCGGTGACGATCTCCTGCGCGTTGAGGAAGATGGTCAGCGCGCGCTCGACCGTGACCGAGGTCTCGACGCCCGCGCCGGTCTGGTCGATGCCGCGCACGCGCTCGGTCAGCCGCGGATCGGCCGGATCGGGCCGCACCAGATAATCGTCGGGAAAGCTCGTCATCGCGGGCGACAATGTGGCCTGGGGCGATGGTTTTCAAGGGGCGCGGGCGCGCCGTCTGGGCCCGCGGCGCACGCCGGCGCGCCGCCTAACGCGTTGAAATGCCGCAGATAAAGGCCTGCGGCGCGATCGCCTTGTCGGCCCGGCCGTTCCGACTATAGTGCCCGCTTTCCGCCCAGCGCATCGCGGAGGGATGGCCGAGTGGCTTAAGGCGCACGCTTGGAAAGCGTGTATACGGGAAACCGTATCGTGGGTTCGAATCCCACTCCCTCCGCCACCATACCAAGTGACGCCATTTCTCCGCTCGCCGGCTACCGCTCGTTCGGGCCACTGGCGGCGGTATTTTGGAGATGACCTCTGTACCTCGTGAAGGGCCCGTCCGGCCGTCGCGTTCTCTGATGCGCCAAATTTCTCCGGACCTCTGTACTATTGCGACTCGGTACAGAGCTTCAGACGCCCGTATTTTTGGGCACCTGTTCGCAGCTCAGTTCGAAATATTCTCGCTACCCGAGACTTTTTTCAAGCGATTGTCACTTTGATAAAGCTAGCGCCAGAAGGGCGTGAACTTGTAAATGCGCCCGCGCCGCCGGCTTGCGAGAGGGTCCGTTCGGCCCTCAATATCTGACGAATCATCGCAGTGCAGCGAAACGACGCGAAGGGCCATGAGCGGACATCAGGGGATGCAATTCCAAAAAGTTTGGCTACGCGTCACGCGCCGCGCGGGTTCGGGCTGGGGCGTGCAGCGTGGCGACGATGTCGGCGGCTGCTGCCTTGAGATCGGCGAGGTGACGTGCCGCAAACTGCTCCACCGTGAATGCCGTCTTGATCCACAGAATATTGATCGAGCCGTGCACGCGGTTGCCATCCGCAAGTGCCACCGCGATGGCGGCCAGCCCGTCGTCCGCCGGTGGTTGCCCGTACATTCCGCCGCGAAAAATCGGATCGCGCGTGGCATAGCCGCGCTTCCGGGTCTCTTCGAGAATGCGATCGAGCCGCTTCGGATCGTGGGCCAGCTGGTCCTCGGGTTTGCCGGACTTGCGCAGACGACGCAGGATCGCCTCGCGCTCCTTCTCGGGACAATGCGCGAGATAGACGCGTCCGACGGCGGTCAGCAGCCATCCCACCGGTTGGCCGACGCTCGTCATGTGCGCGAGGGGCAATAGGGTGAAACGGCTGTGCGCGCGGCTCGTCTCGCGCCGCTGCATATGGTCGCCCGCGGGCACCAGCAGATCGGACGGCCACAGCACTGTCTGGCACAGGCGATCGAGCACCGGCCCTGCTGCCTCAGCGACACGGTCGTGGCGATCGCCCTTGCGCGACATGCCGGCGAAAGCGCTCAGGCGATAATGTCCGTCCGCCAGACGTCGTGACACCATTCCGGCGCCGATGAGGGTGTTGAGGATGCGCAGCAGGCTCGGCTTCGAGATCTGCGTGGCGAGATGGATGTCGTGCAGCGACGCGGTCGCGCTCGTCTGCAGCACCTGCAGCACCTTGAGACCGCGTTGAAGGCCTCTGACCGTTTCGGAGTCCGCCATCAATGTCACCAGCCTGTTCCGGAATGGACGGTGATCGTATCATTCCGGCAAGCGGAAAACGCCATTCCGGAGACCGGAATACGGAGTTCCGCCAGGCGGAATCGATGGGTTTTTTGCTGGCGGCCGGGCGCATCACGGCGATCATGGTTGGAACGATAACCTCAAGGAGACTCGCCATGCGCCCCCAGCAGTTGAGCCGTCTTCGATTTGCGCTATTACCGCTCGCCTTGTTGGCGGCAGCTTCGACCGGATTTGCCCAACCCTATCCGTCCAACAACATCCGCATTGTGGTTGCCGGGGCGTCCGGCACGCCGCCCGACATCATCACTCGGATCGTGGCGAACGAAGTTGCGCAGAGCGAAGGCTGGCGCCTCATCGTCGAGGACAAGCCTGGCGCCATGCAGACGCTCGGGGCCGCCGAGGTGCTCAAGCAACCCGCCGACGGATATTCCGTGCTTGGGATCAGCCTGTCCTCGGTGGCCGCCCCGTTCCTCCTGCCGCATGTGAGCTTCCAGCTCGATCGCGATTTCATCCCGCTGGTCAAGGTCGCGACCGCCTACCACGTCCTGGTCGTTCATCCTGGCGTCCCGGCCAACTCGCTGCCGGAGCTTGCAGCGCTCATCAGGAAAAATCCGGACAAATTGACATTCTCATCGGGCGGCTTTGGCACGCCCGCGCATCTCGCCGGCGAGTTGTTCAAGCTGCAGGCCGGTTTGCGCGCAACGCACGTCCCTTATCAGGCGTTTCCGCAGGCGATCGCCGATCTGCTCAATGGAACGAACCAGTATCAGTTCATTACGCCGTTGCCGGTGCTCGACCTGATCGCGACCGGCAAGCTGCGTCCGCTTGCCGTCACGGCGCCAAGCCGGATGCCGGCATTGCCCGACGTCCCGACCGTGGGAGAGCAGGGCTTCCCCGATCTCATCGTCCAGGACTACATCGGTTTCCTGGTGAAGCGCGGGACGCCGGATGAGATCGTCATGCGGTTGAACGGCGCGGTCAATCGCGCGCTGGCCAAGCCGAACGTGCGGGAGGCTTTTGCCAAGATGGCGGCCGAGCCGGCGGGCGGATCGTCCGCCGAGTTCGCCGGCTTCCTGACCTCCCAGCTGGCCTATTGGGGCAAAGTCATCGCCGACGCCGGCATGAAGATGCACGAATGACGGCCGAGTTGCGCGTCACTCTGCTCGGGACGGGGGTGCCGATCCCCAGTCTCGAGCGCTTCGGGCCGAGCACGTTGATCGAAGCTGGCGGCCGGTGCTTGCTCATCGACGCCGGGCGCGGCGCCACGATCCGTCTTCATCAGCTCGGTGTCCCGCTCGGCAAGATCGATGCGCTGCTGCTCACCCATTATCATTCCGATCACACCAGCGGCATTCCCGACCTGTGGCTCACCGGCTGGCTGCGCTCGCAGTTCGGCGGACGCAGCGGTCCGCTGCGTGTTATCGGGCCGGTGGGCGCGGCCAAGCTCATGTCCCACCTCGCGCGCGCCTATGCGCGCGATATCGCCATCCGCATCGCAGACGAGAATCTTGCCCCCGAGGGCGCCACCAGCAGGATTGAGGAGTTCGAAACGGATGGCGTCGTTTATGACGAGCAGGGCGTGAAGGTGATCGCGTTCGAGGTCGATCACGGCGCGGCCATCAAGCCCGCCGTCGGATATCGGATCGAGTACGGCGGTCGCGTCGCCGTGATCTCCGGCGACACCCGCTACAATGAGAACGTCGTTCGCTACGGCGCCGGAGCGGATCTACTGATCCACGAAGTGGCGATCGCGCGGCCGGAGCTGCTGCAGCACGCCTACGTCCATCCGATCCTCGCGCATCACACCTCGCCGCGCGAGGCAGGTCTGGTGTTCGCGCGGGCGCAGCCCAAGCTTGCCGCTTATACGCACCTCGTTTTTCTTTCGGGCCAAGGCGTGCCGCCGGCGAGCGTGGCCGATCTAGTCGCGCAGACGCGCGAGACATATGCCGGCCCGCTCGAGGTCGGCGAAGACCTGCTGTCGTTTGAGATCGGCGAAACCGTCATGGTCCGTCGCTGGCACGGCATCGCTGCTTAAGGACGTCGGGCAAGCCTTGCGGCTCGCGGCCGGTCCGACGCAGGCTTGCCGTCGCAGCGTGAATTCGCGGTATTTACAGTCCACAGAACCATGCAGCGTGCTGATCCGCCGAATGACTGCTTCGGGTCATTTTCGACCTTTCAAAGGTGGGGGTGGCGAGTCCGGATGGCCCCCGACTCCAGACGTATCGCTGCGATGCGGCAAACCGACGCCTCGGCCGTTTGCTGTTGGTGGTGTCGCCCTGAATTCACCGTAACGGAAATCGAATGCCGCGAGATAACGCTTCAGCGGAGCAATGTTCGATTTCAGTTCCGTCTGGTGCTCCAAGTCCACCTCCAACTAGTCGGGCTAATCGAGGATTCAGCGCGTTTCGAGGTCGGCTATACCGAGACCACCGTTTTTCAGCCGCTTGGAGCGGCAAAGCGGATCCAGCTTAACACTCGCCGCACCGGCCACCGCCAGTCCGGGGCCCGCTCAGCGATGCGAGGAGCCCGTGCAGCGGCAAAATGATAGAGAACGCCGCCCCGCGTCGTCGACGCGATCCTTGCGCTCCTTGGGGTCGACCTCGGTCGCGCCGCCGACACGGATGATGGCGAGGCCGCAGGCGAGCTTCGCTAGCCGCCCTTGCAGTTTCCCGCGGTCGTAGTCGGACGTCGACGCTTCGATCTCGCGCCTCATCTTTTGAATGCGCGCCTCGATGTCCTTCTTTGCACGCGCGCCGGCGACGAAGGTCGTGTGCTCGCGCTCGATCCGCGCGCGTTGCGCGCGCCGCCATGGCGAAGCGCTTTTTTCGGACTGCTGCTTTCGATTTCCTTCATGCTACGGCCGGTGAGGACGGAACGGTCGAACCGAGGGCTTTCGATGTCCCACGACGGATCGGCATACTCGTCCCGATGCTTGACGAGCAGCCAGCGCTCTTTGCCGCTGGAATCGGCCGAACGCTTCCCGGTACGGACTAACGTAAATCCGCCCCGCAGTTTCGCGCCGTGGAGCTCGACGTCGATCTTGCCCTGGGCAAGCTGCTTGTCCGGCGGGATGCCGTTTTTCGGGTCGTATGTGCCTTTGTCCCAGACCATCACTGTCCCCGCGCCGTATTGGCCCTCCGGTATCACGCCCTCGAAATCGGCGTATTCGAGCGGATGGTCTTCGGTGCGTATGGCCAAATGCTTATCGGCAGGATTCATAGACGGACCCTTGGGCACCGCCCAGGATGCCAAAACCCCGTTGATCGCTAGTCGGAAGTCGTAGTGCAGCCGGCTGGCATCATGCTTTTGCACGACGAAGATGCGCGTGCGGTCGTTCCGCCGCACGCGACCCACCGGTTCCGGCGTTTCGGTGAACTTTCTCTTCCTGCGGTAGTCTGCAAGCGGCATTTCAGGCGCTCACGTGTCTGTCCCCCGCATGAGAGGCCACGCGTCAGCCCTCCCGCACGACGTCTTCCGGTTTCTTGTCGTCGCGAAGCCCGAGGAAACGGGGGTGCCGCAATTTGCCTTCGCGCGTCCATTCGGTGAAGGCGATCTGGGCAACGAGCCTTGGCTTCACCCAATGAACGCCGCTCCGCGGCAGGTCATCGCCCTCGAACGGGCTGCTCGGTGTCCTCAGCTCGGCAAGCTTCCTGCCCAGCCGGCGCAACATAGCGCGGTCGAAGCCGGTCCCGACCTTGCCGGCATAGACGAGCCTTCCGCCACGGTAATAGCCCAGCAGCAATGCCCCGAAACCGATCCGGCTCCCATGCGGCTCCGTATATCCGCCGATGACGAATTCCTGCTCGTTGACGCACTTGAATTTCAACCAATCGCGCGTTCTCCTGGAAACGTATGCACTGTCTCCATTCTTTGCGATTACCCCCTCCCATCCGCGTCGGCACGCCTCTCGATAGTAAGCTTCGCCCTCAGTATCGCGATGGTTGGTGAACCGCAGCGAGCCCTTGAACTGAAAGCCATTTCGAAGGAGCTCCTTGCGATATCGGAGCGGAACCAGTCGCGTGTCGTAGTGATCGAAATAGAGCACATCGAACAGATAGAGCCATACCGGAACCCGGCGAAGCAGGTCGGCCGACGGATGCTCGACCTGCATGCGTTGTTGCAGCTTGGCAAAGCTGGTGATCCCGTCCTTGAATGTGACGATTTCCCCGTCGGCGATGAAGGAGCCGGTCTCCTGTTGATCAAGAGCCGTTGCGATTTCCGGGTATTTCTCGTTCAGCAATATCCGGTTCCGCGAGAACAGGTTCAATTTGCGACCGCGGCGAACCGCGAGGCAGCGCTCACCGTCCCACTTCGGTTCGAAAAGCCATCCTTCGCGCGAGAAGCGTTCCTGCGTGAGCGTCGCCAACATCGGCGCAACCCATTCCGGTTGCGGTCTTTTCCGGAGCCGCGCCTTGGCCTTGGCTGGCAGAGCATTCAAGGGGTTGGCATGCCGCCTCACTTGTCGATCCGCGCCATATGCATGTGGCCTCGAGGTGGTGGGGCTCGCGGCTGCCGGCAGTCGAAGTTACATCTACCGAAACATGACCGCGTGAGCATTGATGCCAATCAACGCCGCGCGTGCCTCGGTCCTTTCGCGGCGCCTCTCGACCGTTCGCGGCGCGGCTGCGCCCATTTCTAAACAGAATTTGCTACCTGATCGCTCTTGTATGGCCTCAACTCCACTCGCGCTGCCGAAAGCCGCCGGTACAGATTCCGTCGGCGAATGATCGGCCACCAATCGTACAGGAATATTTGGAGCGGCCGCCAATTCGCGACCCAACCGAAGATCAGCAGGCTCTCCTCGATCACGCGACTGATCGGGAGCGGAGCGAGGTTGGCCGCAAGCGTCCGGCCGACGATCATCGAGAAGGACAGGACCGCGACGCCGATGACCAGCGATCGCCAGCCGACGCGAAAGAGTTCGCGCAGATCGAGCATGATCATGCGGGCGCGATATCCGAAATATCGCGTGATCGCCGGCCCGATCTCTTGGGCCTCTGGCGTCAGTGCGTGCGCCTCCGGCAAATGCACCACAATCTTGATCGGCCGGTCGAGCGACAGCTCTCGCGCCCAGCCGACGATGAATTCTTCTGCTTCCTTGTCGAGGTCCTTCTCACGAAACGGAAACGGATCGAGGCTGTCAAACAGCTGGGAAATTTCCTCGATTCGGAGCTCGATGGCATTCTCGGCTGTCTGTCCGGGCCCGTCCATATGCGCCTCAACGCCTGCCACCGACCTCATCAATGTGTTTGAGAAGGTCGGCTGGGTCTTCGTAGACACGGCACGCTCCGGCTCGTTCAAGCTCCTCTCGGCCGTACCCGCCGGACAGGAGTCCGATGCTGAGGGCGGGGGCGCGTTGGGCCGCCAGCATGTCCCAAACACTGTCGCCGACGACGAACGCCGCTTCGATTCTGACGTGCAACCGAGCACTGGCCGCGAGAAAGAGGTCCGGATCGGGTTTTCCGTATTTCACCTGGTCGCGCGTTACGACCGGGATTTCGTCGCCGTCGACGTCGATCTTGTCGAGAAGCGGTCGCGCAACCTCGTTCCGCCCGCTCGTCGCGATCGCCCATGGGATGCCGGCGTTGGTCAGATAGGCGAGAAGCTCGCGTGCGCCCGGCAGAGGCTGGATATGCTGCGCGATCCGGTTGAAGGCAGCGGCATGAAGGCGGCGCAGCCGCTCGATCCGCTCGGCATCGATATGATATCGGGTCTCACGCAATAACATGCTGCTGAACAGGCCGCCGCTCATTCCGATCTTGCGATGGATGCGCCAGACCGAGAGATCGATCCCTTCCTTCGCCAGTGCCTCGCTCCACGCCAACACATGCTGGTAGACGCTGTCGATCAGCGTACCGTCGAGGTCGAAAAGGAATGAGGTCTTTCGAGCTGCTTCCAAGGCGGTCCGCCGTCAACGCCAATTCGATGCCATTTGCCTTTCCGGCTAATGGCGCAAGCGCTCTCGAAGTTCCCGCATATCCTTCCTTACAGACCGCGCGATCCGCAGGAATGCGATTACCCACTCCCGAGTCGGCGCAAAAAACGTTTCGGAAAGTTGACGAGCGTCAATGCGAGTCACGCGGACGGTGGCGCATCTTGCGGATGTTATGATGCGGACTCTTTGGAGTCGCCGGGCGCTCATGATTCGCTTGGCTGGCGTCGCATCACGGCCCGCGTAATTGGTCGAGCCACCATAGACCGGCACATGGCTGACGGCGCTATGCGCGTACTGGAAGGTGTCATGCGCCAGGCGGTGACGATCCGATCAGTTAGGCGCGGCGACAGAGGCGGGCACGCGTGACTGGTGAGTTCAAGATTTTTGCCGGTACCGCCAATCCAGCGTTGGCGCAAACGATTGCCCGCGAGCTTGGCGCTCGGCTCGGCGGCTGCGTGGTCGATCGCTATCCGGACGGCAATGTCGCGATAGAGCTGCTCGAAAGCGTGCGCCGCAAAGAGGTCTTTCTCATGCAATCGACCTCGCCTCCGGCAAGCGAGCATCTGGTCGAGCTTCTGGCTCTCGCGGACGCTTGCCGTCGCGCCGGGGCTGCGCGCATTACCGCGATCGTACCCTATTTCGGCTATGGGCGAGCGGATAAGCGCAGCGGCCGGCGGGAACCGATCATGGCGCGGTTGGTCGCCGACGTTCTGCAAGTCGTCGGCATCGAGCACTTGGTCATGGTCGATCTGCATACGCCGCAGATCGAAGGCTTCTTTCATTCTCCCGTGGACAGCCTGACTGCGGTGCCGACCCTATGTGAGGCCCTGCGTGGGCGACTGCCTGCCGGGATCGTGGTGGTCTCGCCCGATGTCGGGCGCCTGGCAATGGCAAGCCGCTACGCGCAGCGTCTCGGTACCACCGTCGTCGTCCTGCACAAGCAGCGCGTGAGCGGAACCGAGACCAGGATCACTCACATTGTGGGAAATGTGTTGGATCTCGCGTGCCTGATCGTCGACGACATGATCACTACCGGCGGCACGGTCGCCGAAAGCGTCAAGGCCCTGCTCGCGGCGGGTGCGCGGCCCGAAATCATCGTCGCCGCCACGCATGGGCTGTTCGTCCGAGGCGCGCGCGAAAAGCTGAGCCACCCGGCGGTGCGCGACGTGCTGGTGACCGACACCGTTCGCGTCACCGAACAAGACTGGCCGCAACTCCACGTGATCTCGATCGCCCCGCTGATCGCGGGCGCGGTGAAGCAGATCGTGGCTGACGGTTCGCTCGTTCACTTGCACTGAAGGAGGGCGGTCGGCTCCCGAATGGCAGGAGAGGAGACATGGACACGAAGTCAGATCAAGCGGCGCCAGGACTCTTTCGCGATCGCCGCGAGGCCGGTCGCATGCTTGCCAGGAAGCTCTCCGCTTACTCCAATCGTCCGGACGTGATCGTGCTGGCGCTTCCGCGCGGGGGCGTACCGGTCGCATACGAAGTCGCCCGTGCGCTCGGCGCGCCTCTCGACGTCTTTGTCGTGCGCAAGCTGGGCGTCCCGGGCTACGAGGAGGTGGCAATGGGCGCGGTCGCGAGCCGCGGCGTGCGTGTGCTCAACGACCAGCTCGTTCGGCGTCTGGGGATTCCGAACCATCTGATCGATGCGGTTGCGGAAAAAGAACTCCAGGAGCTGGCAAGGCGCGAGCGTCTTTATCGCGGCGGCCGGCCGCCGCCGGACGTTCGCGGTCGCACCGTGATCCTGGCGGATGACGGATTGGCAACCGGTGCCACCATGCGCGCCGCCGTCGAGGCCCTGCGACAGCTGCAGCCGGCCCGCATCATCGTCGCAGTCCCGACGGCGTCGCCGGAGAGCTGCGAGGAGATGAAGGCGGTGGCCGACGACGTCATCTGTGCCATCACGCCGGAGCCGTTCCATGCCGTCGGTCTCTGGTATCAGGATTTCGAACAGACCACGGACGAAGAAGTACGCAATTTGCTCGCCGAGCAAAACGCGCCACGCCGGCCAAAGGCGGCGCCGGCCCCGGCCGACGCGACGCTCGTCGAGGCATTGCGCGCAACCAGCCACCCATTGACCGGCGCGTCGCGGGACTACGACCCGCTCATGGAGCGGATCGGCGACGCCCGATTTGCGCTGCTCGGCGAAGCCTCCCACGGCACGCACGATTTCTACCGCGAACGAGCGGAGATAACGAAACGCCTGATCAAGGAGAAGAACTTCACCGCGGTCGCGGTCGAAGCCGATTGGCCCGACACCTATCGCGTCGACCGCTATGTCCGCGGCGTCAGCGACGACATCGATGCGGTGGAAGCGCTCGCCGGTTTTCGACGATTCCCGACATGGATGTGGCGCAACACGGTGGTGGTCGAATTCATCGAGTGGCTGCGGGAACACAACGACACGCTTGTGGCGGGCAGCCCCAAGGTCGACTTCTACGGGCTGGACCTTTACAGCCTGCACGCGTCCATGAAGGCGGTGCTGCGCTATCTGGAGCGTGTCGATCCCGAAGCGGCCAAGCGGGCACGGGAGCGTTATTCCTGCTTCGACCAGTTCGGTGAAGATACGCAGGTCTATGGGTTCATGACGCGCTTGAACCTTTCCAAATCGTGCGAGGAGGAAGTCGTCCGCCAGCTGGTCGAACTGCAGCGCCGAGGGGCCGATCTGGCGCGACGCGACGGCGGTGCGGCGGAGGAGGAGCACTTCTACGCCGTGCAGAACGCCCTCTTGGTGAAGAACGCGGAGGCATATTACCGCGCGATGTTTCTCGAGGAGGTGTCGTCGTGGAACCTGCGTGACCGCCACATGGCCGAGACGCTCGATGCATTGGTCGCGCATCTTGGTCGCAACGGCGGGGCCGCGAAGATTGCCGTTTGGGAACACAATTCCCATCTCGGCGATGCGCGGGCGACTGATATGGCGCAACGCCGCGAACTCAACGTCGGCCAGCTCGTGCGCGAGAAATACGGCCGCGACGCGGTGCTGGTCGGCTTTACCACATACCAGGGGACCGTCACCGCCGCCTCCGATTGGGGGGGACCCGCCGAGCGCAAGCAGGTTCGCCCGGCGCTCCCCGGCAGCTACGAGGCCATGTTTCATTCCTTGCAGCGCCCCCGCTTCCTGCTCTTGTGGCGCGAGGGTGACAAACTGGCCGCGGGCTTGCGCTCCTCCCGGCTCGAGCGCGCGATCGGCGTGATCTACCGCCCCGATACCGAGCGACAGAGCCACTATTTTGCGGCGCGGCTGTCCGATCAGTTCGATGCCGTGCTGCATTTTGACGAGACGCGCGCGGTCAAACCTCTCGAATCCACGGCGGAATGGGAAGCGGGCGAGGTGCCGGAGACATTCCCCTTCGCGGTATAGGTGATGCCATGATCACGACGGCAAAGCCGGTGGTTGAAGAACTTGTGGTTCGCGTCACGGCCGGTCCAGTGACGCTCGATGGTACGCTGAGGTTGCCGGAGGCATGCCAGGCGGTCGTGCTGTTCGCCCACGGAAGCGGCAGTGGCCGACGTAGTCCGCGCAATTACCATGTCGCACGGATCCTCAACGAGGCACGTTTGGCTACTTTGTTGATCGATCTGCTGACCCCCGACGAAGAGGCGGTCGATCGCTACACGGCGCATCTGCGGTTCAACATCGAGCTGCTCGCCGAACGGCTGGTCGGCGCCACGGATTGGCTCACGCAGCGCTCGGATACGCGCGGTCTTGCGATCGGCTATTTCGGTGCCAGCACCGGCGCCGCCGGGGCGCTCGTCGCCGCGTGCAAGCGCGCCGACGTGGTGGGTGCCATCGTCTCCCGCGGCGGGCGGCCAGACCTTGCCGGACCCGCGCTGCCCCGTGTGCGGGCGCCGACGCTCCTCATCGTCGGAGGAAACGATGTCGAGGTGATCGAACTCAATCGCATGGCTCTTTCGCAGCTGCGCTGCGAAAAGCAGCTTGTGATCGTCCCCGGGGCCAGCCACTTGTTCGAAGAGCCTGGGGCGCTGGATGAAGTGGCGCAGCTCGCGCGCGAATGGTTCGAGCGCCATCTCGTGGCGGCTAGGCGTCGCAGAACCGGGACTAACCAATAGCCGGTGCAGCAATTTTCCCGGCGAGCGTTTCGCCGGTCGCGAGTTGACGCCCGTCAACGCGATGACGTATCCGCCGCGGCAGGATGCCCAAGGACGATGAGCGGTCGGCGCCGCTTGTTTCGGCGACCTCTACGTCCGGCGGACAAGGACCATCATGACCGAGAGCCGGCATATCGTTTGCCCCCACTGCGACAGCGTCAATCGGATTCCCGCAGACAAGGACGCGCGCCAGGCGAAGTGCGGGCGCTGCCATAAGCCCTTGTTTACCGGCGGCGCGATCCCGGTCTCGACCAAAAGCTTCGACATCCACATCCAGAACAACGATATTCCGGTCGTGGTCGACTTCTGGGCGCAATGGTGCGGACCGTGCAAGGCCATGGCTCCGATCTACGAGCGCGTCGCTGCCGAGATGGAGCCCGATCTGCGGTTTCTCAAGGTCGACACCGAACGCGAGCCACAGCTGGCGGCGGGCTACGGCATCCAGGGCATTCCGACGCTGATGGTGTTTCGAAAGGGCACGATCCTCGCCCAACGCGCGGGCGCGGTCGACGGACAAACGCTCTGGGCGTGGCTGCAGCAATACACGACCGCGGGCGCGCCTCAGTCGTCCTAGGAGCCTGCGACCGTGGATGCTCTTCACCCGTTTTATACCGGAATTCGCAGTTACCGCGATCGGCCGCCGATCATGTGCGAGCAGATCGCGCACTTCTTTCGGCACTACAAGGATCTCGAAAAAGGGAAGTGGGTGACGATCGTCAACTGGCTGGACGTGGACGCGGCCGAGCAGCTCGTCTTCGACGGCATTGCGCGCGCCAGAGCCTGGATCCGATCGCTTTCTATTGCGCGCCGCGTCGTCCTCATAAGCCGGCTTCCTTGGCGCAGATGCGAGCGAGGCCCGACCAATCGATGTCGCCTTGGCCCTGCGCGACGCCGGCGACGAAATGATCCCTGACCAGGCTTGCGGCCGGCATCGGCACCATCTGGGCGTCAGCGGCCGCGAGCGCGAGCCGCATGTCCTTCAAAGCCAGCGACATCTTGAAGCCGGCGGGTTGATATTTCTCGTCCGCAATGAGCGAGCCGTAGGTGTGGTAGACCGGCGCCGAAAAGAGCGAGCCGGTCAGGACCTCCAGATACCGATGCGGATCGATGCCCGATTTGCGCACGAGCGCGACTGTTTCTCCCAGGCTTTCCAGCATTGAGGCGATCATGAAGTTGCCGGACAGCTTGATCACGTTCGCCATCGACGGCCTGTCGCCGATGACGAACGTCTTCTGTCCCATGGCGTCGAAGAGGGGCTGACAACGGGCGATCGCTGTCTGCGCGCCGCCTGCGACAATGTAGAGCTTCGCGGCAACGGCAGCCTTGGGCCGTCCGAACACCGGCGCAGCGACATAGATCTGGCCTGCCTTCTGGTGTGCTTCGGCCAGGCGGTCCGACAAGGCGACGCTGATCGTGCTCATGGAGATGTGGACTGCATCCTTCGAAAGCGCCGCAAGCAGGCCGTGTTCGAACATGACATCGATCACGGCCTCGTCGCCGGTCAACATGGTGATGACGACGGCGGCGCGCGCGACCTCCGCCGGATGAGCCGCGACCTGCGCGCCCTTTGCGGCGAGCGGCTCCGCCTTGCTGCGCGTGCGATTCCATACGATGAGGCGGTGACCGGCCTTGAGCAGATTCATCGCCATCGGCTGGCCCATCCGGCCTAGGCCGACGAAACCGACATCCATGGCGCCTCTCGTTTGCTCGATGCGTGAGACGAGGAGCGATAGACCACAAATCGCCACGATGCGTTGACCGGCGTCAATTCGCCGGGCCTCGAGCCCGGTTGCCGCCGCCGTTTGCACCGACGCAGGTTCCGAATTGCGCGCCGGAATTTGACGGCGGTCAAGGCGACGCCGCCGCGCTTACGCTATCCGGGACCAAGCATCCCGTCGGCGAAAGAGGCCGACATGGCATCTGAGAATACGTCGAACGTCAGTCGACGCGTCCTGTTTCGCACCCTCGCAGGCGCCGCAACGACAGTGGCCGCCGTCACGGTGCCCGCCTCCGTCGGTGAGGCCTACGATCCGGGCCCCGATGAAACGAAGGCGCGCTATCGGGAGAGCGAAGACGTGAAAGCCTTCTATCGCAGCAACGGCTACGAGTCATAGGACGGGCGCGCGGCATGCTGATCAGGCGCGAGCGCAACGATAGGTCCCGCACGCGATCGGACTGCGTGGTACCCGCGTCCGCTACCGTCGACCGACGCTCGTTCCTGCGTCGCAGCGGGCTTGGCGCTGGCGGGCTGCTCGCCCTCGGCTCGCTTCCCCTCGCATCAGTGCGAAAATCCGCCGCCGGCGAGTCCACGCTGGAGATCAGGAAGAACGTCTGCACCCACTGCTCGGTCGGCTGTTCGGTGCGCGCAGAGGTCGAAAACGGGGTGTGGGTGCGACAGCAGCCGGAATGGGACAGTCCGATCAACCGCGGCACTCACTGCGCCAAGGGCGCATCCATTCGCGAGATCGTACGCGCCGAACGCCGGCTGAGATATCCGCTCAAGCTCGTCGGCGGCCAGTGGCAGCGTTTGTCCTGGGATCAGGCGATCGACGAGATCGGCGACAAGATGGCGGCCGTCCGGCAGCAGGCCGGTCCCGATTCGGTCTACATGATCGGATCGGCCAAGATGACCAACGAGGCCGCCTATCTGTTCCGCAAGTTCGGCGCCTTCTGGGGCAGCAATTCGGTCGATCACCAAGCGCGCATCTGCCATTCGACCACGGTGGCGGGCGTCGCCAATACGTGGGGCTACGGGGCGCAGACCAATTCCTACAACGACCTGCGCAACTCGAAGACCATGGTCATCATGGGCGGCAACCCGGCCGAGGCGCATCCGATCTCGATGCAGCACGTTCTTGCCGGGCAGGAAATCAATCGCGCCAACCTGGTCGTCATCGATCCGCGGTTCACCCGCACGGCCGCGCACGCTACCCGTTACATCAGGATCCGTCCGGGCACCGACATCCCGGCGCTCTGGGGCATGCTCTGGCACATCTTCGAGAATGGCTGGGAGGACAAGGACTTCATCCGCCGGCGCGTCTACGGAATGGATGAGGTGCGCAAGGAGGTCGCCAAATGGATCCCGGACGAGGTCGAGCGGGTGACCGGCATTCCGGGCGACCAGCTCAAGCGCGTCGCCGAGATGCTCGCCAAGGAGAAGCCCGCCACCATCATCTGGTGCATGGGCCAGACCCAGCACAGTGTCGGCACCGCCAACGTCCGGGCCTGCTGCACGGTCCTTCTCGCTACCGGCAACGTTGGCGCCCCCGGATGTGGCGCCAACATCTTTCGTGGCCACACCAACGTCCAGGGCGCCACCGATCTCGGTCTCGACGTGACCACGCTGCCGCTCTACTACGGGCTCACTGAAGGAGCCTGGCGGCATTGGGCGCGCGTCTGGGACGTGCCTTACGAATGGCTGGTCTCCCGCTTCGATGGAATACCGAGCAAGGGCGGCCGGCCCGCGCGGACGCCGAAGCAAAACATGGAGACGCCGGGCATCACCTCGACCCGGTGGTTCGACGGCGCGCTGCTGCCCGCCGACGACATCGATCAGCGCTCGCCGATCCGGGCGCTCATGGTGTTCGGCCACGGCGGCAACACCATCACGCGGCTGCCCGAAGCGGTCAAAGGCCTGGGCACGCTCGATCTGCTGGTGGTCGGAGACCCGCATCCGACCACCTTCTCGGCGCTCGATGCGCGCCGCGACAACACTTACCTGCTGCCGATCTGCACGTCGCTCGAGAGCGACGGATCGCGCACCGCCTCCAACCGGTCGCTGCAATGGGGAGAGCAGATCGTCAAGCCGGCCTTCGAGTCGAAGGACGACTACGAGGCGATCTATCTGCTGGCCAAGAAGCTTGGTCTCGCCGAGCAGATGTTCAAGCGCATCGCGGTCGACAACAACCGGCCGTCATCCGAGGACATCCTGCGGGAGATCAATCGCGGCGGCTGGTCGACCGGCTATTGCGGGCAATCACCCGAGCGCCTCAAGGCGCACATGAAGCACCAGGCCGAGTTCAACATCGTGACGCTGCGCGCCCGCGCGGATGCGCCCGAGGTCGGCGGCGACTATTACGGGCTGCCATGGCCGTGCTGGGGCAAGCCGGAGCTGCGGCATCCCGGCTCGGCCATTCTTTACAATACCGACCTGCACGTGAAGGACGGCGGCAGCACTTTCCGGGCGCGGTTCGGCGTCGAGCACAACGGCGAGACGTTGCTCGCCGAAGACTCCTATACGCGCGACTCGGAGCTTGTCGACGGCTACCCCGAATTCACCGTGGCGGTTCTGAAGAAGCTCGGCTGGGACGAGCAGCTCACTCCCGAGGAGCGCGCCACCATCGAGCGGATCGGCGGCGACAAGGTCGATGCCGTCACATGGGCCACCGATCTGTCCGGCGGCATCCAGCGCGTTTGCCTCGAGCACGGCGTGTGCCATTACGGCAACGGCAAGGCGCGCGCCAACGCCTGGAACCTGCCGGATGCGATCCCGGTGCATCGCGAGCCGATCTACACGCCGCGTCCCGATCTCGTGGCCAAATATCCGACGCGACCCGACGAGCGCCAGTTCCGGCTGCCCAATATCGGCTTCTCGGTGCAGAAGGCGGCGGTCGAGCGTGGCATCGCGAAGCAGTTCCCGCTCATCCTCACGACCGGACGCATCGTCGATTACGAGGGCGGCGGCGAGGAGACGCGCTCGAACCCCTGGCTTGCGGAGCTCGTGCAGGAGATGTTCGTCGAGATCAACCCGTCCGATGCCGGAGCGCGCGGCATCAAGGACGGACAATGGGTCTGGGTGCTGGGCGCCGAAAACCAGGCGCGCGCGAAAGTGAAGGCGCTTGTGACCGATCGCGTCGGTCCCGGCGTCGCATTCATGCCGTTCCACTTTTCCGGCTGGTATCAGGGCCGCGACATGCGCGGCTTCTACCCGCCGGGGGCGGACCCGATCGTGCTCGGCGAATGCGCAAACCTCGTCACCACCTACGGATACGATCCGGTGACCGGCATGCAGGAGCCGAAGGCAACTCTCTGCCAGATCCAGGCGGGATAGCGGAGGCGGGCGATGGCGCGCATGAAATTCCTCTGCGACTCCAACCGGTGCATCGACTGCAACGGCTGTGTCACGGCGTGCAAGAACGAACATGACGTGCCCTGGGGGATCAACCGGCGGCGTGTGGTCACCATCAACGACGGCCGGCCGGGCGAACGCTCCGTCTCGATGGCCTGCATGCACTGCACCGAAGCGCCGTGCGCGGCGGTGTGTCCGGTCGATTGCTTCTATACGACCGCCGACGCGGTGGTGCTGCACTCGAAGGATCTCTGCATCGGCTGCGGCTACTGTTTCTATGCCTGTCCGTTCGGCGCGCCGCAATATCCGCGCGCGGGCAATTTCGGCAGCCGCGGCAAGATGGACAAATGCACCTTTTGCGCGGGTGGCCCGGAGCCCGACCTCTCGAAGGCCGAATATCTCAAATACGGACGCAATCGGCTTGCCGAAGGGCGGCTGCCGCTGTGCGCCGAGATGTGCTCGACCAAGTCCCTGCTTGCCGGCGACGGCGAGATCATCGCGCAGATCTACCGCGAGCGCGTGCACAAGCGCGGCTATGGCGCCGGCGCGTGGGGATGGCAGGTCGCTTACCGGGAAACAGTAACGACCTGAGCAGCCGAAGGAGCGCCCAATGAGATCACGAATGGCAGCGCTCGTTCTCGCCGCGATACTCACGGTCGGCGCGGTGCCGGCGATGGCACAGAACAACGCACCGTCGCCAACCGGGTCGAATCCGACTGCGCAGTCGGTCACCGAGCAGCAGGTTCTCGAACAGCTCGGCAAGGTGAAGGGACGCGGTGCCATTCCCGATCCGAAGGAAGCCGTCCTCGAGCAGCCGCAGGGCCGGGAATACCAAGCCTTTCACGAGCGCCTGCTGCCGTGGATCGGCGGCATCGTGATCCTCGGAATGCTCATAGCGCTCACCGTGTTCTATCTCGTGCGCGGCCCGATCACGCTCGACGAACGGCCGACCGGCGTCAGGATCAAGCGGTTCACGGTCGTGGAGCGCCTCACGCATTGGATGACCGCCGCGTCCTTCATCGTCCTTGCGATCACCGGGCTCAACTACGTGTTCGGAAAGCGCCTGCTGCTTCCGCTGCTCGGACCGGAGGCGTTTTCGGTCTGGTCGCAATGGGCCAAGCTCCTGCACAACGCGTTCGTGTGGTCGTTCCTGCTCGGCGTGCTGGTCACGGCCATGCTGTGGCTGAAGGACAATCTGCCCGACCGCTACGATCTCGAATGGCTCAGGGAGTTCGGCGGCTTCTTCTCGCACCGTCATCCGCCGGCGCGCCGTTTCAATGCCGGGCAGAAGCTGGTGTTCTGGTCGGTCGTCATCGGCGGCGGCATTCTCATCCTCAGCGGAATCGTCCTGCTGTTCCCGATCTCGTCGCTGGACATCAATAGCTTGCAGACCGCGCAGTACGTCCATGCAGTGTTCGGCATGATGATGATCGCGATCATCATCGCGCACATCTATATCGGCACGATCGGAATGGAGGGCGCGTCCGACGCCATGGTGTCCGGCGAGGTCGATCTTGCCTGGGCAAAGGAACATCACCGGCTGTGGGTCGAGGAGGAAGGCGCCCGCACGCCCGACGGCCCGCAGCTCGGCCGCACCGTACCCGCGGAGTAGTGTCATGCCCGTGATCGTCGCTGGAATAGGAGTCGCCATCGTGATCTCGCTCGGGATCGGCTACCTGCTGTACGCGAGCGAGCGGCCGCCGGTCTATCGGACGGCTGCGGCGCCGAGCGTGCGCATCGATCACCCGGGCGACAATCTCGTCGGACCCGATTGGTCGGGGCTCTACAAGACGCCGCCGCAGGCGAGCGAGGAGCGCCAGACCGCGAGCAAGGAGGACTGACACCATGCGCGCAGCATTCCCGGTTGTGCTTCTCGGAATCGGATTCATCTCGACAGCCGCGTTCGGCCAAGCGGCCGGCCAGCCGGCTGCGGGGCCCTCGCGGCCCACAATGCGGCCGCTTGAGCTGTCGGTGGCGCCGAACGCGCTGATGTGGATGGCCGGGCCGCCCGGGGGCGGCGCCGGGCCGGTGAATATCTGCCGGGAGCTGGCTGCTTTCCTGGAGCAGCATCAAGCCCGCGCTGCCGACCGGCCGGCCGCCGCGCAAAATCCGTCGACATCGACGAGCCAGAGCGCGCCGGCACGCCAGAACGATCACCAGGACGATGATAAGCCGGTGCCCGGACAGGATGCGCCGAACGTCGACAAGCCGCAGCATGAATCCGGGATAACGGGGCCCGTTCCGCCCGGAAACAACCCGTTCAAGCCGGCGCCGATCACGCTCGAGCAGGCGAAGGAGTATGAGAGCCGCAACGACGTGCTCGCCTGTCGGGACGCGGTGCAGAGGATGCGGCGGGCAGGCGCAACCATGCCGGAGAGCCTGATCGCGCTTGCGGCTCTGCGACCGGATCTAAACCGGCCGGCGCGCGGGCAGTAGGCGGGGATGCGCGCGCGGCCAGCGTGACCTCACGCTTGTGGTCGTACACCACTGTGATCAGCAGCAGCTCCGCGCGGCCAAGCGGCCTGGGTCAATCCTGCCGGCGCTGGCCAAACAGCTGCAGCAGCATCATGAACAGATTGATGAAGTCGAGGTAGAGCGCGAGCGCGCCCATGATCGCCTTCTTGCCCGCGACTTCCTCGCTGTCCGACTCGAGATACATCTCCTTGATGCGC
>Ga0075434_100001503_pt1 | contig 19702 bp, 6 predicted proteins | sample RhiMethybrSRZTD3_FD_75298 | JGI IMG/M metagenome (GOLD analysis project Ga0075434, IMG submission 75298) | Populus rhizosphere microbial communities from Tennessee, USA - Rhizosphere MetaG P. TD hybrid SRZTD3 | ecosystem: Host-associated > Plants > Roots > Rhizosphere > Soil | place: USA... | reverse complement strand
CGCAGGTGCGCAACATTGCCGAGGTGACCACCGCGGTCGCGCGCGGCGACCTCTCCCGCAAGATCACCGTCGATGTGAAAGGCGAAATCCTTGAACTGAAAAACACTATCAACACGATGGTGGATCAGCTCAATGCCTTCGCCTCGGAGGTGACGCGCGTGGCGCGCGAGGTCGGCACGGAAGGCCGTCTTGGCGGCCAGGCGCAAGTGTCCGGCGTCGCCGGTACCTGGAAGGACCTGACCGATACCGTCAATGTCATGGCGGCAAACCTGACCGAGCAGGTGCGCGGCATCGTCAAGGTCGTGACGGCCGTTGCCAATGGCGATCTGAAACAGAACCTGACGGTCAAATCGAAGGGCGAAGTCGCCGCCCTCGCCGAGACCATTAACAACATGACGGGCACGCTGGCCACCTTCGCCGAGCAGGTGACGACGGTGGCGCGCGAAGTCGGCGTCGAGGGGCGCCTCGGCGGGCAGGCCAACGTGCCCGGCGCCGCCGGCACCTGGAAGGACCTGACCGGTAACGTCAATCTGTTGGCGGCAAACTTGACCAACCAGGTGCGTGCCATTGCCGAGGTCGCCACCGCCGTGACCACCGGCGATCTGACGCGCTCGATCCAGGTCGATGCGCGCGGCGAGGTCGCCGAACTGAAAGACAACATCAACACGATGATTGACAACTTGCGCCTGACCACGGAGCGCAACACCGAACAAGATTGGCTCAAGACCAACCTGGCGCGGCTCACCAGCATGCTGCAGGGCCAACGCAAGCTCGGCACGGTCGGAACCACGCTGCTCTCGGAACTGGTACCTCTTGTCAATGCGCATCAGGGGCTGATCTATCAGATGGTCAGCGAAGCCGATGGAGCCCAGAGTCTCCGGCTGCTTGCCAAGTACGCCGACGATCATCGCGGCAGCTTCCCTGCCCGTCTCAACCTCGGCGAGGGCCTCATCGGCCAATGCTGCGTGGAAAAGCGCCGTATCCATGTGGCCGATATTCCGGCGGACACCGCGCGCGTCGAATCGGTGTTGCTCGATGCGTTACCGCGCAGCCTGCTGGTATTTCCCATCATGTTCGAGGACCAAATCAAGGCCGTCATTGCCTTGGCCTCGTTGCGGCAATTCGATCCCGCGCACATCACCTTCCTTGAGCAGCTGACCGCCGGTATCGGCATCGTCTTGAACAGCATCGAGGCAACGATGCAGACCGAAGCGCTGCTCACGCAGTCGCAGCAACTGGCGACCGAACTGCAGTCGCAGCAAAGGGAGCTGCAGCAGACCAACGAGGAGCTCGAGCAAAAGGCGCAACAGCTGGCCGAGCGCAACGTCGAGGTCGAGGCCAAAAACCAGGAAATCGAGCAGGCGCGCCGTGCCTTGGAAGAGAAGGCGACGGAGCTTTCCCTCACCTCCAAATACAAGTCGGAATTCCTGGCCAATATGAGCCACGAGCTCCGCACCCCGCTCAACAGCATCCTCATCCTAGGCCAGCAGTTGAGCGACAACCCCGATCGGAACCTGAGCGAGCAGCAGGTCGAGTTCGCGCGCACCATCCACGCCGCCGGCACCGACCTCATGAACCTGATCAGCGACATCCTCGATCTTTCCAAGATCGAATCCGGCACCGTTTCGGTCGACGCCGAGGAGATCTACTTCACGAACCTGATCGAGACGATTGCACGGCCGTTCCGGCACGAGGCCGAACGGCGGCATCTGTCCTTCAACGTCGATCTCGACCCACATCTGACGCGCAGTATCGTCACCGACTCCAAGCGCGTGCAGCAAGTCTTAAAGAACCTGCTGTCCAATGCCTTCAAATTCACCGAACATGGGGGCGTCAGGCTTCTGATCTCAAATGGGGCCGGCGGTTGGAGCGCCGACCATCCCATTTTGAGCAAAACGCCCTCAGTCGTTGCCTTCGAGGTCACGGATACGGGCATCGGCATCTCGGCGGAAAAACAAAAGATCATCTTCGAGGCCTTCCAGCAGGCCGACGCCAGCACCAGCCGCAAGTACGGCGGTACTGGCCTCGGACTTGCCATCAGCCGTGAGCTTGCGACGCTGCTCGGTGGCGAGATCCAGTTGCGCAGCATGCCCGGCAAGGGCAGCACCTTTACGCTCTATCTGCCCCTCAAGTACGCGGGCCCGCCGCAGACGGCACAGGTGGCGCAGCGCCCCGCGGCGCTGCCCGTCCAGCCCGTCAATTACCGGTTGCCGGAGCGCCCGGCCGAGCAATTGCCCGACGACCGGGACGATCTGGGGCCGGGCGACATGGTCCTCCTCATCGTCGAGGACGACGCACACTATGGCCGTGTCCTCGTCGATCTGGCGCACGACAATGGCTTTAAGGTGCTGGTGGCGTCGACCGGCGCGGACGCCATCGCGCTCGCCAACGATTATCATCCGACTGCGATCTCGCTCGATATCTTCCTGCCTGACATGCTCGGCTGGACGGTCTTGAGCCAACTCAAGCAAAATCCTGCGACCCGTCATATTCCCGTGCAGATCCTGACGCTCGAGGAAGATCGCCAACACGGTCTGTCCCGCGGGGCGTTCTCGTTCATCACCAAGCCGGCGAGCACGGAGAGCCTCAGAGCCGCGCTCACGCGCATCAAGGATTTCACCGAACCGCGCCGCAAGCGCCTACTGGTTGTGGAGGATAACGCGGCGGAGCGCTTCAGCATCACCGAGCTGTTGGGCCATGAGGATATCGACATCATCGGCGCCGAGAACGGCACCGAGGCTCTCGCAATCCTGGCAAAAGAAGGCAGCGACTGCGTGGTGTTGGACCTACGCCTACCCGATATGACCGGCTTTGAGGTGCTGGAAAAAATTCGCGATGATCAGCGCTTCGCCGATATTCCGGTGGTCGTATTCACAGGCCGGGAACTGACGCCCAACGAAGAGAGCCAGTTGCATAGCATTGCCCGCAGCGTGGTGGTAAAGGGTGTGGAATCTCCGGAACGCTTGCTCGACGAAACCGCGTTGTTCCTGCACAGGATCGTATCCGACCTACCGCCGCAGAAACAGCGTATGCTCGAGCGCTTGCACGGTTCGGACGAGGATTTGATCGGTCGCACGGTGCTGCTTGTGGACGATGACGCCCGCAACATTTTCGCGCTCAGCAGCGTGCTCGAGCGGCGTGGCATGCGCGTGTTGACGGCAACCACGGGCAACGAGGCCATCAGCATCTTACAATCGACACCGGAAGTATCCATTGCGCTGATGGACATCATGATGCCCGAGATGGATGGCTATCAAACGATGCAGGAGATTCGCAAGGACGCGAAGTTGCGCCGTCTGCCCATCATCGCCTTGACCGCGAAGGCCATGAAGGGCGACCGTGAGAAGTGCGTGGCCGCGGGAGCCTCCGACTACCTAGCAAAGCCGGTCAATACCGAACAATTGCTGGCCGCGCTCAGGACATGGCTGCATCGATAAGGTCCCGAGTCGCCCTATGGACAGCAAGGATACCGTGAATGTCCTGATGGTCGACGATCAGCCGGCCAAGCTGTTGAGCTACGAAGTCATTCTGCAGGGGCTTGGGGCGAACCTGATCAAGGCTACCTCCGCACGCCAAGCGCTGGAACGCCTGCTCAAGCACGAAGTGGCCGTCGTGCTGATCGATGTCAGCATGCCGGAGCTCGATGGCTTCGAACTCGCCAAGATGCTACGCGAGCACCCACGCTACGAGAAAACGGCGATCATTTTTGTTTCGGCGATCCACCTCTCCGACGTCGATCATATCCGGGGCTACGAAACGGGCGCCGTCGACTACGTTTCGGTTCCCGTCGTCCCGCAAATCCTGCGGGCCAAGGTGCGCATATTCGTCGATCTCTATCGCAAGACGCGCCAGCTTGAGAGCATCAACGACGAGCTCGAGCGCCGAGTCGTGGAACGCACGGCTGAGCTCGAGGCCTCCACGCTACAGCTGCGTGAGAGCGAAGAACGCTTGCGGCTGGCCAGCGAGGCGGCAGGCTTCGGCACCTACGACTACAAGCTACCCGCTGGCGACGTGTACTGGTCACCGTCATTGCGCCGCATTGCGGGCGTCGAGGGCGAGAAGCTTTTGACGCTCGATGAGGTCCTAGGCATCGTCTATCCGGACGACCGCGACATGCTCGCCCGCCACATTGCCGGCTACAGCTCCGAGACCGACCGCCGCACCCTCGAGTTCCGCATCGTGCGGCCCGACGGGAGTGTACGCTGGCTGCTGGACCGGGGCCAGGCCATGCCCGACAAGCGACCGGCGCGCAACGGCTGGCGCATCATCGGCACGGCGCTCGACATTACCGAGCGCAAGCAGGCCGAAGAACGCCAACGCCTACTGATGGCCGAATTGGATCATCGCGTCAAAAATACGCTGAGCAATGTGTCGGCGGTTGCGCATCTCTCCAGCCATCGTGCCGCCTCGGTCGGCTCCTTCGTGCAAGCGCTCGACGGACGCATTCAGGCCATGTCACAGGCCCACGCTCTCTTGGCGCGCGGTGCCTGGGCGGGAACCGATTTGCGCGAGCTGATGACGGAGGTGCTGACGCCGTTTTTAACCCGCGCCAAAGACAACATCCGCATCGATGGCGAGGCGGCTTGGGTTTTGCCGGAGCTCACCCAATCCTTGGCGCTGACCCTGCACGAGCTGGCAACGAATGCGCTCAAGCATGGCGCGCTTTCCTCGCCGACGGGCCACGTCCTTATCTCCTGGACCATCGATCGCGGCTCGCCTCAGCAACTGCACCTAGCTTGGCGCGAAGAGGCCGGCCCGCCCGTCACGCAACCGACGACGCAAGGCTTCGGGTTGACCGTTCTCAAGGCAGCGGCCTCCGACGTGGGTGCGCTTGCTGAGTGTCGGTTCGAGCGTTCCGGCTTCCAATACTCGCTTAGGGGCCCCTTCGTAATGCCGCACACGGCGCGACCGCACACGCCGCGCCCAACGCACGCGCCGCATGCCGCCTCCGGCAATGGCGAGCATCCGCGCGCACCCAATTCGCGCATCCTGGTGATCGAGGACGAGGCGTTGGTGGCGCTGCAGCTGCAGGCGGACCTGGAAAGTGTCGGGCACACGGTAATTGGACCAGCACGCTCCCTGCAGGCCGGTTTGTCGCTGGTAAAAGACAGCGCGATCGATTTGGCTCTGGTGGACGTGAGCCTCGGTCGTGACACCAGCGCGCCGATCGCCGATGCGCTCATCGCCCGCAAGGTGCCGTTCGCGTTCGTCACGGGTTATTCGGATACCGCGGTGCTGCCCGAGCACCTGCGTAAAATGCCGCGCCTGAGCAAACCCTACGTGCTTGCCGACGTGCGGCGCATCATTGCGCGCCTGCTTGAGACGCAACCGGGGTTGCGCTCCAGCACGTAAGCCTCAAGCGGGTGCGCGCCTCAGTGCAAACGCGTGCGCCTGGGTTTGCGGCGGCGCGGGTCCACAGCGCCTGGCCAATTCGTCGCGCAGCTCGGTACCAACGGCACTCGACAGCGACAGCGGGTTCGCCGCTTGCGCCGCCGACAACCCTGAGGCCGGTGCGCTGAGGCGGGCGGCGGCGGTTTTGGTGTCTCGGCTCGCCAATCTGAGCTCGCGACAGCTCAAGCGGCTCTTCAGGGCGCGATAGGCGAAGAACCGGGTGCCATTGGCATACTCCGCCGCCGACTGGGGCTGCCCGATCCAACTGCGCCTAGGGTCATTGATGAGCGCCGAGAGGATGACGACGCACTCAGCGTCGGTTTTGCAGGAGGTCGCTGTTTGGGGTCGTACAATATACCCTTGCACGCGCGGTCTTCCGGCGGGGACCGCCGAGACCTTGGTGACGGACAGTGTTGTTGGCGCCCAGGCGTCCTTCAGGGATCGCGCCTCCAGATCGCTGGCGATGTCGATCGGCGGCGGCGCGCTGACAAAGAAGCTGCAGCCAGCGAGTACGAGAGCCCCCGTCACAGCTGGCGCGATGTGGCAAAGGCGCCTTAACATGTCCTGTCCCGCTAAGAGCTTGGCGGACTTTATGGGGCACGCGCTAAGGAACCCTTAAGCAGAAAGAGTGGACGGAAATCCAAGCCATGCGATTGCTCTCCTGCGTTCGTCAGGACAGCTCGGAGGCCGCGTTTCCCCATATTATCCTATGGTTCAGATAGGATTTGCTGGGCCTGCGTGTGTTCGTTCGCTCGGCGACCGCATTACGGATGGCGTATGGCCCTGAGGCGCTGTCGGTCCGGCGCGCGGCTCCGGCTCGGACACGAAAGCGGTGGCCGCGCCCTCCTGGGCATCGGCGACATGCCGTTCGCGCAGAATGGCAACCACCGAGACGATGACGTTGACCAGCAGCGCGGCCATGAACAACACCAGGAGCGCCTGAATGGCGAGGTCAGTGGCCGTGGGATGTTCGGCATGCGCGACCCACAGCGCTGTCGCCAGCAGCATTAATGGCACAGACACGATGGCCCGAACCAGCGTGGCCGGCAGGAGGCGCGTTATAGGGACGCTGGACATTGGCCTGTCTGTGGTCGCGCTTCTCGTCGTCGTGACGGAGCCGATTTGGTCGCGTCACGCCGGCTGGCGATCCGAAAATGAGGGCATCCGCCGAATGCCGTTTGCTCCGCCGCCTCTGTCTGACACTCAACAGCGTGATGGGGCTCCCCTTGCAACGCCGCTCCTGCTGCACCCCGGTGCCTCTCGTCCTGATGGAAGCTGGATGGCTTCCACCAGGACGGAGCTGTGCTTAGAGTATGAAATCGCCGATACCCAGCGGATGTGGCCCCGTGAGCCGTAGCTCGAACTCAATAGTTGCGGTGTTGTTGTTGGTGTTGCCCTGTATGACGGTATCGGCACCGTCTAAGAAGTACCGCAGTTGACCGGCGGCCGTGAAGGTTGCCGTGTTGATGAAGCTGAAGGCCTGATTGCCCACAGCATTGGCGTTGGCGTCGATGGTCAACAGGTCGATCACATCCCCACCCGCAACGCCCGCGCCTTGGAAATCGGTGATCCGGTCGATGTTGACACCACTCGATTCGTTGAGCGTGTTGAAGTCGAACGTGTCGTCACCAACGCCACCGGTCAGGGTATCTGCGCCGTTGCCTCCCGCGATAATGTCGTTTCCGTCGTGCCCATCAACGACATTGTTGCCGCCATTGAGCGTGATGGTGTCGTTACCCTGACTGCCGATGAAGTTCTCGATGTTGCTCAGTGTGTCGGTGCCGATCTCGGCACTGCTCGCAGTGGTGGGTGTGATGGTCGCCCCGGCCGTGGTCAAGTGCAAATCAAGCGTGTCGATGCCCCCGCGACCGTTCAGCACATTATTATCGGCATCACCGCTCAACGTGTCGTTACCAGCCCCGGTCATCACGTTCTCGATGTCGGCGATGAAACTGAACCCAGAGGCCGAGTTGTTGGCAAGGTTTACCACCAGGTCCGCGGTGGTGGCGGCGCCATAGTCGAGCACGTCCGTGCCTCCCAACAGGTTGGCCGTGACGTTCTCTACATTGAGCAGGCTCGCAACCGTCGCCCCGATGGAGGTAATCGAGTTCGAGATGCCGCTGTAGACCACGTTCAAAGTGTTGTTGTTGCCGTTGCCGGTGATGTTCAGCGTATCGTTGTCGTTACCACCGTTCACCTGCGCGTCGTTGCCGTCGCCTACCGTGTAGTTGAAGGTGTCGTTGCCATCCCCACCCAAAAGCGTGTCGACGCCGCCACCACCGATAAGTATGTCGCCGCCGCCACCACCCTCCAACCGATTGGCATTCGCGTTGCCGGTGATGCTGTCGTCGCCTGAGCCGCCGGTCACGTTCTCGATCGTCACCAGCGTATCCTCGACCGGGTTGATGGCCAACCCGCGCCGTGCGCTGCCGGTGGACAGGTCAACGAACATGGCCGTGGTCTCGTCGGCGTAGGAGGCCGTATCGGTGCCGGCTGCGCCGGTCAGTACATCGGCGCCCAGACCGCCCGATAGTGTATCGTTGCCGGTGCCGCCGGTGAGCGCGTTAGCTCCTGTATCGCCCGTCAGGCTGTCGGCCCCATTACCACCGGTGACGTTCTCGATGCTGGTGATGGTACTAAAGCCCGAGGCACTGCCGGTCGCCAAGTTGACGGTAACGGCCGCGGGACCCGTGCCATAGCTCAGCGTGTCGACACCAGCCGCCAGATTGGCTGTAACCCTTTCGATCTCGGCAAGGGTGCCACCCCCAACTCCCGTCAGAACCGTCCCGTTGAAGGCGACGTTGATGGTGTCGCTGCCGCCCGTACCAATGACGTTGACGGTATCGACGTCGGTGTTGGCAGGGCCGACACCTGGGCTGGTGCCGCCGACCACGGCGTCGGCACCGTCGCCGATCGTGTAGGTGATGACATCGCTGCCGGTGCCGGCATTAATGATATCGTTGCCTGCACCGCCCGCAATTATGTCGTCACCGGCGCCGCCGTTGAGAGTATCGACACCGGCACCGCCGATGAGGCTGTCATTGCCGTCGCCGCCAACCAGGCTGTCGGTGCCGGCGCCGCCGTCGAGCGTGTCACCGCCGGCCAGACCAATGAGCGTGTCATTGGCGCCCCCACCGAGGATTAGGTCATCGCCGGCGTTGCCAGTTAGTGTTTGTGCCGCACCGTTCTCGGGGATGAAGTCGCCGACCACTGTCGTTGCTGCCGAAGTCACCGTTTCCAGTGTTCCCTGGTCATCTGTATAAGTGACGACCACGCGCAACTGGCGGTTGACCTGATCTGCACCTGGCGTGAATTCTAGGTCCATTGCGTCTGCAATGTCGGTGAAGGTGCCGCCTCCACCCAGTGCCGACTGCTGCCACTGGTAGGCGAACACCGCGCTGGTCAGGCCATCGGCATCGGTGATGGTATTGAGCGTGCTCAGCAGCTGAGTTTCCGTTGGCGTAGCGTCGCTGATTGTCAGTGACCCGGCGGGGGCATCGTTGACGTTGGCAACAGCCGCGGTTGGAGCTGAGAACACGGTCTCCAGCACCCCGTTGGCGTCCTGGTAGACCGCCCGTACCCGCAACCTGAGGCCCGCCTCGGCATCGCCCGGCGTGAAGGTCGTGCCGGTGGCGCGCAGGTCTCCGAGCCCGGTGGCGATGATAATGTCTTCAAAGACTCCACTATCTGGGCGTAGCTCGACCTGCCAGAAGTAAGCGACGGTACCGGTGATGTCCCCGTCCTCGTTCAGCCGGCTGGGGTCGGCGTTGGGGTTCAGGTTCACGTCACTGTCGTTGTCGGCATCGGTGACGCCCACGATCGAGGCGGTGAGCACCTGGTTTTCTTCGACAGTCCCGGAAATTGCAACCAGGCCGACCGGTTCGTGGTTCAACCCGCCGAGAACCCTAGACTGATCGGCAAATTGCAGGCGCTCGATGCCGCGCAAGGTATCTACGCCGTCGATGCCAGTGCCGATAATGGTGCCATCGCCGTCACGCAACAGGTGCGTAACAGTGAATGTTCCGTCCTCGTTGTCCTCGATCAGGTAATTATCCAACGGCACCGGAGGAGTGGTATTGTCTCCGTCGGTGTCGAACAGTGATTGGAACGGATCTGAGAATACGGCGGTATCGAAATTGATCCCGACTGCATGGCCGGTATCGACGAGCTCGCGGATAATTCCCAACTGGCCGGGATTGATAAGGCCCGCGAATATGTCGGCGCTCAGGGTGGTCATGCTGTCGTGCCGCGACAGTATTGGACCAGTATGGTTTACGTCGAGTAGACCATAGACCCCAATCTGCACATTCAGTCGAGCGTCGCCGTCGATCAGGTCGTCGCCGCCACGACCTTCGATGATGTCGCTGCCGCCGCCGCCGAGGATAATATTGCCGGCGCCGAACGAGGTCACCGGCGAGCCGTTGCCGATCATACCGTCGAGGAAGTCCTGCAGCCCGGTGATCAAGCCGATATTGGTGAGGACGCTGCCGGTGAAGCCGGAGGCAGCGATCGCAACCGCATCCGCATCATCGCCGCGCAAGATGTCGCTGAACTGAGATCCCGACAGGCCTTCCGTCGATTCGAAGCGGGGCAGGGCTGATGCCTGCGACAGGGGCACCGGCGTCTCATCGAAGGCGCGCAGGTTGAGGTCGGCGGTCGCACCAAGCGTCGGGTGCTGGAAACTAGCCCAGTCGAAACCGGAGGCGCCGATGTAACGGTCGCCGAAGCCACCGTTACCGATCATGATGTCGTCGCCGCCTTCACCGAGCATTCGGTCGGAGACGGTGTCGCCCATGAAAACGTCGTTGCCGATGATTGCGTCGAGGCCGCGGGTGTCGAAGTTCTCGCCGGAACTGCCGTCGGCCATGCCGTGCTCGATCCAGTCGTCACCTTCGTTTCCGAATATCATCTCAACCGGCTTGATGCCGAAGATGAAGTCGTCGCCCGGGCCACCGAAGGCCTCCGACTCGTCCTCGCCCGTGACGATGAAGTCGTTGCCGAAGCCGCCCAGGATCAGGTTGACGCCGTTGCCGCCATGGATAGCGTCATGGCCATCCTGGCCCTGCAGGTTGTCGTCACCACCCTGGTCAGTGATGATGTCGTCACCGGTGCCGCCGAAGATTATGTCGACGCCATCGCCGCCTTCGAGCCTATCATTACCCGCGTCGCCATAGAGCGTATCGTCGCCAATACTCGAAATGATGGTGTCGTTAAACTCGGTGCCGCCGAGCACGACATGGTCCTCGCCGGTGTATTGCAGGTAGAACGGATTGGGAGCTGTCGTATTGGGGTCATTGCGGATCACCAGCGGAATGAGGGCGGTTCCGCCGACGGGATCGTCACGACCGTCGAGGCCGAGACCCGTGTACTGCAACGATTGCTCGACCTCGAGGATGAAGGCCGGGGTCGAGAACACGTCACCCGGCAGATGGGTGGCGTCGGTGTTGGCCATGATCAGCTTGGCAAACGAGTTGTTCTCGAGCTCGGTGAGGAAGTTGAGACCGGCGGTACGTTCCAGGTAGTAGAAACGGTCGCCGTTCTGCAGCTTCTCCATCTGGTTTTCGAACACATAATTGAAGGTCGAGCCAAGCAGGCCACCGAACGGCATCTGCTTCTCGGCGAGGCCGCCGATCCACAGGTCGACCGCATTAAGGCCGCCAAGGCTGTCGTCGTTCGGGCCCAAGCCATCCGGTGCGTAGGCACCGGTTGCGTTCAGGAAGTCGAGACGGTCGGCGGGAACATCTACGGTCGGTTCGTCGCCCGATGACGGGATGCCGTCCATGCCGTTTTCGCCGTAGACGAGCGCGTAGGCAGCCGCACGCTTGGCAAGCGTCGTGGTCGCGTCGGTGATCGACTGATGTGTGCCGTAGGCGGCGACGAAATTCACCAGCGACGCCTGGTGCTTGAGGTTGGACCCCAGATCAGCCCAGCTCGTATAGGGCTTGAGTTGGCTGTCACCGGTCCAGGAGTAGAACTCGGCCCGCGCCTGGTTGAGTGTCGGCACACCGGTATCGCGTCCACGCGCGATGTTGATGGCCGGGAGATCGAGCGGCAAGCCTAGCAAGTTGTTGCGCACGGCCTCCGTGACAAACTCGTCGATCTCGTTGCCAATCTGGCGCGTGACGCCTCGAACGATGGCGCTAGCCGCAGCTACATCGTCCACACCGCTGGCAGTGAACTCTAGTGGATTGAGAAAGGCCTCGATCAAACCGATCTGCGCCGTATCCGTGCCGACCAGGCTGAAGTCCGTGTCGAAGCGATCGACCGTGTCGGGCAGCAATGAGTGCCCGAAGCGATAAACGACGTGCGCGAACTCGGCGACAATTGCCGGGTTGATGGTCGAGTCGTAGCCTTGGCCTTCTTGCAGGAATACGTCGACCTGCGGCTGGACCTTACGCGCGAACTCCTCGAACACGAGGTGCTGGTACTGCATCTCGGTGCCGAAGCGGGCGGCCTGGAACAGGCGCTCGCCGTTCCATGAACCATCGGGGAGCTTCCATTCCTCGATGAATGTCGGGTCGTTGCTGGCCTCCACCACAGCCTTGATGTGCTCGACCAAGCGGTTGTGCTCGGCGTGGAACACGAAGTGGACCGTTGTCAGACCGATGTTCTCGTTGCCACGGCCGTCGCCGGTGATGAAGTGCGCGTCGAGAAGCTCGTTGTCGTAAGTCGCGGGATCGCCGTCATCGCCGAACAGCCCTTCCGGGCCAGTGTCCAAATCAGCCGTCTGCTGAATCGGGGTCGCGGGGCCGCCAGGGCCATCCGGATCGAATGTGCCCGGAGCCGCGTGATGGGCGATGTCATTTAGGAAGGCATGACCGGTGCGAAGCGCGTTGGCCGGCACCAGGGTGCCCAGGCCGCCGTTGGCCAATGGGTTTGCTTCGACGAGAGCCGGGTCGCCCAGGGTCACGAACTGGGCAAAGCCGTTCGGGCCGGGGATGAAGTTACCGTACGCGTCGGTTGCAAGCAGCGGCACGTCGTGGATGTCGAAATCGGTCAGCTGGATGCCGAGCATGGTCGCGGCCTGGGCCTTGACCTCGGCCCAGTTGCCGATGCCGCCATTGGCGCCATCGATCAGGCGGCCGGTGTTGACCGGATCGCCGGCGGCATTGAGCGCATACTCGCGCAGGAACACCTGATGCGAGGCATGCGAGGTATAGGTCTGGTTCTGGTCGACGAACGGCGTCGTTTCGTTGTTGTGGAAGTGAACGTCGTCGGACGTCCCGAGGACGCCATCGGCGCCAGGCGCGACGGCGCTATTGGTGGCACGCGTCAGCACCATAAAGTTAGTCGAGCCGCCGGGCACGAACAGTGGGTCATCTTCCATCAGCGGCATGAACACCGTGCCGTTGCCGCCCTTGTCGACCAGATCGAGGCCGTGATCGAAGAATTGTCCGAAGAACGTGAACCAGGTGTTGAAGCCGGCCGACAACGCCGCATCCGGAGTCGCGTTGGGCAGAGTCAGAGTCACGCGCGGTGGTACAGGATCCCCGGTGCTCCCGTCCTCGTTCAGGTAATGCAGAACGTCGCCGACCAGGATGCCAAAGCCGCCATCAACGAAGGCCTGCACGGCGACTGGATTGGTGATGGTCTGGTCGACGATCAGGTTGGAGATAATGCGCGGATCGGCGTCGACGACACTCCTGCCGGTGTTGGCAGGAGTAAGGGCCGCATAGTTGGTATTAGTAAGGATTGGCGCTGGGCCAAGCGGGCCGTCGGGATCGAACGTGTCACCGTCCTGTTCGTTGCGGAACACTTGATCCAACAGCAGCGGGAAGTTCTGATCCGAGGCGCCGAAGTTTGTCTGGTCCTGGACCAGATTGTTGAACGTGCCGTCGACCGTGCGTAGACCAAATGGCAGCCGTGAGTTCGCGATCACGTCGAGGACATTACCGTCCGGACGCTGTTCCGCGATCAGGATCTGGTCGAGAATGAATTGCAGGTCGGCCCGGATCAAATGCAGACCGCCGCCGGGGCTGGCAACAAGGTCTTCGGCTGGAGGCGTTGCCGGGGTCGGAAAGACGCCGGCGGCGACTACCGCGGTCGGGGCAGAGAACACCGTCTCCAACACGCCGTCGGCGTCCTCATAGATCGCCTTCACGCGCAGCGACAAGCCAAGCAGATCCGGGGTTACCCTGAATGAGCTTCCAGCCGCCGTGGCAGGATTGCCGCCGCCGAGCGCGACGATGTCTTCAAATACCCCCGGCGCGTTCACTGGGTCGCGTTCGACCTGCCAGTGATAGCTGATGGGTCCGCCGGTGATCAGTCCAAGCGGGTTAGACGGAGTGATATTGTCGGCATCCGTCACAGCCTCATTGACCAGGGGCGTTAGAAGATTGTCTGCCGCCGACACGGTCAGCAATTGGCCCACCGCGGGCGAGTCGTCGCTGACGGTGAGCGAGCCCACCGGATCATTGTTGCCGGCCGACAGGATGACCCTGCCCGTGATCTCCGCCGCCGTAAGACCGGCTGGATTTGGGGAGAATTGCAGGCGTTCTACATTTGTCAGTCGATCAATACCGTCGGGTCCGATGGTGACCGCACCGGTGACAGGGTCTGTCAAGAGATGCGTGACCGTGGTGACGCCCGCAACCGTCGATATGGTGTAGTTCGCACGGACGTCGGAGAAATGGGCTGTATCGAAGCCGTCATCGCCCGTCAGAATTTCGCGGACGATCTGCAGCTGGCCGGGATTCCATGTCCCATCCAGCATATTCTGCAGCAGGGTCGGATCGGACAAGCTGTCAAACGTCGCGATTTGTGTGGCGGACGGACCATTGGCATCGAATCCCGACCGCACGCTGATGCGCACGTTCAACCACTTGTCGCCGTCGATCAGGTCGTCACCGCCGCGGCCCTCGATGATGTCGCTGCCGCCGCCGCCGAGGATGATGTTGCCGGTGCCGAACGAGGTCACGCCGTCGCCGAGCAAGTCTTGTAGACCGGTGATGAGGCTGATCCTGGTAAGCACGCCGTTCAGAGGACCGGCGATGTCGATGTCGGCCGCGGTCGCATCATCGCCGCGCAGCACGTCGCTGAAGTCAGACCCCGAAAGCCCTTCCACATCGGCGAAGCGATCGAGAATACCCTGGTTCGATGGCGCCACCGGCGGCTCGATCAGGTCGTTGGTATTGAGGTCGGCGGTGACGCCGAGCAGATCATTGGCGTAGCTGGCCCAGTCGAAGCCGCCGCCGCCGCCGAAATGGTCTTCGCCGTCGGAGAAGACCATGATGTCGTCGCCGCCTTCGCCGTCGGCCTCGTCGAATCCACCACCGGTGATGAAGACATCGTGGCCGATGACGGTGCTGTCCTCTTGCGGGTCGAAGTTGTCGCCGCCAGCGCCGTCGGAGGTACCGATCTCGATCCAGTCGTCGCCTTCGTTGCCGAACGTTGGCAGGTTCATTTGAGCGCCGAGGATGAAGTCGTTGCCGGCACCGGCGAACGTCTCGGAGACATCCTCGCCTGTTATGATGAAGTCGCTGCCGGTGCCGCCGAGGATCAGATTGAAGCCCTGGCCACCCTGAATGACGTCATTGCCGCCGTTGCCCTTGAGGTTATCGTCGCCTCCCAAGTCGGTAATGATGTCGTCGCCGTCGCCGGCTTCGACCTGGTCGTTGCCGGCGCCGCCTTCGATGGTGTCGTCGCCGCCATCGCCCCAGAAGGTGTCGTCACCCTCGCTGCCGATCAGAATGTCGTTGCCGCTCGTGCCGCCGAGCACGACATGGTCGGGGCCGGTGTAGCGGAGGTAATTGCTATCGTCGTCACCCGGCGTGGCCGGGTTGTCACGAATGACCAGCGGCAGCAATGCGGTGCCGCCAATCGGATCATCCGAGTCGAGGGCTCCGTCGCCGTCTGTATCATTGAACTGCTTCGACCGGTCAACCTCGAGAATCCAGGTCGGTGTCGAGAAGATGTCGGCCGGAAGATGCGTCGCATCGGTGTTGAGCATCACCAGCTTGGCGAACGAGTTGTTCTCCATCTCGGTGAGGAAGTTGAGCCCGGCAAGGCGCGCGAGGTAGTAGAACCGGTCGTGGTTCTGCAGCGCCTCCATCTGGGTCTCGAACACGAAGTTGAAGGTCGAGCCCAAGAGACCACCGAACGGCATCTGCTTCTCTGCCAGGCCGCCGACCCAAAAGTCGATGTCGTCGACGCCGGTAATAGTGACGCCATCGTCGAGAGCCCAGTCACCCGTGCTGTTCAGGAAGTCGAGGCGATCGGTATAGGTTTCCCCGCCAATCGTGACGCCGTTGTCATCGGTGCCGTCGCCAAACACTAACAGCGTCGCCGCTGCGCGCTTATCGGCGAGCGTCGTCGCACTTGTAATGGCATCATGTGTACCATAGGCGGCAATGAAGTTGATGACCGACGCTTCATGCTTCAGATGTTGCGTGAGGTCCAGCCAGCTCGTGTAGGGCTTCAACTGGCTGTCGGTGGTCATCTCGTAAAATTCACGGCGCGCCGCATTGAGGGAGGGCACGCCGGTGTCACGGCCGCGTGTCAGATTGATGGTCGGCAGATCGAGGGGCAGGCCGAGCAGGTTGTTGCGCAGCGCCTCGGTGACGAACTCGTCGATCTCGTTGCCGGTCTGGCGCGTCATGCCGCGCACGATGGCGCCGGCCGCCTCTTCGGCGCTCAGCGCGCTGTCATTATCGAACGCCAGCGGATTGAGAAAGGCCTGGACTAGGCCGATGTCGTTGGAGACGAAGTTGGGGTCGAGGCGTTCGACCGTCTCGGTCAGCATCGAGTGGCCGAAGCGATAGACCGTGTGCGCGAACTCGGCCACGATGGCCGGATTGATCGCGGTATCGAAGCCTTCCGGGGCAAGGAAGACATCGATCATCGGCTGGACCTTGCGCGCAAACTCCTCGAACACCAGGTGTTGGTACTGCATTTCAGTGGCGAACTTCGCCGCCTGGAACAGCCGCTCGCCATCCCACACGCCAGGCGAAAGCTGCCAGGACGCGATGAAGGCGGGGTCGTTGGTGGCCTCGATCGTCGTCTTGATCTCTTCGACCTGGCGGTTGTGCTCGGAGTGGAAGATGTGGTGGACAGCGGTGAGGGCGATGTTCTCGTTGCCGCGACCGTCGCCGGTGACAAAATGGGCGTTGAGCAGCTCGTCGTCATACGTCGAGGGATCACCGTCATCGCCGGTGCCGGGATCCGAGTCGGCCACTTGCAGTGTGTCGGGGATTTGGTCGTCGTTCGAATCGAACATGCCCGGCACCGCGTGATGCGCGATGTCATTGAGGAAGGCGTGGCCAGTGCGCAAAACAGTGTTGTCCACGGTTGCACCAGCAGCGGTGCCTTCCTTCACAATGTCATCAGAGGTATTCAATATGCCATCCGTGCCCGCGCCAACGATCATCTGCGCAAAACCAGTGTTGGGGCCGGTGGTGACGGGAATGAAATTGCCGTAGAGGTCGGTCCGCAGCAGCGGGACATCGTGGACATCGAAGTCGCTCAGCTGGATGCCGAGCATTGCCAAGGCTTGGGCCTTGACCTGCGCCCAGGTCGGAATTCCGCCGTTGTCGTCGTTGTCGAGCAGCCTGCCGGTCGCAACCGGCCGATTATTCGCATCGAGCACATATTCGCGCAGGAACACTTGATGGGAGGGATGCGAGGTATACGTCTGGTTTTGATCGACGAACGGAGTCGTGGTGTTCTGCGTCTCGCGGAAGGTGTTGTCGGCCGCCTCGTTGACCCCGGTCGCCGGGTCATCGACCAGGATGCCGTCGGCACCAGGCCCCTCGAACTGGGTGGCGCGCGTCAGGACCATGAACTGCAAGCTGGGATCGGTCACCTCATCGCCACTACCGGGGATGCCGTCCGGCCCTACCGTGATCAGCGGGTCATCAGGCTGCAGCGGCACCAGGACGATGCTGTTGCTACCCTTGGTGACCAGATCGAGACCGTGATCGAAGAACTGGCCGAAGAACGTGAACCAGGAGTTGAACCCGGCCGACAGGCCCTCGTCGGGGGCCACGTTCGGGATGGTCAGGGTGACGCCGCGCGGGATCGGGTCCCCGTCGAGGTCGAGAATGACCGGCGTGCCGTCCGGGTTGAAGATCGGGTTACCGAGCCCGTCCACCGCCCTGGTCCCGAACCCCGCCTCGACGAAGGCGTCCACGGCGGCGGGATTGGTGATGGTCTGGTCGACGATCAAGTTGGAGATCGTGCGCGGCTGCGAGTCCATCACCATGCCGTCCGAATCGTAGGTTGTGCCGGCGTCAGCGGTCCGGAACGAAGGGTCGAGCAGGCGCGGGAAAAGTTGGTCGGCAGCGCCAAAAAACTGTTGGCCCGGAAAGAGATGGTTGAACGACCCATCGACCGTCCGCAACCCGAAGGCCACGAACGAGTTCGGCACCAGGGTCGTCAGGTCCGCGCCCGCTGCGTGCTGTTCCGCTATCAGGATCTGTTCGAGGATGAACTCGAGATCCGACCTGATCAAAGTGGCCATGACTTGCTCCCTGCGCCCCGCCCCTGCATCGACACACGCGTGCAAGTGGCTGAAAAACCTGGTTACCGGCACCGCGCCGACCTCGCCCGAATGTAGAAGACTGAAGGACGCCGCCAGCGGACTTACGTGCATCCGCGTGCGCAGGGATATTGTCCCGAAGGTCCGAGGGCTAAGGTGGACCTGAGGGCGGATTCACGGCCGGGACCGGGATTGCCGGCCAAATCAACGCCTTTGCCCCACCAGCGCCGACGGGCGCATGGGCCGGCTTGGGTGCGGGGAAAACTGGCCTGATGTTTAACGGGCCAACGTCCGATTGACCCTTTGCCGAGGCGCGCGATAGGGTGGCCCCGATTCCAGCGCAAAATGCCGAATGGGGTGGTTGGACCATGGTCGACCAGCGGGACAACAAAGCGAAAGCAGCCAAGGGAGGAAACGGAGAGGGCGCCCGCGCTGGTGCCGCGGCCCGAGCCCGACGCCCGGCGGAGGCCCGTCAGGCGCGTTTTGGTCAGTCGTTTTCACAAGTGATCGCCGTGCTGATGCGCGATCAGAACTTCCGCAATATGCGCATCGCTGATCTCGAATGGCTCGTCTTACCGCCCATCATGGCGGGGCAATTTCGTCTGGCCCACATGCCGGCGCCACCGCGCCCCGGTGAGAAACCGCAGGCCACCGACAAGAGCGGGGTGCTCGTGCCCGTCGCCGTTGCGCTGTGGGCCCGGGTCTCCCCGCAGATCGACAAGGGCCTCTCCGAAAACCTCGACAAGCCCGTGCGCCTGCGCACCAATCAATGGGCCTCGGGCGACATTATTTGGCTGATGGCCGTGGCCGGCGACCGGCGCGCCATCCCCAAGTTCCTCGAGCAGCTCAAGGAAAAAGAGTTCAAAGGCCAGGAAGTGAAAATGCGCGCCAACGCCGGCGACGGCAAAGTCGTGGTGAAAACGCTCTGACTCTAGGGCCTATTCGCCGGGGGGCGCGCCGCCGCAAAACCCCGCCATTGTTGCCTCTTTTTTAGCAAGGGCTCAACAGGCGCTTGGCAGTCTGGATCGCCTGCAGGCGATTGCGCACCTGCATCTTTTTGAAGAGCTGGGTCAGGTAATGCTTGATCGTGCGCTCGTTCAAGCCGAGCTGATTGGCGATCTCCTTGTTGGTCAGTCCCCTGGAAATCCGGATCAGCACTTGCTGCTCGCGGTAGCTCAATTCGAGCTTCGGTGTGGGCTCGCGAATGGCCGACAAAGGCCCGCCCCTCGCTTCCGTCAGCAGGCGCGAGGCAAGCTTTGGCGTAATGTAGGGTTGCCCGCTGTTAATGCTCTCGATGGCCTCGATCAGCTCGCTCCCCGTGACGCCCCTTAAAATGTAGCCTTGGATTCCCGCGGCCAACGCCTTTGACACGCTAGCGACGTCGTCAGACGACGTCAGCACCACCATTTTGCAGTCGGGTTCACTCTTGATGAAGTCCTGGACGCCATCCGTGCCGGTGTCGGGCAGACCAATGTCGAAAATTAAGACGTCGGGCCGCTCATCGCGCACAGCGCGCGCGGCATCGCCCAGCGTTGCCCCTTCGGCCACCAGCACAAGCTGGCGGGACTGCAAGATGGTTTGAATGATGCCCTGCCGGAACAGGGGGTAGGGATCGATGACGGCAACGCGGATCTTGTCTCTCACCAACAGCCCCAACACCTTACCTCAGCAACGCTTAAGCCCAGGAGCGGAGTGCCCCGACGCCCCCGCTACCCGCCTCGGCACGTCGACATCGCCACGAGGCGCGCCCTGGGCCGGCCTCATTGATCGCACCTTACGCTCCCTTCGGGCGGCCGAAGAGATGAAGAGGTCGTACCCTCTACTGGACTAAAGTGC
>Ga0075434_100001502_pt1 | contig 19703 bp, 18 predicted proteins | sample RhiMethybrSRZTD3_FD_75298 | JGI IMG/M metagenome (GOLD analysis project Ga0075434, IMG submission 75298) | Populus rhizosphere microbial communities from Tennessee, USA - Rhizosphere MetaG P. TD hybrid SRZTD3 | ecosystem: Host-associated > Plants > Roots > Rhizosphere > Soil | place: USA... | reverse complement strand
AATGGAATCCGAACAACGGCGGATGGCACGGGCACATCGTTCTCCATCAGGACGCCGAGCTCGATCGACGGTTCGTCGAAGGTATAGCCCTGAACGATCCGTTGGACGTCATCGGAGAGTTGTGCAGCGACCGGCTCGCTCATGTGCCAAATCGTAACGACGGACCGTGGAGATGCCCTCCCCAAGTTGAATAGAGTGTCACAGTGATTTTCAAGCGCGTCGGCGACGTACGCCCGTACCCAGATCATGGCTACGTCCAGAAACAGTGGGCGGCTATCGCCCCGCACCAGGTGCGCTTGGATCAGCTCGTTACCACTAAGCGCACGTTGGACCTGGAAGCGCTCCTGGAAGAAGACTCGACCTTCTACGGCGATCTCTTCGCCCACGTCGTGTCTTGGCGCGGGGAGCTCTATCTCGAGGACGGGTTGCATCGCGCCCTGCGCGCGGCCCTTCAGCAGCGGCAGACCATGCATGCTCGAGTCCTTGACCTGAAGTAGCGCCAAACTCCAGGTAGGCTCTCACCGCACGGGGGGTAGTCGGGCACGGGAGGAGCTCGGGGAACTCCAGGCACTATAACGAGCTATTGCTCCGACGACTGCAGGAGCTTGCGGCTGGCAGGACTATGACGGGTCGCTTACCGCGGCCGCAAGCGACGAAGGAGTCGGATTGCGCGATCGCTCGTCAGAGTGCCAATCACAGCACGCATCGGGGCCGCTGCGGAGGTAAAGGAGTTCGACGTTGATCGGTCGGATCTTCCGCGTGGTGCGAACCCCAGTCACCCTTCTGATCTTGTTCGGGGTGCTTTTGTACGGGGCATGGTGGGGCTACAACAACATCATCAAGCCCGTCCCGGCGCTGCCACCGGAGCCCTGCGTCAGCCAGACGGTACCGAAGGGTCAGCTGAAGAGCAGTCAGGTCGTTGTCAAGGTGTACAACGGCGGTGATCGCAAGGGTTTGGCGGCCGACGTCGGCCGATCGCTGCGGACCAAAGGGTTCCGCGTCGCGCTGACTACCAACACGGTAGAGAAGATTCAGAAGACCGTCATCGTCGGCGCCGACGTCAACAATCCCGAGGTGAAGTTCGTCAAGACGTTCTTCAAGCAGTCGGTCGTACGCTCCGATCAACGGGTCGATCGTACGGTCGATGTGCTCGTCGGCAATAAGTACGGGGGCTTCGACAAGAAAGCCAAGACGACCTACCAGCTGGACACCGATACGGTGTGCCTGCCTTCTCAGACGCCAAGCCCGACCCCAGCGCTTGGCAACTGAGTCCAGACTGGCCGCCAGCGGCGGGTGAGTGTTGTCGAAGTCGCCGTTCCGCGATCATGTCGGTGCGAGGATTGCCGGCATGAGCGGATTCGACGCTGTTGTGCGGGTGGCACGTCTGGCGTTGCAATCCAGCGCAGAGGGCATAGAAACCTTGCAGAGCTACATCGCCCGCGCTGCTTCGGCATATCGCATTCCGGTGGACGTCCTGGTGCTTCCAGAACAGATTCTCCTGAAGGAAGCTGGCTCAGCCTCAGGCGACAGTCTGGCGGTCGTACGAGAGACACCCGGCATCTTCGGACTCGATCAGCTCGCAGCTCTGAAGTCCTCGAGGTAGAGAAAGCTGGGCAGTGGTATGTCAACAGTGCTGAAGCGGTTACGTGACGTGATGAACTCCCACGACGCTGAACGCATGGCAGCTCTATTTGCGGAGGACTACGCCAGCTCTCAGCCGGTGCACTCGGGACGTACTTTCGGGGGTCGCGCACAAGTGGCCAAGAACTGGACGGCACTCTTTGCGGCAGTACCTGATCTCACCGTCGATCTCGTGTCGTCCTCGATTGACGGCAACAACCACTGGGGTGAGTGGGACTGGCACGGGCATCACGTGGACCGCTCGCCCTTCGTCATGCGAGGTGTGACGATCATGGTGGTCCGTGACGGCTTGATCGCTGAGGCGCGGCTATACATGGAGCCCATCGACACGACTGGCGAGGACATCGATGCGGCGGTACGAGAGCTGACCACGCGGCCACCCGCCGAGGCCTCCTAACCAGGTCTGTGCTCGGCCAGTCCTATGTGCATTAACCGCCAGTGTTTGCCGTCTCCAGGTGAGCAATGCGTGACGAAAGCGGCTCCGAACACTCGCGAGGCGTCTTGAGACGGCGCGCGTTGAATCACCAATGAAGTTGTCAGGATCTCGTACGCGCGTACGGGTGCTCCTACCTTGAGTGCTCAGTCCGGGAGCGCCAGCGGGCGAGTCGGCCACGCTGGCCCACGGCTCGTAGCCGCTCCTCGGTGTTCGCTCGCTGATCCTCAGGTGTGACAATCAGCAGCTCATCGCCTGCCTGAATCCGTTCTCGGGCGCCCGGGTAGAAGGGCCGATCATTTCGGATGATCAAGGACACGACGGTGTCCTTGGGGAGCCGCAGCTCCAGGATCTCCACTCCAACCAGATGCGATTTGGCGGGAATACGGACTTGCAATAAATCCGCCGAAATCTTGTCCAGGGGCGCAACTTCGACTTCGACGTCCTGCGTCGACTCGTCGTCGATCAGCCCGAGCAGTCGAGCGACGAAGGGCAGCGACGGGCCTTGAAGGCAGGTGAAGACGATAACGAAAACCAGGACGACATCGAAAAGGAACTCCGCTCCTGCTACGTCCCGTGCCAGCGGAATCGTGGCCAGGACAATTGGCACAGCTCCACGAAGACCGGCCCACGACAAAAACACCTGATGCTTGATCGGGGTCCTGAACCAGGCCGCACAGGCCACAACCGAGGCAGGGCGAGCAAGCAAGGTCAAGAAAAGGCCGGCTGAGATCGCGATGACTGCGGCACGGAACGTAACCCGGTCGGGAAAGGCCAGCAGACCCAGCATGACGAAGAGCCCGATTTGCGCGATCCAGCCGATTCCTTCCACAAAGGAGCGGGTCGCAGCGCGGTGGGGAAGCTGGACGTTTCCAAGAATCAGGGCGCAGACATAGACGGCGGCAAACCCGCTGGCGTGAATGACTGCGGTGATGCCGTACGCGAACACCGTCCAGACCAGGATTGCCAGAGGGTAGAGCCCCGAAGACGGCAAGGCGACACGGCGCAGGATCTGTGCTCCAACCCAACCAAGACCACCACCGATAATGAGGCCGCCAAGCAGCTCGATGACGATCAGGCCGAATAAGCCTAAAACGCCGACCTCCATCGGTTCGCCCACCGCGAGAGAGCTGGCGACCATAACGAGCAGCACTGTTGGCGCATCGTTGAGACCAGACTCGGCTTCCAGGGCACCACGCAAGGCATGCGGGATCGGAACATTCCGAAGTACCGAGAAGACCGCTGCAGCGTCGGTTGGTGAAGTGACGGCGCCGAGCAGCATGGCGATGTAAATCGGCAATCCCAAGACGTAGTGTCCGAAGAGGGTCATCAGCCCGACACTGATTCCGACGCCGACGGTAGCGAGCAGTGCCGCCAGGATGGTCGAGGATTTGATATCGCTCCACCGCGTGGTGAGACCGCCCTCAGCGAGGATCACCACCAACGCAGCGAACCCGAGAGCCTGAGCAAGATCGGCATTGCTGAACGGGATTCCGATGCCGGATTCGCCCATCACCAGGCCAAGCCCGAGGAACAGCAACAAGGACGGCAGCCCGATTCGAGCGCCGATGCGGGCAGCAATGATCGCAGCGATCAAGACGACGGCACCCACCAGCAGGATGACGTCGATCTCAATCATGCGCACATCCTTCCCCAGGTTGAGGTTTCTTCGCGCAAAGCCACGAATGCCAGTCAGATTCGCTGCTTTGGACGGTCATATAGAACCGCGTGCCGGGAATCGGTTGAGAGACTGAAGATTTAACGCCCCGCTGCGCGCTGAGCTTGTCTAAGCGCGCGACTGCACTGCCCTTCGACAAGCTCAGGGCACATGATGACACTCAGGGAACATGATCAGGATTCGCGCCGGGCGCGGGCCCGCCGTTTGCCCTCATGCATTGCCTGGACACGGGCTACAGGGATGGTGTGGCCCTGGGCTAACAAGTCCGCATCGAGCTGCTGCGGTTCCGGCATCTGCTCCGCCCACGGATCGGTCCCGTTCAGCAACTCAGCGGCGTTCTTGATCGTGAAGTCGGCCGGTACGACGCTCTCGAGGTCGTCCCAGGAAACCGGAAACGATACGGGTACACCGGGCCGGATCCGGGGACTGTATGCGGCCACCACAGTGGCGCCGCCAGCGCGGGTCGAGTCGAGGAAGACCTTGCCCTCCCGTTCCTCCTTGACGAAGGCGGTCGTGGCCAAGTCCGGATCGATCCGCTCGGCGCGTACGGCGATCGCTCGGGTGGCCGCTGCGGCATCCTCCGGTGACGTCCCGCTGGCCAGCGGCACGAAGATGTGCAAACCCTTGGCGCCGCTCGTCTTCACCCCACCAGCCATGCCGGCCTCGTCCAACACCTGGTGGATCAGTTGGGCAGCCTGTACGACCACGCCGAAAGTCGCTCCCTCGGGGGGATCAAGATCAAGTACCAGATAGTCGGGATGCATCGGTTCGGTCATGCTGAAAAGCGTGACGTGGTACTCCACGGCCCGCTGATTGGCGAACCACAGCAGCGTCCGGCGGTCATTACATAACGCGTACGAGACTTCCCGATGAGATGCATCGGCCCAGATCGCCACTCGGGCTACCCACTCCGGCGTGTACTTGGGAAGGTTCTTCTGCATGAACGGCGGCTGGCCAGGTCGGATACGGATCACAGAGAGCGGCCGGCCACGTAAGCAGGCAATGATCGCGGTGTGGACCGCATCGAAATAGTCGATCAGATCTCGTTTGGTCGCATCCGCCCCATCGAAGAGTTCTTGATCAAGGTGGGTGAATGAGACGCCGTCCGCCGATTCGTCTCCGGTGCTCATGGATCAATCATCGGCCCAGATGCGCCCTGAGCTCGTCGAAGGGCGCGCTTCGACAAGCTCAGCGCTCCTGTGCTGGTTCACCTGGATAGTTCTCCGGGAAGTGGCAGGCAACATGATGCCGTGGCAGCAGCTCGACGAGTGGCGGCTCTTCGGTTCGGCAGATCTCCTGCGCCTTCCAGCATCGGGTATGGAACCGGCACGCTGGCGGCGGCGAGATCGGACTCGGCACGTCACCGCTCAACAGAATCCGTTCCCGCTCCTCGCGTCGTCGGGTGTCTGGCACGGGCACGGCCGACATCAACGCGACCGTGTACGGGTGCATCGGGGCCCCGTACAGCATTTCCGCGTCGGCCAGCTCGACGATCTTGCCGAGATACATCACGGCCACTCGATCCGAGACATAACGGACCACTGACAGGTCGTGGGCAATGATCACGTACGTCAGGTCGAACTCTTCCTGCAGATCCTCCAGCAGGTTGAGGACCTGCGCCTGAATCGAGACATCAAGGGCCGAAACCGGCTCGTCGGCGACGATCAACCGCGGGCGCAGCGCGAGTGTGCGCGCGATGCCAATCCGCTGCCGCTGACCCCCTGAGAACTCATGCGGATAGCGGTTGTAGTGCTCCGGGTTCAGGCCCACTGCAGCGAGTAGATCCTGTACCGCTTTCTTGACGCCTCCCGGGGGCGTTACTCCCTGGATTCGGAAGGGAGCACCGACGATCTTGCCGACGGGGTGTCGTGGATTGAGCGACGAGTAAGGGTCCTGGAAGATCATTTGTATGTCACGCCGCAACGGCCGCATCGGTCCATCCTTGAGATGACTGATGTCGCGCCCTTCGAAGGTGATCTTCCCGGACGTCGGCTCCAGCAGCCGGGTCAGTAGCCGCGCGGTCGTACTCTTGCCGCACCCGGACTCACCGACTATGGAGAAGGTTTCCCTGCGCTTGACCCCGAAGTCGATACCGTCCACCGCCTGAACGGCCCCCACTTGGCGGCGTAGCAGCCCAGCTCGGATGGGAAAGTGCTTGATCAACCCTTCGACGTTGATCAAGTCCGAATCCTGCTCGGCGGTCGTTGTTGTGGGCTCGTCGGCGGGCGCAGTCATAGCTTCGGTGCAATCTCGTGTTCCCAAATCTGCTCACGGTCAGTCTCGGATAGATGGCAGGCCACGATGTGGCCGGGTTCCACGGGCACCAGTTCGGGACGCACCTCCTCACTCAGACCACCGTTTCGTGCGGCGTAGGCGCAGCGAGGGTGGAAGGGACAGCCCGGTGGCACATTGATCAGGCTGGGCGGTGACCCTGTGATCGCGAGTAGCCGTTCGCTTCTGGCCCGATCGAAGCGCGGCATCGAGCCCAGCAGCCCCCAGGTATAGGGGTGGGCCGGCCGGTTGAACAGCTGGTCAGCCGAGCCGTACTCCATCGCCCGGCCCGCGTACATCACCAATACGTCGTCGGCCAGTTCGGCGACGACGCCGAGATCATGGGTGATCAGGACGACTGAAGAGTTGAATTCCCGTTGCAGATCGCGGATGAGATCAAGAATCTGCGCTTGGACAGTGACGTCGAGGGCCGTCGTCGGCTCATCGGCGATCAGTAGATCCGGATCGCATGAGAGCGCCATGGCGATCATGGCCCGCTGCCGCATGCCGCCCGAAAACTGATGCGGGTACGCATCGACGCGTCGGCTCGGCTCGGGAATCCCCACCCTGCCCAGCATGTCGATCGCGTGCTTTCGCGCCGCCTTCTTGTTCACCGGATTATGAATTTGGTAGGCCTCGATGATCTGGTGGCCGACGGTGTAGTAAGGGTTCATGGCCGAAAGCGGATCCTGGAAGATCATGGCCATGCGCTTGCCGCGTAGGCCCCGGACATACTCAGGAGTCTTGGCCAGCAACTCGTCGCCCTCAAGATAGATCTCGCCGCTCAATTGCGCGCCGGGGCGCGTCTGCTCTGAAGCCGGGCGGGTGTGCAGACCCATGATCGCCAAACTGGTGACGCTCTTGCCCGACCCAGACTCGCCCACAATGCCAAGGGTCTTGCCACGGTCGAGCGCGAAACTCAGTCCGTCCACCGACTTCACCAACCCGTCGTCGGTTGGGAAGTGCACCCGAAGATCAACAACCTCCAGGAACGGCTGCTTGTCGACCCGATCGGGATGTCGGTTGGCTAGGTCACGCAGCGCCGACGTCGTCATGCCTACACCACCCTCACTCCCGGTCGGCAACCTACGTTCACGTAGGTTGCTAACGGTCTGCACAGGTTGCAACCTGTGCAGACCGAGTGAAACCTACGTGAACGTAGGTTTCGGCCACCGCTAAGGGTTCTCATTCGAGTCGCACCCGAGGATCGATCACACCGTACAGAAGATCAACGAACAAGTTGGCCATGATCACAAAGAAGCCGGCGACCAGGGTGACGCCCAATATCTTCGGCAGGTCGCCATTGACGATGCCGTCATAGGCGTACTTGCCGAGACCGTTGAGGGAGAAGGTCTTTTCGGTAAGCACCGCACCACCGAGCAGCAGGCCAACGTCCAGACCGAAGATCGTAAGGACCGGGGTCAGGGCACCCCGCAACGCATGCTTGAGGATGACTCTCCGCTCCGGAAGCCCCTTGGCACGCGCAGTGCGGATGTAGTCCTCACTCATCGTCTCGAGCATCCCGGCGCGGGTCAGCCGGGCGTACTGCGCAGAGAACAAAAAGGCGAGAGTGATCCAGGGCAGTAGCAGCGAGTACGCCCACAGCGCCGGATTCTGACTGAAGGGCACGTAGGTGCCGCCCGGCGCGGTGATCCCGAGCTTGTAGCTGAAGAACGCCAGTGCAATCAGTCCGGTGAAGAAGATCGGCAGCGACACGCCGGCCAGCGCGACGCCCATTGCTCCACGGTCGAATACCGTTCCTCGCCGGAGCGCTGAGATCACGCCGATTGAGACACCAGCGACCAGCCAGATGATCGCGGCGCCAATTGTCAGCGAAATTGTCACTGGCGCACGATCCAGCAGCTCGGGCCACACCGGCTGCTTCGTGATGAAGGAGTATCCAAAACACGGTGCCGGACAATGCTCCACCCCGGCGCCATAGTCGAAGTCAGCGCCGACAAAGACACCCTTGAGCCAATGCCAGTACTGCACGGGTACCGGATCGAGGAATCCTAGGCGTTCTGCAGTTAGGTGGACCGTCTCCGGTGTCGCGGCCCGCCCGACATACCGTGTCGCGAGCGTCTCCGGCGTCGCTCCACCCAGTCGTGGAATCAAATAGAAGATAGAGAACGTGACCATGCTGAGCACAATCAGCAGCAGCACTGCCCATAGCAGCCGCCGCACGATGTAGGCAAACACGTCACCTCCCTAAATGATCATGTGCGCTGAGCCTGTCGAAGCGCCCTTCGGCAGGCTCAGGACGCAGATATTCGTGCTACTTCTGGGCTCCCATCCCGAGGTAGTCGTATTCGCCATAAGCATCCGTGACCATGATGTTGGTGGCATTCTTCGATCGCACGAACAGAGCCTTTGAGTACACGCCTGGGTAGATGACGGCCTCTTGCATGACCCGTTTGTCGATCTCGCCCCAGATCTGGTTTCGCTTATCCGTATTCAGCTCGGTCAGGGCTGTGTCGAGCATCTTGTCGACCTCAGGGATGCGAACGCTCGTATTGGAGGAACCGCCAGCCGGGCGGATGACGCGGGAGTCGGTGATCTGAGACAGGAAGCCGAAGCCATCGGGCCAGTCGGCTCCCCAGCCGTTGATGCACAAACCCAGCTTGTTCTTCACGACGTACGGCGGGAGGCCGCAGTATTGGGCGAAATAGTCGGCCAACGGGTACGGCCTGAGGGTGAGCTTGATACCAATTCGACCGAGCGCCTGCTGGAAGGCCTCGGCGGCGGCCTTCTCCTTCGGCCGCTCGGCGCGATAGGCGATGTTGGTCTCGAAGCCGTTCGGCTGGCCGCAGGCCTCCAGGGACTTCTTTGCCGCGTCGAGGTCACCCTTGTGATCAGGCCCGCTCGGATACAAATCGAAATCCACGTGGCCCGGGATGCTTGGTGGCAGGATCGTTGTTGCGATATCACCGCCAGCAAACTGCCCGCCGTAGGCGGTCTGGTAGCCGGTGTGATCCATGCCGTACATGATCGCCTTCCGGCACTCGATATTGTTGAGCGGAGGAACCGTGGGATTGATCGATGTGTACCAGTTCCGGACTCCAAGCGGATTGTCCGCGTTCGCCTTGAGGGTCGGATCCTGCAGGACTCGGCTCTGCGCGGCCGGCTGAACTCCGACTGCCGTGACATCGACGTCGAGATCGCCACTGAGCAGCCGGTTGTCAAGGTCGTCGGCATTGACATTGAGGGTTACTTCAATGCGATCAGGGAGCGCTTTGCGATTGGGATCGGTCGCGGGATCCCACTGATCATTGCGGACCAGGTTGAAACTCTTGCCTGGCTGCATGTCGGCAAACTTGTATGGTCCGGTGGAGACGATCGAATTCCGGTACTTGGCACCGGTGTCCTTGTCCTTGGGAACCGGCATGGTGTCGGGTTGCTGAACGAGATAGTCGAAGGCCGCGAACGGTTTCTTCATATGGAAGACGATGGTGTACTCGTCGGGTGTCTCGATCGCTGAGTCGGTGTTCATGTTTGGCGTCTTGTATGGACCCTTGTACCCGTTCGGCAGATTGAGCGCCGATGGGGCCTCCCAGTACGCCGGCCCGTTTGGGAAGGTCTGCTTGTCGGTGGAACGCAGCACCGCGTATTTCACGTCGGCCGAGGTGACTTCGGTACCGTCATCGAACTTCACACCCTTACGGATCTTGTAGGTCCAGGTCTTGGCGCCGTCGCTCGACTTGCCAGGGGCCTCGGCCAGATCCGGGACTAACTGGTTGCCTTCCTTGCCAGGTCCGGACTTGAACATCATGAGCGAGCGGCCATACAGCCGGGCGAAGTTCCACGAGTATGCGTAATACGTCTCACCTGGGTCAAGCGAGTCCCAGTCGCCGGGGTTCGCAAACTTCAGCGTGCCACCTTTCTTGTCCGAGGGATTGACAACGCTCGTGGATGCGGCATTGAAGACGGCCTGACTGCTTTGGTTGCTCGACCCTTGCTGGCTGCCAGTACCACCGCCACCGCCACCGCAAGCGGCCAACACCAATGCGGCCGAAACGCCTGCGGCGGTCAGCCCCCTGACTCGCCAGGATCTCGAATGGTTCATTCCTGAATCCCTTCTTGTTTTGTCGGAGGGTCACCCCGACAGTGATTGCTATCGATTGGCTCGTGGATCAAGGGCGTCGCGTAGCCCGTCTCCGAACAAGTTGAAAGCCAAGACCGTGACAAAGATCGCCATGCCAGGCCAGAACATGAAGTGCGGTTGGGTGTAATAGACGACGGCGTCGGAGAGCATCCCGCCCCAACTAGGGGTAGGCGGGCGGATGCCAACCCCGAGGAAGGATAAGGCGGCCTCGAAGAGGATGTTGGTGGGAATGAGCAGCGTCGAGTAGACCAGGATCGGCGCTATGAGGTTGGGCAGCATCTCAGTACGGAGGATGTAGCCGCGACGGGCCCCAATACTCTTGGCAGACTCGACGAACTCCCGCTCCCGAAGCGAGAGCGTCTGCCCGCGGATAATCCGTCCTATATAGGGCCAGTTAAAGAAGCCAATAATGAAGATCAGCAAGGCGATGCGCAGCTGGTTGCCGTGAAGGCCGAACGCGTCGTCAGGAAAGACGCCGGCCAAGGCAATGGCCAGGACCAGCAGTGGAAAGGCTAGGAAGATATCCATCAGCCGGCTCGTCAAGGTATCGGTCCAGCCACCGATGAAGCCGGAGATGATGCCGAGAGTCGTTCCGATAGCCACCGATAGCAGAGTGGCCAAGAACGCGATCAAGAGAGAGATCCGGCTGCCGTACACGACCCGGCTGAAGATGTCGCGGCCATTCACCGGCTCAACACCCATCAGGTGATCCCAGCTCATTCCGCCGAAGCGACCGATTGGCTCCAGCGTGCCGCCCGCTGTGTCGATCAGCTCCTGGTGGAACTCGTTCGGTGGATAGCCGAGGTATTTGACGATCAGCGGCGCGAAGATCGCGACCAAAATGAGAAAGATCAGGAAGATGCCACCCCCCAGGGCGACCTTGTCCTTTTTGAGCCGCATCCAGGCGATCTGTCCGAGGGAGCGGCCCTCCGTAGTCCCAGCGCCAGCCAGCACGGCCTCCGGTGCGGCAGCTTCAGCCTCAGCGCCAGCCTCCGGCGGTAATGTCAACTTTTCCCTCCTACCCAGAAGTAACGTAGCCCTAAAGGCTGGGGAAAGCACCGATTCCGCGCTGGTTGTGACCGCAGCGATACGACGTTGCCTAGCGTTAAAAACGGTACGCAACTAGTTGTGACTCGTTGTGACTCGTGCAGACGCTGATGATCACCAGCTTCAGCGACACTGGAGGCCATCATGACCGGTAGCGCAATTGATCTTCAGGTGCCTGACTTGGCTTCCCTGCATCAGCGACGCAGTGAGAAGTGGTCAAGCGACGAGTCCGATGTGCTCGCGTCAACTGTGGCCGAAATGGATTTTCCGCTGGCTCCGGACATCACAGCAGCACTGCATGCGGCGATCGACCGACATGATCTTGGTTATACGCCACCAACCGGCGCGCAGCTTCCGGCAGCGTTCGCTGATTTCGCCAGCCGTCGGCTCGGCTGGACAGTCGACCAAGATCAGATCACGCTAGTACCAGACGTCATGGCTGGACTGATCGAACTGTGCCGGGCACTCGTTGAACCAGGTGGCCAGGTGGCGTTCTTCACTCCCGCGTACCCGCCTTTCTTCGATGAACTTCCACAGGCCAGAGTTGAACTGGTGCAATTGTCACTTGGCCCTGGCTACGTTGTTGATCTTGATGGTCTGGAGGCCGCGCTGGCCGGGGGAGTGCGTGCCTTAGTGCTGGCCAATCCGCACAATCCCACTGGGCGAGTGTTGCCGCGGGCAGAGCTCGAGCAGATCGCCGAGCTCTGCGCCCGCTATGACTGCTGGGTACTCGCCGACGAGATCCACGCACCGCTCGTCCTTCACGGTGCGACACATACGCCGTGGTTGGAGGTGTCGGATGCAGCGCGTGAATACGGCATTGCCCTGAGCTCGGCATCCAAAGCGTTCAATGTGGCGGGGCTGAAGGCGGCACTCATGATCACCGCTTCGGACCGAGCTCGCGCGGCGGCTGAGCGGGTACCGCCGCTGACGGATCGCGTCGGGATCCTAGGTGTTGTCGCCGCTGAAGCAGGATTTACCTACGGTGACCGCTGGTTGAATGCCCTTCTTGATCAGCTGGTCGCCAATCGCCAGCTCCTTGTTGATCTTCTGGCAGCTGAGCTTCCCAAGATCAAATGGACTCCACCACAAGCGTCCTACCTTGCGTGGCTGGACTTCCGGGCCCTCGGCTTGGGTGAGGATCCTGCTCAGATGTTCCTCACTCGTGAACACCTCGCCCTCAGCGCTGGCTTGAACTACGGCCCCGAGGGGGCCGGATTTGCCCGCCTGAACTTTGGCACCAGTCCAGAGCACGTCACCGAAGCCGTACGCCGCATGGCCCGGGCAATCTCATGACGATAGCACCCATGACCATTGGATGATTTCTCGCGATACTGAGGTATCACGCGTGAAGGAGGCGAACCTGGCGGACTGCCCGTCAGAGTGCACATGGACATGGCGCCTGCCGCTGGCTTTCGTGACTGGCTCAAGGCCAAGGATCCCGGTTTAGCTGCGATCAAACGCGCCGCCCGAGTCAGCGTAGCCACGTGCATCGGGTTTTACTTCAGCCTCTACGTCGTTCACGACAGCCAAATGGCGATGTACGCGAGCTTTGGATGCATCGCTCTTGGTGCCTTGTCAGAAGTCACCGGCGAGCCGCGGCAGCGCACCAAGACTTACCTTGCCGCACTGATCACCGGCATTGTCTTAGTGATCATTGGCACTCTCCTCGCCTTCAACACATGGGCAGCCGCTGCGGGGATGCTCGTCGTCGGTTTCGCCGTCGCGTACGCCGGAATTGGCGGCCCGCGACTCGTCGGCGGGGCAAATGGTCTGCAGTTGCTCTATATCCTTCCGAGCTTTCCGCCGTACGCGCCAGAGACTCTCGGATCCCGGCTGATCGGGCTTGTGATCGCCGTGGGGCTGCTGGCGATTGCCGACCGGGTACTTTGGCCGCCGCCGGTGCCGACGCCATTTCGTCAGCGGTTAGCCGACGCAATCTACGTCATTCACGATCGGCTCATGGCCATCTTGGAAGCCGATGATGATCAACAGACCCCCGTGCCGTCAACTGGAGATAGTGCGGTCGCTTTGCGGCTAAGCAGGATTCCACCGCTTGAGAGGCCCACCGGTCCAGGTAGGCGAGACAGGGCAGCGATGCATGCCTCGACCCTGCTCCGGGGCTTGGAGACCCGCGTCGCCGCGCTAGCTGAGCTAACCGACAAAGGTCATCCTGCAGCAGCGAGTTATATGGGTGCCACTTTGCTGAATGTAACGGCGCAAAGCCTTGGCGAGTCCGCGGAATTCCTTGACGCCGGCAAGCTCGAGAACTCCGGCGCGAAGCCTGATTCCGCGCCTGTCGAAGCCGCGCTCACTGATTATGGACGACAGCGCGAAGCCCTGGTCGGCAGTTCCCAGATTGATCATGATCTGCGGCTTCGGCTGCGATTTGCCGTGGTTGTTGAGGAGCTCGCCATCTGGACCCGTGATCTCGCCGTGGCGACCAAGATCATGCAAGGGGTCCGCGTTCCTGAGCAGCAGGCACAGTCCATAGCGGAACCGTTCTGGTATGCGAACCGCTCGACGGTTTCGTTGTGGTGGATGCGATTCCGCGGCCACCTCACTCCCCGATCGGTGTTCTTTCAAAACGCAATCCGGATAGGTGTCGGACTTGCCGCTGCCCGGCTCGCAGCCGGTCTGCTGGACTTGTCCCACGGGTTCTGGGTGCTGCTGGCGACCCTCACCTTGATGCGAACCTCTGTCGTCGCTACGCGTGCCGCCCTGATTCCGGCCTTTGTGGGAACCGTCATTGGCGGTCTGGCGATGGCAGTGGCACTGGGATTGGCAGGTGGAAATTCGGTGGTGTATGAGGTTGCGTTCCCGCTGATCATCATCCCGGCACTGGCCGCAGGACCGATTGCCGGCCCCATCGCAGGCCAGGCCCTGTTTACGTTGCTCGTCGCACTACTTTTCGCCCAGATTGCTCCGGTGACCTGGCGGCTGGCCGAAGTTCGCATAACTGATGTCTTGTTGGGCGGACTGCTGGGCGCAGTCGTCGGTCTGTTCGCCTGGCCGCGTGGCGCGACGGGTGAGATGCGCCGTACCGCCGAGGCGAGTCTGGACGCCGCAGCACAGGACTTGGAGTCAACTGTGCACTCGTTGACCGAGCCTGGGGCGGCTTCTTCAGCACGGCAAGACACTGGGACTGCGGCCGTGCACTTGATGATGTTGGCTGATTCGACCTTCGCACAGTATCGATCCGAACTGAGAAGCTCTCCCGACAAGGTTGACTGGTTGGGAGTAGTAGGGCTCCTTAACGAGGTGGTACGAGGAGGACAGGTGATTCGTCGTACGCATGGCACAGCTGTTCCCCTGCCATGGCCCGGGGTTGCCACTGACCTGCAGCATCTTGCGGAGGGCGCCGCCGATCAGCTTCGTGGCGTCGCAAGTCTGGTGAGCACGAATAGTGCAAGACCACTGGCCGCCACGAAAGCGACCGATGACTCTGTGGATTCATGGATGTCAACGACCGAGGCCCGAGAAGTGGTCACTCGTCAGCCCGATCCAGCGAGCGCTATCCGAGTCCTCGACATCTGGGGATGGCTGGAGGGCGTGTCATTCGGCAGCCGCCGAGTGGCGGAGGAGATCAGCACCACACCGGCTCGCGATGGCGGCTGACAGTAGCGTTGATCAAGTTTTGATCTCATTACGCCTGAGCCGAGGCTCGGTAGCCCACTGCGCACACCGTTGAACCTGCCCGAATGAGACCACAAATGAGACCACGAGAAGTCGGAATGCAGCCCGCAGTCTTGGTCGGCCCACTGCCTCGGCCGACCAAGAGCTCGTGAGCATACAAAGAGACCTAGTTCTGCACCGACTGACGCCCTCACTCGCCGCTGGGGGCCATGACTGTGACTCCATGCAAGCCAGCCGCCGCGCCCAGCCGCTCGTCGTAGGTGACAATGCCCTGTAGTTCGTCGGCGACGCTCAAAGCGGAAGCAAGGTGAAGCGCATCGAGCGAGCGCAGAATGGCCGGATCCAGATCCCCGGCACGTTCACAGACGTCCGCCGTCAGCGACAGTAACGTCAACGCTTCCAGCCGACGTCGAGCCAACCGATGCGCCTCGACGGAGTACCGGCGGGCAGCCCGCAGAGCCTCCGTGCGCAGCAGGTCGGACGAGAAGAGCGTCGGATCCTCCCGCTGGATCCATGAGCGCAAGGCTGGTGTCTCCGGCTCAGTCGTGACGAGTTTCAGGAAGGCGGACGTGTCCAGGTAGTAGGCCATCGACTGTCAGCGTTCAGCCCGACGCGCCTCCGCGAGGAGGTCGGATAGGCTCGGAGCCCCCCTACGTGCCGGCAGCGGAGGCGGCTGCTCGTCAAGGCGAGAACGCGCCGGACGGGCCAGGCCGGCTGTGACAAGACCCTCCAGAGTCGTGCGAGCAGTCGGAACGAGCCGGGCCACCGGGCGGCCTCGGTCCGTGATTTCCACGACTTCGCCTGCAGCGGCCCGGCGCACGACCTCGGATGCGTGTTGCTGTAGAGCGCGCACCCCCACTGATCCCATGTACGTCAATGTAGCACATCTGCTTTTTAGCCTCTTCGTCTCGCCAGACATGCACCAGCCGCGGCTTCGAATGGACACCTGTCCTGGAGGCGCTCCAACCGCCGCGCGACAGTGCGGAAACATACGCCAAAGGCTCGCGTCGTCACCATTGGATAAGGCAAGCCCAAGCAATGGATCGAAATCGATGTCAGTGGTGATGATGACTGGCCGGCGATCAATGGCGTGTCGCATGACGTCGTGATCACTCGCGCCAGCACCGAGGACTTCATCGCAGGCCGAGTGTCTCAAGGCCGTTCTGTCGCGCCTCGAGTCGACAGTGGAAGGCGGTTCACGGCTGCCGGCCAAACTGCGGGCACAAGTACGCCGGCCACTGCCCAGCGCGGCAGAACGTGCGCCCGCCAACAGACACAACGAAGTGTCGCGCCGGACAGCGGATCGTTCCCCTGCCCGGCGCGATCGTCGACCTGCTGCTGGCTCACAGAGAAGCTCAGTCAGTGGAACGACAGAGAGCCGGTCAACTTTGGTCCGAAGAGAGCTGGATCTTTACAGACGAGACTGGTCGGGCCGTCAATCCTCGAACCGACTGGGACGCCTGGAAGCGTCTACTCGCAACCGCTGGCGTCCACAATGGACGCCTTTACGATGCCCGTCACACCGCAGCTACAGAACTTCTGCTGCTCGGCGTTCACGAGCGCACGATCATGAGCGTCCTTTGGCTGGTCAACTACCGCGATGGCGAGCCGCTACACGCACGTAATCGCGCCGATCCACAATGACCTGGCCAGCCGCCTCGACGGAACCTGTGGTCCCGCGAAGACACAGCAAGCGGAACCAATTGAGACCACCTTTGAGACACAGCGAAAACGCCGGCGGCCCACGCTTAGGCGGCGCTGGCGTTTCGCCTGGTCAGACTGGCGGTGGCGGCGGGATTTGAACCCGCGGAGGGTTGCCCCTCACGCGCTTTCGAGGCGCGCTCTTTAGGCCGCTCAGACACGCCACCGCCGGAGAGACTACCAAGCTGACGATGAGGCGAGCATCGGAATCCAGCGCCGAATTGGCGGTCCTTCGTCGAGCTCTGCATAGGTTGTTGGCGGTCTGCACAGGTTGCAACGTGTGCAAACCGCACGCAACCTAGGTGAACGTAGGTTGCAGCCACCCCAACAGGGAGCCTTCAGCGCTTGGCGAAGAAGTCCTTCAAGAGGGCCCCGCATTCCGCCTCGAGGATGCCGCCGCGTACGTCGATGCGATGGTTGAGTCGGGGATCGCGTACCACGTCGAAGAGCGAGGTAACCGCGCCGGTCTTCGGATCGAAGGCGCCGAAGACGAGCCGCGCGACGCGGGCCAGCACCAAAGCGCCAGCGCACATCGTGCATGGCTCGAGGGTGACGACCAGGGTGAGGCCAGTTAGCCGCCATGTGTGCAGTCGTCTGGACGCCTCTCGTAGTACCAAGATCTCTGCATGGGCGGTCGGATCACGTCTGATCTCGCGTTCGTTGCCGGCCGCGGCGAGTAGGCTACCGGCTTGATCTACCGCCACAGCGCCGACGGGCACATCGCCGTGTAGAGCCGCCATCCGTGCCTGATCGAGCGCGAGCCGCATCGGATCTTCCCACTGGCTCTGCCCGCTGTATTCGCTCACCCAACGGCTGCTTCTACAGCCTTGCGGAACGGCGGGTTGAGTTTGATCTTGTCCGCAATCTCGGTCAGCATCTCGACGCTGCTGAGGTCGAGGTTGTCGATGATGGCACCCATATCGAAGTCGCTCAGCCCGAGGTCTGCGACGATGCCAAGATCGCCAATCGGCTCGCCTTCCTCGTCTTCGTCGTCCAGAGGCTCCTCGCCGAGATAGTCCACGACATCTCGGGCTATCGGCCAATCGCTCGCGGCTGCCGCATCGGACAGCAGCACCTGAACATGCTGTCCGCGCACCCGACTGATCACGAAGACCTCTTCAACCAGGCTGACAAATCCAAGCGCACCGGCATCACCGGGCAATCGACGTAGCTGGACGATCAACTCATCAAGGTCGTTGGCGAGGTCCTTGCCGAGCGACTGCACGTACGGCTGGCCGTCTTCTCGATAAGCGGCGAGCACGAAGTCGATCTCATCGTCGGCGGCGTCTTCGAGTTCGACCTCCTCGAAGTCTTCGTCATCCTCGAGCTCGTCATCGAGCTGCTCAGCACGGTTTGCTCGGCCGCTTGCCGAGCTAGCGCTCCTGCCCGCGCCATCCAGCTCGAACGACTCGTACTCCTCGTCGTCGAACTCCGACATGACTCCCCTCCTCCGCAGAATCGCGAACCCGCTCCATCGTGTCAGACACCACGCCTGGACACGAGTCCAATCCCCAATCTCAGATAGGCCCTCGCTACGGTTCGAGCGTGGAACTACGCGTCGTCGACCATCCCCTTGTCGCGCACAAGCTCACCGTGTTGCGGGACGAAACCACCGACTCGCCCACTTTCCGACGACTCACCGAGGAGCTCGTCACGTTGCTCGCGTACGAGGCGACCCGTGACGTCCGCGTTGTGCCACGCACGGTTCAGACGCCGCTGCAAGCTGCGGCCGGCGTAAGACTGGCACCTCCGCGGCCACTAGTGGTGCCGATTCTGCGGGCGGGCCTCGGCATGCTCGAGGGCATGACCCGGCTGATCCCGACGGCCGAGGTCGGTTTCGTCGGCATGGTGCGCAACGAGGAGACCCTGATCGCCACCACGTACGCCGAACGGCTGCCGGAGGACTTGACTGGCCGGCAGTGTTACGTACTGGATCCAATGCTGGCCACTGGCGGCACTCTTGGCTCGGCGGTGCAATTTCTCGTCCAGCGCGGTGCCGATGACATCACATGCATCTGCCTGATCGCGGCTCCAGAGGGAATCGCCCGACTGACCGAATTGGTCCAGGAACTGCACGTAACGTGCACGCTGGTGCTCGCCGGGCTGGACGAGAAGCTCAACGACGTCGGCTACATCCTCCCCGGCCTGGGCGACGCCGGTGATCGTTTGTACGGCGTCGTCTAGGTGACACTCCCTCAGTAGTAGTAGGGGAAGCGGCTCCAGTCGGGGGGACGCTTTTCGAGGAACGCGTCGCGGCCCTCGACTGCCTCGTCGGTCATGTACGCCAGCCGAGTGGACTCGCCGGCGAACACCTGCTGACCAATGAGCCCGTCGTCAATCGCATTGAACGCAAACTTCAGCATCCGCTGTGCGGTCGGGCTCTTGCGGCAAATGATCGTGGCCCACTCAAGCCCGACCGTTTCCAGTTCTGCGTGCGGCAGGACGCGATTCACCATGCCCATTTGGTACGCGTCCTCAGCCGTGTAGGTCTGGCCGAGAAAAAAGACCTCTCGCGCCCGCTTCTGCCCGACCTGTCGTGCCAGGTAAGCCGACCCGAAGCCGCCATCGAACGAACCGACGTCGGCATCGGTTTGCTTGAAACGGGCGTGCTCGGCACTGGCAAGACTCAAGTCGCAGACCACATGCAGGCTGTGCCCTCCGCCGGCCGCCCAGCCGTTGACCAACGCGATCACGATCTTGGGCATAAAACGGATCAGCCGTTGGACTTCGAGAATGTGGAGCCGTCCGAGTGCCGCCTCATTCTGGGGACCGGTGCGCTTCTCGGCCGAGTCGTACTGGTAGCCGGCGCGGCCTCGGATCCGCTGGTCGCCGCCGCTGCAAAACGCCCATCCGCCGTCCTTCGGCGACGGTCCATTGCCAGTCAGCAGCACCGCACCCACGTCCGAAGACATCCGAGCATGATCCATTGCGGCAAAGAGCTCGTCGACGGTGTGTGGCCGGAACGCGTTGCGTACCTCTGGCCGATCAAAGGCAATCCGTACGACGGGAGCGTCATTGGCGCGGTGATAGGTGATGTCGGTGAACTCAAAACCTTCCACCGCATGCCACTGATCTGGCGCAAACGGGCTGGTCACGCCCAAAGTTAGCGGGCTCGCGCCTGACTGCGCACCCTCGGCAGCTACAGCGGAGTCGGAGTCTGACGCGGAGTCGATCATTCGTCGGCCGTACGCGGC
>Ga0075434_100001501_pt1 | contig 19708 bp, 18 predicted proteins | sample RhiMethybrSRZTD3_FD_75298 | JGI IMG/M metagenome (GOLD analysis project Ga0075434, IMG submission 75298) | Populus rhizosphere microbial communities from Tennessee, USA - Rhizosphere MetaG P. TD hybrid SRZTD3 | ecosystem: Host-associated > Plants > Roots > Rhizosphere > Soil | place: USA... | reverse complement strand
GACGTCTCGATCAGGCCGACCGGGGTGGCGGCGGCCAGGCGCCTCATGGCGTGCACTTCCCCGGTGGCGCGCTTGTGGACGGGCGACAGGCCGGTATCCGGGCCCGGCTCGCGGGCCAGCTGCGCCGGCAGCCCGGTGACCGCGGGATCCAGCAGCCGGTGGATGCGCGCCGCCGCCACCTCCGCCGCATGGCAGAACGCCGCCGTGAGCAGGTCGCAATGCGCGGCGAGGTCGATCCCGTAGAACCCGGCGGTGCCGGTGAACCGCCCGTCGAGATAGGCGGGGGAGTCGGTGACCCCGGTCAGGGCGCGGCGCACGGCCGCCTCCAGCAGGCCGGCCGCCCGGCGCACCTGAGCGAGCACCGGGCCGGCCACCCGGAACGACACCGGCGCCTGCAGGGACCGGGGCGACGGTTCATCGCCGGCGGCCGCCCGGAGCCGCCCGAGCACGGCGGCCAGCATGTCGTCGCCCCGCCCGCACGCGGCGCGGTACGGGTCGCGCGACGCGCCGGCCGCGACGATGGACAACGCCGCGGACGCCTCCATGAGCGAGGCGAGCGCGTCCGCCTCGTGCAGGCGGAGCACGCACAACGCGGTGGTCCCGGGCACGCCCTGGATCAGGGCGATGCCCTCCTTCGGGCCGAGACTGAGCTCGCCGAGGCCGCGGCCGCGCAGCGCCTGGCGCGCTGGCAGCAGGGCTCCGTCCGGCGCCAGCACCTGGCCGATGCCGGCCAGGGGCCCGAACGCGTGCGCCAGCTGCATGATCTCGCCCGCGGCCCCCATGCCGGTGCGGGGAACGGCCGGCACGATGCCGCTGTCGAGGAATTCGGCCAGCCGCCGGCAGAGCCCGGCCGACACGGCCGCGTCGCCGGAAAGGAACGTCAGCAGCCTGACCGTGATGAGCGCCCTGACCTCGGGCCGGTCCAGCCACGGCGGGCCGCCCGTGGCCCGCGCCAGCAACAGGTTGCGCTGGTGGGAGCGCTGCTGCTGCTCGGTGAGGCGAACCGCGGACAGCGCCCCCATCCCGGTGTTCACGCCATAGACCGGCCGCCCGTCGCGAAGTGCCCGCCGGGCCTCGTCGCAGCGCCGCTGCACCGTGGCGAGCAGGCCCGGCTCGACCCGGACGGCCTGGCCGGCGGCGACGGCGCGGATGAGCCCGAGATCCGGGTCACCGGCGCCGGTGATCGTGAGAGCGGCCATCGCTAGCGATACCGGAGCATCGTCCCGACGCCTTCCTGCTCGGCCCGGCGCAGGATCGCGAGGCCGACGGCGATGTCGAGGATGGCCAGCCCGCGATGCCAGAGCAGGATCCGCTCATCGGCCCGTTCCCGGCCCGGCCGCCGTCCGGTGACGATCTGGCCCAGCTCGGCATGGAGCGACCCGGCCGAGAGCCGGCCGCTGTCCACGTGGCGGCGCAGCGCACCGAACCGTCCCGACTGCGCCTCCCGCCAGTCGTCGACCACCACCTTGTCCATGACGTCGAGCAGGTCCAGCTCCACGGCGCTGACCGTGCCGTAGGGGACGACGAAGGCGCCGGGCTTGACCACGGCGGTGCGGAGCAACGGCTCCGGCTCGGTGAGCCGTGACGCCTCGACCAGGATGTCGGCGCCGTCGAAGGCTTCGCCGGCGGTGGCGGCAACCCGGACACGGCCCCGGCATACCGGGGCGAGCTGCCGCGCGAACGCCTCACGGGACTCGGGCCGGCGGCTGGTGACCCGGATCTCATCCAGATCGAACATCTCGTCCAGCAGCACGACGTTCCAGAAAGCGGTACCGCGCGCCCCGACGTGGCCGAGCACCCGGGAGTCCGGCCGGGCCAGGTAGCGCGCACCCACCGCGGTCATGGCACCGGTCCGGCGCGCCGTGATCATGGTGGCATCCATGATCGCCAGCGGCACGCCCGTGCCCGGGTCGTAGAGCGTCAGCAGCCCGAGCTCGCTGGGAAGCCCGGCGGCAAAGTTCGGCACGAAGTCGCCGACGACCTTGACGCCGCTGACACCGGGGTCCCGCAGATGGCCGCGGAGCACATTGAAATGACCGGCGCCGCCCGGATCCGGGACGAGATGGACCCTCGGCTCGACGACGACGCGCCCGTCCCCGTGCGCGCGCACGGCGCCCTCGACCGCCGCGACGACGTCGGCGTTCGAGATGCCGAGCGCGTCTATGTCGGGCCCGGACAGGAAACGAAGCCACAACCCGGAACGAGATGTGCCTGCTGCGGCTGGGTCAGCGGTCACGCGAGTCCTCCCTCACGGCCTCCACCGGGATGGGATGTCATCCGGAAGCCGGCCGGGCGGCGGCGGGGATACCGGTCCACCGGAGCTCAGGGGTGAGATGGGCGGCATCGTTGAAGCTGATCAGCGCGGGCGGCAGGCCGGGCCGGTAGGCGATGACCGTCAGCGCGCAGTTCATCTGGTTCAGCCCGAGCCAGCGCCACGAGGGCGCGGCCAGCGCCTGGCTGACCAGCCAGCCGATGAGGAGGTTGTGCGTCACGATCAGCTCGTGGTTGTCGCCGTCCCCGGCCCGGGTGAAGCGGTCGATCGCGGCGGCGGCCAGCTTGGGTCCCTGGGTGCGCTCGGCCGCGGAGAAGCCGGCCACAAAACTGGCGTAGCTGGGCGGGAGGTCAGCGGGATCGGGGTCGGACGGGAGGTAATCCCCGGCCAGATCGCTGGCCGACACCGGGACACCGGGGAAGCAGGCGGCGATGAGGCTGGCCGTCTGCGCCGCCCTGGGCAGCGGGCCGTGATGGATCGCCGAGAGCGGCACGTTCTCCAGCCGCTCGCCGGTCAGCCGGGCCTGCCGCTCCCCGGCCGGGCTGAGCGGGCCATCGTGCGGCGCCGCCTCGCCATGCCGCACCAGGTACAGGAAATGAGTCATCCGGCTGCCTCCCGGGTTCACCGCCAGCCGTCCACAGGTCAGCAGCCGAGACTACATTCCCGGCCGGCCGCTGCCGTGGTGCGGGGCAAGTGCGGGCGGCCGGGTGCAGTCACATCCACGGACGGGACTTTGTGCCCCGGATGAGTGCATTGGTCGCGACGGCCGGCACGGATCGGCGTTGCGATTACCGTGCTATAGCGTTGATCTTGTACCGTGCAGCTAGCTGAACGCAATAAGGGAGGCCGGGATGGCACAGAAGATAACAGTCGCGCTCGAAGACGACCTTGACGGAGGCCCGGCGGATGAGACGGTGCGATTTGGGCTCGGTGGCACCGACTACGAGATCGATCTGAGCACAAAGAACGCCAATGCCTTCCGCCGGCAGCTCGCGCCGTTCATCGAGCACGCGCGCAAGGCGGGCCGGGGGCAGCCGCGGCGCCGGCCAGGGCGGACCGCGTCCAGCCGTGAGCGCAGCGCGGACATCCGGGCCTGGGCGAAAGACCAGGGCATCACGGTCAGCGACCGCGGGCGGATCCCCGCGAGCGTGGCTGAGCAGTACGAGGCCGCCACCCAGGGATCCTGACCGGGCTGATACCCGGCGGCCCCAACTGGCCGCCCGTCACAGATAGCCGCTGGCCCTGACCCGGCAGGGCCCGGCGGCCTGCGGGTGCCGCCTGCGCTATGGATGGTGTCGCTTTCCCAGGCGCCGGTGACCACCCGGCCTTTACCTTGGGTATGTGCTGGCGCGAGTTTGCGAACGTTCGCACGATTACCTTAAGTGCGTGCTTGTGCGCGCTAGCGAACATTTGTGCACTGGCGACATGGCAATCTCCGGGAACAGCCTGAGACGACGCGAGTCCCATGAATTTCCTGGGATCATGTGGGCCACTGGCGTTTCGCCGCGCGATCCGGCATTGGCATGCGGGGAATCGCGGCCGCCCGATCCCACGTCATGACCGGCCCTTCCGCGACAGCGCCTGCGGTGAACGGGCCCGCCCGGCCGGCGGTGGCGGTCTCGCGCAGATAGTCAACTGAGTTGACCAGATGGCGGGCGCGTGACATCCTGTCGATGTTCAACCTAGTTGACTATCTGGGAGATGAGATGCCTGTCCTGCGCGCTCCGGCCGGCCCGACCCACGATCTGGGCGGCGCCCGCTTCACCTCGCTCCTGCCCGTCGGCGGCCAGGGCCGGCTCGCCGACGGCAGCACCTTCGTCCCACCCTGGGCGAAATGATGCCGGACGCCGCCCTCGGCGGCCCACCCCTGGCCCGGCTGTTCGCGATCGCCTACCGGCTGCTGATCGACGGCCTGCATGACCGGCTGCAGGCCCAGGGCTGGACCGATGTCCGGCCCGCGTACGGGTTCGTGCTGCTGGCAGCGCGCGACCAGCCGGCCGCGGTGACCGGGCTGGCGTCGCTGATGGGCATGACCAAGCAGGCCGCGTCGAAGCTGGTCGAGGCGATGGTGGCCGGCGGGTACCTCCAGCGCGGCGCGGACCCGGAGGATGGGCGGCAGCGGCCGGTGCACCTCACCGCCCGCGGACAGGAGCTGCTCAGCAGCGTCGAGCAGATCTACGCCGAGCTCGAGGCGCAGTGGGCCGGGGTGATCGGCGCCCCGCACGTCCAGCGCATGCGCCGCGACCTCGTGCGCGTCCTGTCCGGCGCCAACGGCGAGCTTCCACCCCTGCGCCCCACCTGGTAGCACCCCGCGGCGCTGCTCTTAGGCTGCGGGTATGGGACAGGTCCGGGTGGGCACGGCGTCGTGGACGGACCGGACGCTGATCGAGTCGGGCTGGTACCCGCCGGAGGCGGACACGCCCGAACGGCGGCTGCGCTATTACGCCCGCCAGTTCTCCCTGGTCGAGGTGGATGCCACCTACTACGCGCTGCCCGCCGAGCAGACCGCGGTGGCGTGGGCGGCGCGGACCCCGGCCGGGTTCACGTTCAACGTCAAGGCGTTCAGCCTGTTCACCCAGCACCCCACCCGGGTCGGCGCGCTGCCCACTGACCTGCGCCCGGCGGCGGAGAAAACCGGCAAGGACCGCGTCTACCTCAAGGACGTCGACCCGGCGGTGACCGAACAGTTGTGGGAGCGGTTCCTGGCCGCGCTGGAGCCGCTCCGCCAGGCGGGCAAGCTGGGCGCGATCTTGCTGCAGTTCCCCCCGTGGTTCCCGATCGGCCGCGCGCGCAAGGAGTACATCGTGGCCTGCGCACAGCGGGCCGCGCCGGACCGGGTGTGCATCGAGTTCCGCAACCGGACCTGGATGACCCCGGACAACCAGGAGGAAACCCTCGGCTTCCTGGAGCAGCACCGGCTGCCGTACGTGGGCGTGGACATGCCGCAGGGCCACCGCGACTCGATCCCGCCGGTGCTGGCCGCCACCGCGCCCGATCTGGCCGTGATCCGCCTGCACGGCCACTCGGACAAATGGGACAGCAAGGACATCCACGAGCGGTTCGGCTACCGCTACAGCGACGGCGAGCTGAAGGAATGGGCGCCCAGGATCCGGCATCTGGCCGACCGGGCGGCCACCACCCACGTGCTGTTCAACAACTGCTACCGCGACTACGCCCAGGTCAACGCCCAGCAGCTCGCCGCCCTGCTCCAATCAGGCGTCCCGGAGGCGGAGCAGTAGCCCGCCGATCAGCAGCGCCCCGGCGGCCCAGGCGGCCAGGACACCGAGGCCGGCCCAGGGGCTGAGGGGCAGGTTGCGCAGGCCGATGGTGGCCTGGATGTCGAGCCCGGCCGTCATCGGCGCGATCTGCTGGAGATGGCGCTGCACGGGCCGGTCGGAGACCACGGCAGCGACGATCGGGAACAGGTAGAGCAGGCCGAGCACGATCCCGATGGCCACCGCGGAGTCCCGCACGGCGGTGGCGGCGCCGAGGCTGAGCAGGGCGATCAGGGCGAGGTAGAGCACCGACCCGGCGGCAGCGCGCAGCACCGGCCCATCGGCCAGGGACAGCGGCGCGAAGCCGTGCGCGGCGGTGAAGCCATGGCCGGGCAGGATGAGCCGCCCGGCCAGCAGCGATCCCAGGACGGCGAAGGTCCCAGCGACCAGCATCAGGCCGGTGACAAGGGCCGCCTTCGCGGCCAGGACGGTGGTCCGGCGCGGCATCGCCGCCAGGGTGGTGCGGATCATGCCGCTGCTGTACTCGCCGCTGATCGCGAGCACGGCAACGATGGCGACGACCACCTGGCCCAGGTAGATCCCGGTCAGGCTGACCTTGACGGGATCCTGCCCGCAACCCACGGCCGGGCACCGGGTGGCCGCCGCCGCGGCCGCGCTGACGGCCACGGTCAGCGCGACGGCGGCGGCCAGCAGCCCGATGGTGCCCGGCGCGGTGCGGAGCTTGGTCCACTCGGCGTGCAGCGCGTCCCGCAGGCCGGCCGCGGCCGTGGATGGCGCGGGCCGGGTGATCGCTTGTGCCGTACCCGATGCCAGGCTCATGCGTCCCTCCGGCGCACCAGGAACACCGCCAGCCCTAGCGCGGCCGCGGCCCACGCGCACAGCACCGCGAAGCCGGCCCACGGTGCCAGCGGGTAGCAGCCACCTACCACCGAGCAGGCGCTGCTCACCTGCGAGTAGTTCGGAATGGTCTGCTGGATCGAGAAGGCGGCGGCCGGCGCAACCCGCAGCAGCCACTGGTCGGCGCCCGCCGGCAGGAGGTTGGTGACCGAGATGAGGTACGGCAGGACGATCGCCACGATGACCACGGTGACCGCGATGGCGCCGCGGCGCAGCAGGGCCCCGATGGCCAGCGCCAGGACCGCGGCGACGGCGAGCATCGCCGCGGTGCCGGCCACCAGGCGCACCTCGGTCAGCGTGGTCACCGGGTACAGGTAGTTGCCGTTGCCGCGCAGCAGCCGGCTGCTGAGCGGGACCGCGATGACGGCGGCCACCAGGGTGGCGGCAAAGGTGACCGAACCGATCACGATGGCCTTCGCGGCCAGCACCCGCCCCCGCCGCGGGCTCGCGGCGAAGGTGGTGCGGATCAGGCCGCGCCGGTACTCGGCGGTGATGAACATCGTCCCCACCACGACCACGGCGATCAGGCCGGCAAACGCGCCCACCAGGGTGGAGCCGAGGGGCTGGCCGGGGCCCGCGCCGCCGGGCGTATCCGGCGCGATGTCGCCGGATCCGGTCACCGCGAACCTGCCGCCGGCCCGGTGATACCCGCCCCCCTGGACCGGGTATGCAACACGGGGGCCGCCGCCGATGAGGGTGCCGCTCCACGCCCCGGCCGGCCGCCCGCCGAGCAGGCTGACGTGGTCGAGGACGCCGGTGGCCAGGGTGGGCCCGCCGGTCCCGCTGGCCCCGAGCAGGCCCTGGCTGGTCGTCACGTTGTAGGCGGGGGAGGTGGCGAACAGCCCGGCCTGCACGGTTGACAGCCCGGGCAGGGTGGCGGTGCCGACCAGCGTCCAGTGCCGGCCGTCGGCCGAGTCGTAGCCGGTGACCGCGTCACCGGCGCGGGTCAGCCGCAGCCAGCGCGGGGACGCCGCGGTGACGGCGCCAGGCAGGCCGGCCACGTCCTGGGTGTAGTCGTACTGCATCCGGACCCCGTTGCCGCCGGTGACCATCATGGCCGCGTACGCCGACCCCTCCCGGGTGCCGGCTTTGATGATGATCCCGGCTTTGGACCACGGCTCGAGGCCGGGATGCATCCCCGACTGCGGGCCCTGGCCGGCCCGGACCCGGCCGTTCGACGCCGTGGGGAGCAGGCCGGTCAGCGAGGTCACCCGCGCGGTGATGCTGCCGTTCCCGGCCAGCGGCCGGTGGACGAAGTAGAAGCTGTCGGTCACGGCCTCGCCGCCCGGCCCCACCGGATTGAGGAAGTGGCACGGCCCGCCGTTGCAGGAGGTGTGGCTGCCCGCGGCGGACAGCAGCCCGATCAGAACGGTGACCAGGGCCGCGACCGCCATGCCGATCACCCACCCGCGGACGGTGCGGAACTTGGTCCATTCGGCGTGCAGCAGGTCGCCGAAGCGGCCGCGCCCGGCCCGGGTGGCCGCGCGGTCCGGTGCCGCGGTGGTGGTCATCGCCACGCCTCCCCGGTGCCGGTCTCGGCGGCGGCCCCGGTCCCCCCGGGGCTCCCGGCCGGCTCGGCGCGGTACTCGACCGCGTCCTGGGTCAGCCCCATGTAGGCCTCTTCCAGCGTGGCGCGGTGCTCGGATATCTCGGAGAACGGCACCGCGTGCCCGCCGAGCAGCGCCGCGACGCGCCCGGCGGCCAGCCCGGTGATGGTCAGCGTGCCGGGGACGGTGGCGGTCACGGTGGCCCCCGCGTGCTCCAGCACCGTCACCGCCTGCGCGGCCTCGGTCGTGCGCAGGAAGACCCGGTCCCCGGACGCCGCCGCCAGCAGGTCGGCGACGCTGGTGTCGGCGATGACCCGGCCGCGGCCGACCACCACCAGGTGGCCGGCGGTGTCCTGAAGCTCGCTCATCAGGTGGCTGGACACCAGCACGGCCCGGCCCTCGGCGGCCAGCGATCGCAGGAAACCGCGCATCCACACGATCCCCTCCGGGTCCATGCCGTTGAACGGCTCATCGAACATGAGCACCGGCGGGTCGCCCAGCAGCGCGGCGGCGATCCCCAGCCGCTGCCGCATGCCCAGCGAGAACCCGCCCGCCCGCCGGCGGGCCACGCCCTCCAGGCCGGCCCGCCCGATCACCTCGTCGACCCGCCCGGCGTTCAGGCCCTGCGAATGGGCGAGCCACAGCAGATGGTTGCGCGCGGACCGGCTCGGCTGCAGGGCCCCGGCGTCCAGCAGCGAGCCGACCTGGCGCAACGGCTGCCGCAGACTCGGGTACGGCCGGCCGCCGACCAGCGCGCTGCCCTCATCCGGGGCGTCCAGGCCCAGGATCACCCGCATCGTGGTGGACTTGCCCGCGCCGTTGGGGCCGACGAAGCCGGTCACCTGCCCCGGCAGCACGGTGAAGGTCATGCCGTCCAGGGCGGGCGTCCGCCCGAACCGCTTGTGCAGGCCGCTGACTTCGATAGCTGTGTCCATGCGCTGGTTGTACGGCAGCGGCCCTAACACGGGCCGAACACAGGCCGTTATGCCGTTGTTAGGCCCAGCCGGGCATCCTGGAGGCCGGGACGGCAGTGCCCCCGGGCCAAACCGTGGACCCGGGGCGGCCGGAGCGGACCACGCAGGAGGCGATGATGAGCGCGCAGGAGGCGACGATGACGGCGCCGGGGACGTGGCGGCCCCGCCGCCGGGTGCTGCCGCGCCGCAGCGTGCGGCTGCGCCTGACCGCCCTGTACGGCGCGCTGTTCCTGCTGTCCGGCGCCGTGCTGCTGGCGATCACCGGCGGCGTGGGGGCGTCCGTCTCGTCGGTGAGCCGCGCCAACTCCGCGACGCAAGGCGGCACTCGGCCGCCGCCGGCCGAGGCGGCGTACCTGCACGCGGCCGTGTCGCATGCGCTGATCGTCGGGTCGGCCGTTGCGCTGGGCATCATGACCGTCGTGTCGCTCGTGCTCGGCTGGATTGTCGCGGGCCGGGTCCTGCGCCCGCTGCGGGAGATGACCGCGGCCACGCAGCGGATCTCCGAGGAGAACCTGCATGAGCGCCTGGCCATGCCCGGCCCCGGGGATGAGCTGAAGGATCTCGCCGACACCATCGACGGCCTGCTGGAGCGGCTGGAGGGCGCGTTCGCCGCGCAGCGGCGGTTTGTCGCGAACGCGTCGCACGAGCTGCGCACGCCGCTGACCACCATGCGGGCCTGCGTGGATGTCGCGGTGGCCAAGCCGGAACCGGTGCCGGCGCAGACCATCGACCTGGCCGGGCGGCTACGCACCGAACTCGACCGGACCGACCGGCTGCTCGACGGCTTCCTGGTCCTGGCCCGGGCGCAGCACGGGGACCTTCCCGGCCAGGCGACGCTCTCGCTGGAGTACGTCGTGTCCGCGGCGCTGGCCGTGCGGGCGGAGGCGATCGCCGCCAGGAACCTGACCGTGCACCACACCAGCGGCCGCGGCGGCACCTGGGTGCGGGGAAGCCAGCCGCTGCTGTGCCGCATGGTCGACAACGTGATCGACAACGCGATCGCGCACAACACCGACGGCGGCTGGATCAGCGCCACCACCGGGAGCGAGGGGCCCCTGGCCCGCCTGGTGGTGGAAACCGGCGGGGACAACCTCGACCCCCAGCAGGTCGGGCAGCTCGCTCAGCCGTTCCGGCGGCTCCGCGCCGACCGGACCGGTTCGGACGCCGGCGCCGGGCTCGGGCTGTCGATCGTGGCGGCCATCGCCTCGGCCCATCGCGGCACCCTCGACCTGCAGGCCAGGCCGGGCGGCGGCCTCCGCGTCGCCATCACGTTGCCGCTGGCCGCGCCGGGCCAGCCCGCGGGTGTCCCGGCATGAGGGTCCTGGTGGTGGAGGACTCCCGGTCCCTGGCCGACGTCCTGGTCGAGGGCCTGCGCGACCAGGGCATGGCCGTCGATGCCGCCCACGATGGGCTGGAAGCCGCGGCCAAGCTCGAGGTCAACGCCTACAACGTGGTGGTACTCGACCGCGACCTGCCGGGAATCCACGGCGACACCCTGTGCCAGATGATCACCGAGCGGGACGACCGGGTCATGGTGCTGATGCTGACCGCGGCCAGCGCGCCCGGGGAGCGGGTCAGCGGCCTGGGCCTGGGCGCCGACGACTACCTGGCCAAGCCGTTCCACTTCCCCGAGCTGGTCGCGCGCATCTGTTCGCTCGCGCGCCGCCAGCCGTCCGCCCGGGGCCGGATCCTGCGCGCGGCCGGGATCGAGCTTGACCCGCTGCGGCGCACGGCCACCCGCGACGGGCGGCAGCTGCACCTTTCGGTCAAGGAGTTCGCGGTTCTCGAAGCGCTTCTCCGCGCCGCGCCGGCCTTCCTCAGCGCGGAGAACCTGCTCGAACAGGCCTGGGACGAGCATGCCGACCCGTTCACCAACACCGTCACGGTGACCATCGGCCGCCTGCGGCGCAAGCTCGGCGACCCGCCGGTCATCACCACCACGCCGGGTGTGGGCTACCGGATCGCCGGTCAGCGCGGCTTGGGTCAGAACGGATAGCGGCCCGGGCGTAGTCCCGCAGTATGACGGCCCTGCCGGACAGCCCGGCTACGGGTTAGGTTTTCCAGGTGGCGACGGATGCGGTGGAGCTCGAGGTCGGGGACCGGACCGTGCGGATCTCCAATCCGGGCCGGGTGTACTTCCCGGCCCGCGGCGAGACCAAGCTCGACCTGGCCCGCTACTACATCGCGGTCGGCGACGGCATCGTGCGGGCGCTGCGGGAGCGGCCGTGCATGATGCACCGGTTCCCGGCCGGGGTGGCGGGGGAGAAGGTGCACCAGAAGCGGATTCCGGGCGGCGCGCCGCCGTGGCTGCAGACGGTGCGGGTGGACTTCCCGCGCTACGGCCGGCACGCCGACGAGCTGTGCGTGACCGAGCTGGCCAGCGTCGTGTGGGCGGTGCAGATGTCGACGGTGGAGTTCCACCCGTGGAACTCCCGCCGGGCCGACACCGAGCGGCCCGACGAATGGCGCATCGACCTCGACCCGATGCCACGCTGCGAGTTCACCACCGTGCGCCGGGCCGCCCACATCGCGCACGAGATCCTGGGCGAGCTCGGGATCACCGGGTGGCCCAAGACCTCGGGCGGCAACGGCCTGCACATCTACGTCCGGATCGAGCCGCGGTGGGGCTTCGGCGACGTCCGCCGGGCCGCGCACGCCTTCGCCCGGGAGGCGGAACGCCGCGCGCCGGGCGAGCTGACCACCACCTGGTGGCGCAAGGACCGCGACCCGACCATGCTCTTCGTCGACTACAACCAGAACGCGCGCGACCACACCATCGCGAGCGCCTACTCGGTGCGCGGCGTGCCGGAGGCGACCGTGTCCACGCCCATCAGCTGGGACGAGATCGACACGGTCGACCCGCGCCAGTTCACCATCGCCACCGTGCCCGCCCGCTTCGCCGAGCTCGGCGACCTGCACCAGGGCATCGACGACTCCGCCTACTCCCTGGACACCCTGCTGGAATGGGCCGAACGCGACGGGCTCGACTAGGCGTGCCCTCAGGCCAGGACACCGGCCGGGTGCGGCTCACCGGGCATCCTGCGGCTCCAGCCGGGCCATAGCCCAGGCGGTCAGCGCGCCCCCGCAGTTTGTGGCGAGATGAAGCAGCATGGGCGCGGCCAGGCTGCCCGAACGCACCCGCAGCCATGACAGGAGCACACCGCCGGCCGCCGTCGCCGCCACGCCCGCGCTGACGCCGGCCAGGGTCCTCCGCGGGCTGCCCGCCAGCCCGTTGATGCGCAGGGCGGCCGCGGTCGGGCCTATGTGCCAGACGCCGAAGATGCAACTGGTCACCGCGATCGCGGCGCCAGCGGGCATGACCCGGCCCAGCGCCGCTTGCAGCACCCCGCGGAAGGCGGTCTCCTCCCACAGCACGGTGCCGAGCGGGATACGGACCAGGGCCTGATGGGCGACCTCGCGCCCGCTCAGGCCCGCGACCCGGTCGTCCCTGAGGACGGGACGCGTGGCCGGCGCGGCGGCGATCAGCACCCACCCGCACACCGTAGCGACGGCCACCGCGGACCCGAGGCGCCGGCCCGGCGCCAGCTCTTTGCTCCCGAGGCCCACATCGGTGGCGGTCAGGCCGCTCGCGGCCGCCGCCACCAGGGCAGCACCGGTGGCGCAGACGTTGACCAGCGTGTACCGGCGGCGGTGCCAGGGCAGCATCCCGGCGGCGTTGTTGTACACCGCGAGTACGGCACAGGACGCGACCGCGAAACCCACGTCCCTCCGCCGCTGGGACCGCAGGCCCGCCCGGCCCAGCGCCGCCCAGCCGCGACTCACGTCCTCAGCCGCCGGGATGGACGAGGCCGGTCTCGTAGGCGAGGACGACCGCCTGGGTGCGGTCGCGCAGCCCGAGCTTCATCAGGATGCGGCTCACGTGGGTCTTCACCGTCTGCTCCGCGACGACCAGGTAGTCGGCGATCTCCGCGTTCGACATGCCGCGCGCGACCAGGGCGAGTACTTCCGATTCCCGTTCGGTCAGGCCGTCGAGCTGCTGGCGGCCTGGGCTCCGGGGCGCGCCCATCCGGGCGAACTCGGCGATGAGGCGCCGGGTCACGCCGGGGGAGAGGAGCGCGTCGCCCGCCGCGACCAGCCGGACGGCGGCGGCGAGCTCACCGGCGGAGGCGTCCTTGAGCAGGAAGCCGCTGGCCCCGGAGCGCAGGGCCTCGTAAACGTAGTCGTCGAGGTCGAACGTGGTCAGCACGAGGACCTTCGGCGCCTCGGCCATCTCGGTGATGACCCGGGTCGCCTGCAGGCCGTCCAGCACCGGCATCCGGACGTCCATCAGGATCACGTCCGGGTGGAGCTCGGCGGCCCGGGCGATGGCCTCCTCGCCGTTCACGGCCTCGGCTATGACCTCGATGTCCGGCTGGGCGTTCAGCAGGACGGAAAAGCCGGACCGCACCATGCCCTGGTCGTCGGCGACCACGACTCGGATCGTCACGGCGCTCCCTCCGGGTCGCTGCCAATAGGCAGAGCGGCGGTCACCAGGAACTCGCCGTTCGGGGCGGGCCGCGCCTCGAGGTACCCGCCCAGCATCGCGGCGCGTTCGCGCATGCCAATGATGCCGTGGCCGCCGCCGTCGCTGGGTCCCGGCTCGCCGGGCTGCTCCCAGAGCGCCTGGGTTCCGGGGGTGCACGAGTCGTTGCGGACCTCGATCACCAGGGCCGCCTCGCCGTAGTGGAGGTGCACCTGGACCGCGGCGCCCGGCGCGTGCCGCATGGTGTTGCTCAGCGCCTCCTGCACGATCCGGTAGGCGGACAGGTCCACCCCCCGCGGTATCGGCCTTGGCGTCCCGCTGACGTCGGACGTGACCGTCACGCCGCCGTTGCGCGCCGATTCGAGCAGGCCAGGCAGGTCGTCCAGGCCGGGCTGCGGCGCCGTGTCCGGTGTCTCGCTGCGCAGCACGCCCAGGACGCGGCGCAGCTCGTTGAGGCCGCTCAGCGCGCTGGCGCGGATCTCGGCGAAGCTCTCGACCAGCTCCTTCGGCGGGTCGGTGGTCTTGTAGGGTGCGGCCTCGGCCTGGATGGCGATCACCGACATGTGGTGGGCGACGACGTCGTGCAGCTCACGGGCGATGCGCTGGCGTTCCTCGAGCAGCGCTCGCTCGCCCTCATGGCGGCGTTCGGCCACCTCCAGCTGCTCACGCCCGCTGCGCCGGGACCGGATGAAGATCCCGAAGAGCAGCAGGATCGCGGTGAGGACGATGGCGGCCGCGCTGGTCGGGCTGTTGATGACGATCGCGCCGACCGCCGTGACCAGGCCCGCGGTGACCACCACCCACGTCGCGCAGCGGACGGAGACGGCGTACAGGCACAAGCCGTAGACGAGGACCCCGGCCGGGAGGTACGCGGCCGTCCCGATCGAATGCGGCGGGATGATGAACCGGCCGACCACGAGCATGGCGGCCGCCGAGGCCAGCCAGGCGGTCAGCGGGAAGCGGTTCCGGAGGACCAGCGGCGCGCACAGCACGAACGAAATCCCGATGATCTGCACCGAGTTGTAGTGGCCGGGGTGCGAGGCGTTCGCGCTCGCCAGCACCTTGTTTGTGAGGACGAAGGCGACGACCGCGATGAGCACGTCCGCGATGAACACCAGGTCCAGCCGCCCGCGCCGCAGCCAGCGCGGCCGGGGCGCGGGCGGCGCCGTGACGCGCGCCCGGAGCGGGCGCGCCTGCTCAGGGCGCGCGGGACTGGAGCTCATGCCTTCAGGGTAGGGCCGGCGCGGCCGGTGTTTCGTGACCCCAGCGGCGTATCTGCCCGGTCATACGCAGGTAAGGGGTGGCCTACGGGCGGCCCGCCGGCGGCCTGCGCCAGGGGGCGGGCGGCTCACCCTCCTGGTACCCGCGCGGCAGGCGGAAAGTGGGCTCCGCAGGCCGACGCCGACTAGCCGCCCGCGTCCGTAATTTCCTGCTCAGCACCCCTGCTGAACAGGAAGGACGCAGCCATGAGGCTCCGCCGTATAGGCGCCGTCGGCGCCGTGACCGCCGCTGTCGCCGCCACCGTGTTCGCGACCATGGCGGCGGTGTTCCCGAGTGCCCCGACCGACCGGATGCAGCCGCTGCCCGCCTTCACCACGAGCGCGCTGACGGCCCGTTACGCCGCCAGCTCGGCCGCGATCGCGAAGGCCGCAAGATCTGCACAACGATCTGGCGACCCGGCTCTCGCCCGGGCGCTGGACACCATGCGGGGCAAGCATTTTCTCAGCTTCGACCCGCGCGGCCAGGGTGAGGCGATCGAGGTCGTCGGCGACCTGGCCACGGCGACCCGGGTGGCCATCATGGTGCCCGGCTCGGACACGTCCCTCACGACGTTCTTCTCCCGGGGCACCGCCTCGCCGGGTGGCGGGGCCGCCGCCCTGGCGGCGCAGACCCGCCGGCTGGAGCCCGGCGCCCACCTGGCGATCCTCGCCTGGCTCGGCTACGGCACCCCGGACACGCTCAGCCCGGCCGTCATGACGTCGGGCGACGCCGGGCAGGGGGCGAGCGCGCTGCGCCCGCTCGTGACCGGGCTGGCCGACCGCGGCGACCAGGTCGCCCTGCTGTGCCACAGCTACGGCTCGGTGGTGTGCGGCCTGGCCGCGCCCCACCTGCCCGTCACCGACATCGCGGTGTTCGGCAGCCCGGGCATGGACACCGGCTCGGCCCGGCAGCTGGACACCCGCGCCCGGGTGTGGGCGGGCCGGGCGAGCGGCGACTGGATCCGCTACGTGCCGCACTTCCAGCTGCTCGGGCTCGGCTTCGGGCCGGACCCCACGGCCCCGGCCTTCGGCGCCCGCCCGTTCAGCTGCGGCGGCACCGGCCATAGCGGCTACCTGCGCCCCGGCAGCACGTCGCTGCGCAACCTGGCCTACATCGCGCTCGGCGACCCGGCCGGAGTCACCCGATGACCCGCCACCCGGCCACCGGGGTCCGGGGCCTGGTGGCCCGGATCGACGCCGCCACGCCGCCGCACCGGGACCGCACCGTCGACGCGCTCCGCGCGCTGGCCATCGCCGGGGTCATCCTCGGGCACTGGCTGGTCACCGCGCTGGTGCTGGGCAGCGGCAAGACGAGTGGGACGGTGCACGACGCCAGCCCGCTGGCGTCGCTGCCCGCCCTCACCCCCGCGTCGTGGATCTTCCAGACGCTCGCCGTCTTCTTCCTCGTCGGCGGTTACGCCGCCGCGCGCAGCTACACCGGGGGCTACCTCTCCTGGCTGCGCAAGCGCCTGGCCCGGCTGACCCGCCCGGTGGCGGTGTTCGCGGCCGTGTGGGTCCCGCTCGCGGTGGCGCTGAGCCTCGGCGGGATGCCGCGCCCGACCGAGCGCACGGTGCTCACGCTGGTCCTCGATCCGCTGTGGTTCCTGGGGGTGTTCGCCGGGCTGACGGCGCTGACCCCGCTGGCCGTGGCGATGGTGCGCCGGCTCGGCGCGTGCGCGGCCTGTGTCCCCGCCGCCGTCGTCGCCGCGGTCGACCTGGTCCGGTTCGGGCTCGGCGGGCCGGCCTGGGTCGGCTGGATCAACGTCGCGGCCGGCTGGATGGTCCCCTACCTGCTGGGCATCGCGTGGGCGCGGGGGTCGTTCCGCGGCTGGCGGATCCCGGCGCTCATGCTCGCCGGCGGGGCCGCGGCCACGGCGGCGCTGATCGTCTGGGCCGGGTACCCGGCGAGCATGGTCGGGGTCAACGGGCAGGCCATCTCGAACCTGAACCCGCCCACCCTCGCCGCGGTGACCTTCGGCATCGCGCAGGCCGGCCTGGCCCTCCTGCTGCGCGAACCGCTGGCCCGCTGGATGCGCCGCCCGCTGGCCTGGGCAGCGATCGCGACGGTCAACCTGTCGGCGATGACGCTGTACCTGTGGCACCAGACCGCGTTCCTCGCCGTCACCGCGGCCGGCCAGGCCGTCGGCCGGCTGCCCGGTCTCCTGACCGCGCCATCGAGCACCCTGTGGATCGCGGAGCGGCTCGCCTGGCTGCCGGCGTTCGCCGCCGTCCTGGCCGTCCTGTGGGTGGTGTTCCACCGGGCCGAGCGGCGCCCGGTGCGGGCGGCGCGGGGCGCGGTGGGAAGATGGCAGGCCGTAAGCGCGTTCCGGCGCAGGGTCTGGAGGTCTGATGAGCGTCGACGACGCCAGCACGTTGCCTGACCTGGTCGCGGGTCGGCTCTCCACGGCGGTCGTGTCGGACATCCTGGACGACCTCGGCCACCGTGACCACGTTCTCGACCCGGCCATCCGGCCGCTCGGCGACGCCCCGGTGATCGCCGGCTGGGCCAATCCCTTCCTCGTCGCCGAGGTGGACGAGATGCCGGACGAGCCCTATACCGGGGAGATCGCCGCGATGGACGACATCGCGCCGGACGACGTGGTCCTGGTCGCGGCGGCCGGCTCGGCCCGCGCCGCGTGCTGGGGGGAGCTGTTCTCCACGGCGGCGCTCGCCCGGGGGGCCCGCGGCACCCTGATCGATGGGTACTGCCGCGACGCGCAGGTGATCGCCGCGATCGGCTACCCGGTGTGGTGCCGCGGGCTGCTGCCGCTGGACGTCAAAGGCCGGCTCGCGGTGACCGCGTGGCGGCAGCCCGCCATCGTCGGCGGCCTGCCGGTGCGGCCGGGGGATCTGGTGGTGGCCGACACCGACGGCGCGGTCGTCGTCCCGGCCAGGGTCGCCGCCGAGACGGTCGGGCGCGCGCTGGACAAGGTGTCGAAGGAGAACCGGGTGCGGGACGCGCTGGCGGAGGGGAGCACCCTGCGCAGCGCCTACGACCGGTTCGGCGTCCTGTGAGCGGCCGTTCGTCCCGGCCGGGTGCGGGTACCTGGTCAGGGGTGTTGCCCGCCCGGCGGGCGCCGCGAAACGATCGGGATTGATACGACGGCCCGGCCGGCCGCTGTCGGCTGATCCGGGTGCGAGGAGTGGGCGATGACGCTGCTACGCAGTTATGTGGGCGGGGCGTGGGTAACGCCGTCCGGCGACGGGCGGCCGGCGCTCGACGCGGTGACCGGGGAGGAGATCGCGCGGGTCTCGTCGGCCGGCATCGACACGGCCGCGGCGCTGGAGTACGGGCGCGGCACCGGCGGCCCGGCGCTGCGCGCGCTGACGTTCCATCAGCGGGCGGCGCTGCTCAAGTCGCTGGGCTCGATGCTGCGCGAGCACCGCGACGAGCTGTACGCGCTGTCGGCGCGGGCGGGGTCGACGCTGTACGACGCCCGGTTCGACGTGGACGGCGGCATCGGCGTGCTGCTCAGCTACGCCAGCAAGGCCCGGCGTGAGCTGCCCAACGACACCGTCTACACCGAGGGCGCGGCCGAGCCGCTGGGCCGGGGCGGGCAGTTCCTCGGCCAGCACATCCTCACCCCGCTGCACGGGGTGGCGGTGCAGATCAACGCGTTCAACTTCCCGGTCTGGGGGCCGCTGGAGAAGTTCGCTCCGGCGTTCATCGCGGGCATGCCCAGCCTGGTCAAGCCGGCCAGCCAGACCGCCTACCTCACCGCGCGGCTGGTCGAGCTGATCGCCGCCTCCGGCCTGCTGCCGGAAGGCTCGCTGCAGCTGGTCTGCGGGAGCGCCGGCGGCCTGCTGGACCACCTCGGCGAGCAGGACCTGGTGGCGTTCACCGGCTCGGCCGCGACGGCCCGGACGCTCCGCGCGCACCCGGTGGTGGTGGCCCGCTCGGTGCGGTTCAATGCCGAGGCCGACTCGCTGAACTGCTCCATCCTCGGGCCGGACGCGAATCCGGGCACGCCCGAGTTCGACCTGTTCGTTAAGCAGCTGATCGCCGAGATGACGGTCAAGGCGGGGCAGAAATGCACCGCGATCAGGCGGGCGCTGGTGCCCGACGCGGTGGCGGGGGAGGTCACCGACGCGGTGCGGGAGGCCCTCGCCGGTGTGGTGGTCGGGAACCCGGCCGACGAGGGCGTGCGGATGGGCGCGCTGGCCAGCCGCGACCAGCTGGCCGAGGTGCGCCGCTCGGTCGGCGAGCTGCTGCCGGCCGGGCGGCTGGTCTTCGGTGACCCGGACCGGGTGGAGGTGGTCGGCGCCGACCCCGAGCGGGGCGCGTTCATCTCCCCGCTGCTGCTGCGCTGCGACGACGCCACCCGGGCCGAGCCGCACGAGGTGGAGGCGTTCGGCCCGGTGAGCACGGTCATCGGCTACCGCGACGCCGCCGACGTGGTCCAGCTCGCGGCGCGCGGCCGGGGGAGCCTGGTCGGCTCGGTGGTCACCGCCGACCCGGGGTTCGCCCGCGACGTGGTGACCGGGCTGGCGCCCTGGCACGGCCGGATCCTGGTGCTCGACCGGGACGACGCGGCCGAGTCGACCGGCCACGGGTCCCCGCTGCCCGTGCTCGTGCACGGCGGCCCCGGGCGCGCGGGCGGCGGCGAGGAGATGGGCGGCGTCCGCGGCGTGCTGCACCACATGCAGCGCACCGCCGTCCAGGCCAGCCCGCGGATGCTCAGCGCGGTGACCGGCCGCTGGGTCCCCGGCGCGCCCCGGAACACCGACGCCGGGCACCCGTTCCGCAAGCCGCTGGCCGAGCTGTTGCCCGGTGACACAGTCATCGCGGGCCCGCGCACGGTGACGCTGGCCGACATCGAGCACTTCGCCGAGTTCACCGGCGACACCTTCTACGCCCACATGGACTCCGATGCCGCGCGGGCCAACCCGTTCTTCGACGGCCGGGTGGCGCACGGCTATCTGGTGCTGTCGTTCGCGGCCGGCCTGTTCGTCCAGCCCGACCCCGGCCCCGTCCTGGCCAACTACGGGCTGGAGAACCTGCGGTTCACCACGCCGGTCTACCCCGGCGACGCGCTGACC
>Ga0075434_100001500_pt1 | contig 19714 bp, 18 predicted proteins | sample RhiMethybrSRZTD3_FD_75298 | JGI IMG/M metagenome (GOLD analysis project Ga0075434, IMG submission 75298) | Populus rhizosphere microbial communities from Tennessee, USA - Rhizosphere MetaG P. TD hybrid SRZTD3 | ecosystem: Host-associated > Plants > Roots > Rhizosphere > Soil | place: USA... | reverse complement strand
GGGCTGCACGAGCTCGGCGTCGAGCTGATCTCGACGTCCGGGACGGCGGAATTCCTGAAGAATGCGGGCGTCCCGGTGACGACGGTCGAGCAGCTGACCGGGTCGGCCGAGCTGCTCGGCGGCCGGGTGAAGACGCTGCACGCATCGCTGCACGCGGCCATCCTGGCGCGGCGCGACCACGACGACGACATGGCGTCGCTCGCGGCGGCCGGGATCGAGCCGATCGACCTCGTCGTCTGCAACCTGTACCCGTTCCGGTCGGTGGCCGCGCGGCGCGGCGTCGCCGAGGCCGAGGTGATCGCGAACATCGATATCGGCGGCCCGACGATGGTGCGGGCCGCCGCGAAGAACTTCCACTCGGTGGGCGTCGTCACGGAGCCCGACCGGTACGGCTTCGTCCTCGGCGAGATGCGGGCCGGCGGCGGCGAGCTCTCGCTGGATACCCGGCGCGATCTGGCCGGCGAGGCGTTCGCCCACGTCGCCTCCTACGACGCCGCGGTGGCGGCGTGGTTCGCCGACACCGAGCCCTTCCCCGACCGGCTCACGATCGACCTGGTCAAGGTGGGCGACCTGGCCTACGGCGAGAACCCGCACCAGCGGGCCGCCTTCTATCGCGAGTCCGGCGCCCGCCGGCACGTCCTCTCGCGGGTCGACCAGGTGAGCGGCAAGCCGCTCTCGTTCAACAACCTCGCCGACCTGCAGGCGGCCCGCACCATCGCGACGGCCTTCCAGCTGCCGGCCTGCGCGATCATCAAGCACGCGAACCCGTGCGGGGTCGCGGTCGGCGCGACCCTCGACGAGGCCTACGCGCGGGCGCTCGCGGGCGACCCGCTCTCCGCCTTCGGCGCGGTGATCGCCGTGAACCGGCCCGTCACCGGCGCGGTCGCCGAGCGCATGATCGAGACGAAGCTCGACGTGATCTTCGCCCCCGGATACGACGACGCCGCCCGCGAGACGCTGTCGTCGAAGCCGTCGACGCGGGTGCTGGAAGACCGTGAGCGGCGCAAGTCGAGCCCGGGCGAGCGCGACATCCGCCGCGTGCTGGGCGGTGTTCTGATCCAGGATCGCGACAACGAGACCGAGGATCGCGCCGACATGCAGGTGGTGTCCGAGGTCGCGCCCGGCAAGCGCGAGTGGGAGGACATCCTGTTCGCGTGGCGGACGGTGCACTTCGTCCGCTCGAACGCGATCGTGATCGCCCGCGACCTGGCGGCAGTCGGCATCGGCGCCGGCCAGATGAGCCGGGTCGACGCCGTCAAGGTGGCGGTCGCGAAGGCCGGTGGGAGAACTGAAGGAGCGGTGCTGGCGTCGGATGGGTTCTTCCCGTTCGCCGACGGCCCCGAGGCGGCCTTCGAGGCGGGCGTGCGCGCGATCGTGCAGCCCGGCGGCTCGGTGCGCGACCCCGAGGTGATCGCCGCGGCCAACGCCGCCGGCGCGGCGATGGTCTTCACCGGCCGCCGCCACTTCCTGCACTAGCCGCGACGATCGGCTGGTAGAAGCCCATCTCCTCGGGGCGTCAGCCTGGCGACGTCGCCGAGCCCGGCCAGGTCGCCGTCTCGTCCGTCATGGACGCGGGGGATGGCGATGGCGGTGCCCCGGCGGGTGCGGCGGTGGCGGCCGGCGCGGGGGCGCCGTTCCGGCCAGGGCCGGCTCGATCCGCCGCAGCAGGGCGGCGAGGGCGTCGGCGTCGTGGGGGGCGAGCGAGGCGACCAGCGGCTCCAGTCGGGCGCCGACCAGCTTCTGCGCGGTGCGCAGGAGGCGCTCGCCGTCCCCGGTCAGCGCCAGCGTGCGGCGGCGGCGGTCGTCGCCGGCCGGGGTGCGCTCGACCGTCCCCGCCCGCTCGAACCCGGCGACGAGCTGCGAGACGGCCGATTCGGAGACGCCCGTCGCCCGGGCGAGGTCGGCGGCCGAGTCGACCCCGGCCGCGATCGCGCGCAGGCCGAGGTACTGGCCGAGGCTGAGCGGCGGGTCGGCGGATGCCAGCACCCGCTCCATCCAGCGGGTGACGAGCGGGGCAACGGCGGCGAGCGTCTCGGCGGTGGTTCGCGGGCGCGGATGCGGGGGCATATACTTAAGATGACTTCAGTATTTGGAAAGGAGGTGGAGATATGCCAGCCGTGTCCGGCCCACTCCATGCGGCGCTCTCCGCCTCGATACCGCTCGTCTGCTTCCTGACGGCGGTGATCTGGCTTGCCCGCGTCGCCGAGGCGACCGGCGTCGCCGGTGCGATCGCCGGCGTCCTGAGCCGGGCGGCGGGCGCACGCATGGCCCGAGTCTACGCGCTCGTCTGCGTCGCCTGCGCGCTCCTCACCGCCGCTCTCTCGCTCGACGGCGCGGTGGTCGTCATGGTGCCGGTGGTGCTCGCGCTCGCCGAGCGCGGCGCCCCCGCCCGGCCGCTCCTGCTGGCGACGATTGGCGTCGCCAACGCCTTCTCGATCGCGGTCGTCCAGGGCAACCCGACCAACCTCGTCGTGATGACGGGCCTGCACCTCGGCCCGGCGACGTTCGACGCGACGATGGTCGCGCCGGGCCTTGCGGCGGCGCTCATCTGCGCAGGTGCCGTGGCCGTGCGCGAGCGGCGCGCGCTTTGCGGCGCGATGGCCCCGGCGGCGCCGGTCCAGCTCGGGCGCGGAGCCGCCGTCGCGGCCGCCGCGCTCGTCCTCGCCGGCGCGGGCGAGTCGCTCGCGCCCGTCGCCGGAGTGTCGCCGTGGTGGCCGGCATGCGCCGTGGCCGCCGGGGCCGCCCTCTGCCTGGCCGCGTCCGGGGCCGAGCTCCCAGGCCCGGCGGTGCCGTGGCGGATCGGGCTTCTCGTGACAGCGCTCGCGACGGCGCTCGGGGTCGCCGCCGGCGCGGCCGGCGTCTCGTCCCTGCGCCTGCCCGCCGGATCGGTGTGGGCGCTGCTCGCCGTGACCGCCGGCGCCGCGGCCGTCGCCGCGGTCGTGAACAACCTGCCTGCCGCCGTCGCGGCGGGCGCGCTGCTGCACTCCGGCCCGGCCGCATTCGCGGTGCTCTCAGGCGTGTCCGTCGGGGCGCTCGCCGGCACTCGCGGGTCGGTGGCGACGCTGCTCGTCTGCGATCTGGCCGGCCCCGGCCACGCCCCGGCGATCCGCGACGGCTATCTGCGGCTGTGGCCGGCGACCGCCATCGTGGCCGCGTCGGCCGCCACAGCCCTCGTGTGGGCGATGAGCTAGAGCGGCAGCGGGCCGGAGCGGTGCTCGACTCGCCAGACGACTCGGAGCCCCGACCAGTCCTCGTCGATCGCCGCGACCTTGTTGTCGACGACCCCGAGCGGGAGGGCCAGGTCGCGCAGGCCGTTCTCCGTGATGTCGGAGTCGTGACCGCCGGCCCGCCGCGGCCACGCCAGCCACAGCCCGCCCGCCGGGAAGATGCGCCGGGCCAGTCCGGGCAGGCGGTCGGGCAACTCGGCCGACTCGCGGAAGAACGCGACGATGACGTCGGCCGGCTCGCCCTCCGCGGCCGCGACGACGTCGTCCGGCAGGTCGGGCACGGCCCATCCGGGCGGCGCCTGATCGAGCGCGAGACTCGTGCCCGGCTTGATCCCGAGCTTCTTCGCGAGCGGCGTTGGTGAGTACCCCGCCATCGGGCCGCGATTCTATTGCCCGGGCGCGTGATAATCGGGAGGCGCGAACGGATGTCCAGGCGGAACGACCTGAAAGGGGAACCTCATCCGCCGGTATGTCGTAGCCGCCCTCCCGGGGAGCACGCTCGTCGCGGCCTGGCCCGCCCAGGCCGGGCCCGAGTCCGTGCGCCTGTGCGGACAGTCGGCCTGCGTGCGGATCGCCGATCCGGCCGCCTATGCGGCGATTCTGCGGCGCCTGCCGGCATCGCCTCCGTCCGTCAATTGGCGCACGCGGTCGATGCCAATTGCGATCTCGGCCGGCGGCCCGGCGGGGGCGTGGCCGCGGTGGCGGCTGCGGGGCGCCTAGGTTGTGCCGGACGATGTCGGCGAGGCCCGGTTCCGTCGTGAGCAGCACGACTTCGACGCGCTCTTCCGTGCCCACCACGCCGAGATCGTGCGGTACCTGGCCGCCCGGCTCGGGTCGCGCGAGGAAGCGGCCGACGTCGCGTCCGAGGTATTCATCGAGGCGTGGCGGCGCACGCCCGGCCTGCGCTGGCGCGGCCGGCCGGTGCTGGCGTGGCTCTACCGGGTGGCGGCGAACATGGCGGCCGACCGCATGAGCGCCCGCTCGCGCGAGCCCGTCCCGGCGCCGGCGGCGGCCGAGTCCGCGGCCGCCGGCGACGAGGCGACGACGGTGATCGAGCGCGAGGCGCTGCGGCGGGCGCTCGCATCACTGCCGCCCGACCATGCCCTGGCCGTGCACCTGCGCCTGGTCGAGGGCTATCCGTTCGCCGATGTCGCCCGGGTGATGGGGCGGAGCGTAGGCGCCTGCCAGATGCTCGTCCTGCGCGCCGGCCGCGAGCTGCGCGAGGCGCTCGAGGGGGAGGGGATCCATGCGCCGCGATGACGACCGGGCGCAGGCGCGCATGCTCGCCGATGCGCTGGACGGCGGCGAGCCGACGACGGATGAGCTGCGTGCGATCGTCCAGGTGCTCGAGGCGGCCGCCGCCGAGGCGCGCCTCGACGTGCCCGCACAGGAGACCGAACAGGCCCTGCGCGCGGCCCGGCCCGCTCCGCGCGCCCGGCGGCGGCGGATCTGGCCGGCTGCCGCCGTCGCCCTGGCCGTCGTCGTGGCCGCTGCCGCACTGCTCCTGGCCGGCCCGTTCGGCTCCGGTCCGGCGGCGGATGTCCAGGCCCAGGCGCTCGCCGCCCTGGGCGGCCGCGGCAGCGTGCTCGAGGTTGTCGAGCGAGTGACGCCGGGCCCGGCGGGCGGCTTCGCGCCCTCGATCCGCACCGGCTGGATCGACCCGACGCGGGGCCGGGCGGCGTGGGTGCAGCGCGCCGCCGGCGGCGTCGTGCTCGACCGCACGGTCGTCGAGCGCGGCCGCGTCACCCGCTACGACCCGGCCACGCACACCGCCGTGGTCGCGCCGTCCTGCGCGGCGCTCGCCACCGGCTGCGCCACCGCGGTCGACCCGATCGCCGTCTACCGCCGGGCGCTCACCCGCCTCGCGGCCAGCGAGACCGAAGCGGTCACGTTCCGGGGCCGGCCGGCCTACCGGTTCACGCTTCCGATGCAGCGGCTGGCGGACGCGGCCCGCGTCGCCCAGGTCGTGACCGTCGACGCGCATACGCTGCTCCCGGAGCGGATCGAGTGGCGCGTGCGCCGGTCCGGCGGACGGCCGCGCGCGGCGGCGGTGATCGACATCGAGAAGGCCCTCGTGACGCCGCGTGAGCTGGCCCCGCAGGACGCCTTCGGGGTCGCCCTGCCGCCGGGGACGGCCGTCACCGAGCTGCAGGCGACGGGCCGGCCCGTCGCCATCTCCGGCGTGCGCCGCCTCACCCTGGCCCAGGCCCGCGGCATGCGTCCGGCGATCGACTGGCTCGGACCGGTCTTCGCCCATCACCGGCTCGGGGCGATCGAGCTCGTCCGCTTCGGCAACGGGACGGCGGTGCGCCTCCGCTATGGCCCGCTCGTCGTCTGGAACTACGGCGCAGTCATCCCGCCGCCGCTCCTCGGGACGGCCGGCATCCCGGTGAAGCAGTTCCCGGTCGGGTCGCGCACGGCCCGGCTCTACCAGACGGCCTCGGGCGGGATCGCGATCGAGGTCGACCGGCCCGGCGGCACGGTCGCCGTGACCGCGACCGGAGCGGCGCCGGTGCCCTCCTTTGACGCTGTCGGCCGCCTCCGGCCGATCACGAGCCGCTGACGAGGCTGACGAGCCGGCCCGGCACGACGATCACCCGCTCGACCGGGCGGCCGTCCAGGTGGCGGGCGACGGCCGGATGCGCCACCGCCGCCGCCCGGATCTCGTCGTCGCCGGCCCCGGGCGGCAGCTCGATCTCCGCGCGCACGCGGCCATCCACCTGCACCGCCAGCCGCTGTGTCGGATCGGCGACGAGCGCCGGATCAGCCTGCGGCCAGGCGGCAGCCGTGGCCCGGCCGTCGCGCCCCAGCGAGCGCCTCCACAGCTCGTCCGCCAGGTGGGGCGCAAACGGCGCCAGGAGCACGACCAGCGTCTCCGCCGCCTCGGCCGCCGCAGGGGAGCCGGGCGCCGCCCGCGCCGCCTTCGCGGCCACGCCCTGCAGGGTCATCAGCTCGGCGACGGCGGCGTTGAAGCGGAAGCCCTCGACCGCCGCGGTCACGGCCGCGATCGCACGGTGGGTCGCCCGCCGCAGCGCCGCCTCGGTGCCCGGATCGGCGTCCGCAGCCGGCGCGGCGGCGGCCACGCCGGCCACCAGGTGGTGGACGCGCGCCAGGAACCCGCGGGCGGCGGCGATGCCGTCCGGGTCGTACCGCATGTCATCGGCGAACGGCGCCGCGAAGGCGATGTAGATGCGCAGCGCGTCGGCGCCGTGCTCCGCGATCACCTCCTCGGGCGTCACCACGTTCCCACGTGACTTCGACATCCGCACCCAGCGCCACTCGAGCTCGTCGTCGGCGTACCCGGCGGCCTCCTCGGACGAGAGCGCCCGGAAGCGGCGGCCGCCCGGGCCGTCGGCAACCTCGATCCCGGGCGTCCGTGCCAGCAGCGATCCCTGGTTTCGCAGCGCTCGGAACGGCTCGGCGAACGGGACGACGCCCGCGTCGTGCAGCACCTTGGTCACGAAGCGCGCGTACAGCAGGTGGGCGACGGCGTGCTCGGCGCCGCCGCAGTAGCGGTCGACCGCGCCCCAGCGGGCGAGCAGCTCCGGCGCGGCGAAGGTGTCCGGGTTGTGCGGGTCGCAGAAGCGCAGGAAGTACCAGGCCGAGCAGGCGAAGCCGGCCATGGTGTCGGTCTCGCGCCTGGCCTCGCCCCCGCAGGTCGGGCAGGTCGTCCGCACGAACTCCGGGATCGCGGCCAGCGGCGAGTCGCCGGTGCCGGTCGGCCCATAGCGCTCGACAGGCGGCAGTAGCACGGGCAGCTCCGGCTCGGGCACGGGCTGCAGGCCGCAGCGGGCGCACTCGACCATCGGGATCGGGCAGCCCCAGTAACGCTGGCGCGAGACCAGCCAGTCATGCATCCGCGGGGCGGCCGGGTTGCCGATCCACTCGCGCTGGGCCGCCTTGATCCCGTCCGGCCAGTCCAGGTCGTCGAGGTCGTCCGCCAGCCGCTGCGCGTACTCCGTGATGCGGAAGAACCACTGCCGCCGCGGCCGCTCCTCCACTCGCGCATCGCAGCGCCAGCAGCGGCCGCCGAGCACCTCCTCGTTGGCCAGGCCGGTCTGGCAGCCCGGGCACCAGTTGATCGCGGCTCGAGCCCGGTAGGCCAGCCCGCGCCCGTGGAGCAGCAGGAACAGCGCCTGGGTGTGTCGGTAGTAGGCGGGGTCGGACGAGTTGATCTCCCGCTCCCAGTCGTACGAGCAGCCGATCGACTCCAGGGTGCGCCGGTAGCGGGCGGCGTACTCGGCGACCATCGCCGCGGGGTGGCGGCCGCGCCGGATCGCCTCGTTCTCGGCCGGCTGGCCGAATGCGTCCCAGCCCATCGGATGGAGCACCTCGAAGCCCTGCATCCGCTTCAGCCGGCAGTAGATGTCCGCCGGCACGTAGTTCTTGCAGTGGCCGACCGACAGGCCGGCGCCCGACGGGTAGGGGAAGAACTCGAGCAGGTAGAGCGGCGGCCGCTGCGAGCGGTCGTCCGCCCGGAACGCGCCCTCGGCGCGCCAGCGCTCCTGCCACCCGGCCTCGAACGCGCCGGGGTCGTAGCCGTCTTCGGGTTTCTCGCGCATCTCGATCTCCTCGCATGGGACGCCATCCGGACCGGGAGGGCCGGGCGAGGAGCGAGCGGCGCGGCTAGCGCATGCCGGCCCGGTCCCCGTCCAGCCCGCCGGTAAGCGGGAGGCGAAGCGCACCGAGGCCGAGCATGTGCAGGGCTGCCATGCCCCGAAGTATACGAAGGGTCACGGCAGCAGCAGGTTGAGATCGCCGAACTCGTGCCACAGGTAGCGGCTCGCCGTGGCGGCGGCGTAGCAGCGCTCGACGATGTCACGGCCGGCGACCGCGCGGACGAGGTCGATGTGGGTGGCCTCGGGCGCGTGCCAGCCCGTCAGCAGCCCGTCGACGGCGCGGACGCCGCGGTCCTCGTCGATCACGAGCTCGGTCCAGCCCTCGCCCGCCGTCACCGTCCCGTCGGCGGCCGCGGCCGTCTCGAGGGCCCGTACCGCCGTCGTCCCGACCGCGACGACGCGGCCGCCGCCGGCGTGGACGGCGTTCACGTGGCGGGCGGTCGGCTCCGGCACGCGGAACCACTCCGGGAACGGCGGCTCGCCGGTCTCGGGCGAGGACACGCCGGTGTGCAGCACGATCGGGGCGATCTCGACGCCGGCGGCCACCAGCTCCACGACCAGGTCGGCCGTGAACGCGCGGGCGGCGCTCGGCATCTCCGCGCTGCCCGGCTCGGTCGCGAAGACGGTCTGGTAGTCCTCGATCGGCCAGTCGGCGCCGGCGTAGGAATAGCGGATCGGGCGGCCGTGCGCCTCGAGGTGCTCGTACAGGCCGACCGGCAGCTCGAGCCGGGCCCGCCACAGCCGTGGCCCACCGCCCAGCAGGCGCACGCGGCCGCCGCCGGCGAGCGCGAGCCGCCAGCCGCGCCGGGCGCTGGGAAAGGGCAGCGAGCCCGGCCCGGCAGGTACGCGCAGCTCGACCGTCCACAGGCCGTCGGCCTGGCCGTGGCCGGGCACCGGCGTGGACAGGTGGACACGCAGGTGGCGGCCGCCCGGCCCGACGGCGTCGAGCGCCGCCGCCAGGGTGGCCGACGTGTTCACGACCAGCAGGTCGCCCGGTGCGAGCAGGCCGGGCAGGTCGTGGAAGATCGCGTGCTCGACGCCGCCGGGGCGGCCGACCAGCAGGCGCACGGCGTCGCGGGCGATGCCCCGCCGCTCCGGAGGGGCGGTGGCCTCCGCGAGGGGGACGGCGCTCATACCGCCGCCTCGGAGCGGTCGAGCTCGCGGGCGCGGTAGCGGCCCGACGGCAGGTCGCCCTCGATCAGCTGCAGCAGCCCGGGCACGCTCGTCTCGGGCAGGGGCCGGTCGGAGATGTCCTCGCCCGGGAACGCCTCCTGGTGCATGCGCGTGCGCATGTCGCCGGGGTCTGCCCAGTAGACGCGCAGCCCCGGGTGTTCGGCGGCGAGCACGTTCGAGAGCTGCTCGAGCGCCGCCTTGGACGAGCCGTAGCCGCCCCAGCCCGGGTAGTTCTCGACGCCGGCGTCGGAGGTGATGTTGAGCACCGTGCCGCGCGCCGCCGTGAGCGCGGGCAGCGCCAGCTGGATCAGGCCGAGCGGGGCGAGCACGTTGATGCGGTAGACGGAGTCGAGCACCTCGAGCGGGTAGGCGTCGAGGTCGGGCTGGGGACTCGGCCCGAGCACCGAGGCGTTGTTCACGAGCAGCCGCAGCCGGCCCATGCGGACGGCGGCGGCCACGAGCTCCTCGCGGTGGGCCGGGTCGGCCACGTCGCCGGCGAGGGCCGTCACGGCCGTGCGCCGGGCGAGCGCCGCCCGCGCCGCCTCGAGGTCGTCGGATCCGCGCGCGTCGATCGCGAGGCCGTAGCCGCGGTCGGCGAGCGCCTGCGCCAGCGCGAGCCCGAGGCCGCGCGACGCGCCGGTGATGAGTGCGATTTCCATGCACTCCACGCTAGGCACGGGCGGGCTGCGCCGCCTCGGGCGGCGGTCGCGACCGGGACGGGACCTTGGTCCTAGTCCTACCCCGACCGCTTCAGGCGGCCGTGCTGCTTGGCGTAGCGCTCGCCCAGCGAGAAGACGTACAGGCCGAGCGGCACGGCGACCACGCCGATCACGATCAGGGGCCACAGGTCGTCCCACACCGCCGAGACGCCGGCGCCGTCGAGGATCGCCCTGCGGGCGCCTTCGAGCGTGTACGTGGCCGGCGAGAGCACGGACAGCCACTGCATCCACTGCGGCAGCACCGACACCGGGTAGTAGACGCCGGAGACGACGAGCAGGAGGCCCTGGGCGATGAACCCGAGCTGCGTGCCCTTCTCGGGCGAGACGAGCGGCAGCACTGCGGTCATCATCCCGATGCCGACGAACGAGACCGACGACGCCGCCAGCACCACCGTCGCCGTCGCGAAGTTGGGGTTCGTGAAGTGCACCCCCAGCATCACGGCGACGAGCCCGAACAGGGCGACCGTGCGGATGACGCCGTAGAGCACGGCGAACGCGCCCATCCCGAGCAGGTGGGCGGGCCGCGAGAGCGGGGCCATGAACGTGTACTCGATGGTGCCCTCCCAGCGCTCCCAGGCCACCGTCTCGGTCTCGATCTCGAAGACCAGGCCGAGGTACGACCACACGACCGCGCCGATCAGCAGGATGATCATCTCCCGGTTCACGTCGAGGCGGTAGCCGCCGGCCTCGACGCCCTTGGCGATGAACACGATCGTGAGCGTGTTCGCCACGGTGTAGAGGAACCAGGCCAGCTCCCACCACACGAACCGGCGGATCAGATACGTGTTTCGCTCGACGATCCCCGCGAAGCCGACCAGCTCGCGGCGGAACGCGCCCGCGGTCTCGCCCCTCATGCGTGCACCTCCTCTTCGGCCTCGTCCTCGAAGCTGCGGCCCGTAGCGGCCATGAACGCGTCCTCGAGCGTCTCTGCGCCGTAGCGGTCGCGCACCTCGGCCGGCGTGTCGAGCGCCAGCAGGACGCCCTCGTGCAGGATCCCGACGCGGTCGGCCAGCGCCTCGGCCTCGGTCATGTCGTGCGTGCAGAGCAGGATCGTGCAGTCGTGGCGGCGGCGCATGTCGCGCACGAGCTCCTGCACCTCGAGCTTGGAGCGTGGGTCGAGGCCGGTCGTCGGCTCGTCGAGCAGGAGCAGCACGGGCGAGGTCAGCAGCGCCCGGGCCAGCGCGATCTTCTGCTGCATGCCGCGGGACAGGTCCTCCATCGGCTCGCCCCGCCGTTCCGGCGGGAAGCCGACCCGGCGCAGGATCTCCGGAATCGCCGTGCGCGTCTGTCTGGGCGTCAGGCCGTAGAAGCGGGCCGAGTAGCTCAGGTTCTCGTCCGGGGACATGCGCTTGAAGAACGACGCCTCGACCGAGACCCGGTTCACGAGCCGCTGCACCGCGCGCGGCTTCGCCGCGACGTCGACGCCGAACACGCGGGCGCTGCCGCCGTCGTGCAGGAGCAGCGTCGAGAGCACGCGCACGAGCGTCGACTTGCCGGAGCCGTTCTGACCGAGGATGGCAACGCACTCGCCGCGGGCGACGGTGAAGCTGACGTCGCGCAGCGCGGGGACGCGCCGGCGCCGCACCCCTCCGCGCATGCGGCTGCCGTCGCGGCGGATGAACTCCTTGCGCAGATCGCAGACTTCGACGGCAGGTTCGATGGACACGCGGCCCCCTCGGAGGGACGATGGATCGCCCCGCGGGCACAAGCACCGGGACGGTGCGTGCGGCGGAGCGCTGGCATTCGTGGGGCGGCGACCTGGCCCCGGGGAGACGGGCTCCCCGGCGCAACAGGCCACTCTATCACCCTTCCGCCGCTTCGGGAGGGCGGAGGGGGAATGTCACATGCGAACACGGCCAACTGCTTGCGTCGGTTGCCGGGGATGGCGTTGGCTATGGTTGGCCGGTGGAATCGGTCGCAGGAACCAACGGCGATCGGCCCGTCGCGGTGCGCCCGCGGCCGGCCGCGCTGGCGTTCAAGCGGACGCTCGACGCGACCCTCGCCGCGGCCGGCCTCGTCGTGCTCTCGCCGGTGCTGGCGGCGCTCGCCGCGGTCATCGTGGTCGAGGACGGGCTGCCGGTGCTCTTCCGCCAGGAGCGGGCCGGGCGCGACGGCGAGCCGTTCACGATCTTCAAGTTCCGCACGATGGTGCGCGACGCCGAGGCGCACGGCGACGGCTTCGCCGTCAACGAGGGCGACGACCGCATCCTGCGCACCGGCGACTTCTACCGCCGCTTCGGCCTCGACGAGCTGCCGCAGCTGTGGAACGTGCTGCGCGGCGACATGTCGCTGATCGGGCCGCGGCCGACGCTGATGCAGCAGGTCGAGCGCTACACGGATCGCCAGCGGGTGCGGCTGCGCATGCGCCCGGGCGTGACGGGGTGGTCGCAGATCCACGGCCGCACCTCGATCCCGTGGTCGCGCCGGATCGAGCTCGACGTCTGGTACGTCGAGCACTGGTCGCTGTTGCTCGACGCGCGCATCCTGTGGCGCACGGTCGGCCAGATGACCCGGCCGGGCGAGACCTACAAGGGCACGACGGGCGGCTGGGATCTGTGAGCAAGCGCTCGGTGCTGCTCACCTGCGCGGGGCTGCGCGTCGACGTCGTCCGCGCGTTCCGCGAGGCGCTCGACGGCCTCGGCTGGGACGGCGACGTCGTCGCCGTCGACGCCAATCCGCTCGCGCCCGCACTCGTGAAGGCCGACCGCGGCGTCGTCGTGCCGCATGCGTCGACCCCGGACTACATCCCGGCCCTGGCCGAGCTCATCACCACCCACGGCGTGCGGGCGGTGCTGCCGCTGGCCGACCTCGACAACGTCGAGCTCGTCACCGGCCGCGAGCAGATCGAGGCCGCCGGCGCGGCGCTGTTCCTGCCCGACCTCGCCGTCGCCGAGGCGATGTTCGACAAGTACCGCTGCCACGAGGCGCTGCTCGCGGCCGGGTTGCCCTCGCCGGAAACGTGGATCCCCGAGGAGCTGCCCGCCGACCCGCCGCTGCCCCTGCTGGTGAAGCGGCGCTGGGGCTATGCCTCGCGCGACATCTACCGCTGCGAGACGCTCGATGAGGTGCGCTTCTTCGCCGGCTACGCCGGCGTGCCCGTGATCGTGCAGAGGTTCCTGCCCGGGGAGCAGTTCTCGATCGACGTGCTCTGCGATCTCGACGGGCGGGCACTGAACGTGATCCCGCGGACGATGATCGAGTCGAAGGGCGGCGAGTCGATCAAGGGCCAGACGATCGCCGACCGGCGCCTGATCGACCTCGGCCGCACGGTGGCCGAGGGCCTGCGGCTGGTCGGGCCGGCCACGATCCAGTGCTTCGACGAGCCGGAGGGCCTGCCCGTCACGGACATCAACACCCGCTTCGGCGGAGCTTTCCCGCTGCCGCTCGCGGCCGGGTCGCGCTACCCCGAGCTGATCCTGCGCATGGCCTGCGGCGAGCGGGTCGAGCCGCACGTGGGCAGGTTCACGCCCGGCATCACCATGACCCGCTTCTACGACTCGGTCATCCTGCCGGAGGATGCCGGCGCGGCCGCGCCGGGCGGCGTCAGTGCCCGCCGCGGCGAGGTGCCGGGCTAGCGACCGGCGCCGGCAGCTCGTCGGCGTGGGCGACGAGCTCGGGCTGATCCCACCAGGCGTTCGTGTGCCCGCACGCGTTCACGCACCCGGGGCGGGGATGCTCGAACAGCCCGGTGATGTCCGCCGGCGCGGGCCCGATCAGGACGACGACCGCCCCCGCAACCCCCAGCACCACGTCCCTCGGGCGCAGCATGGGCTGATCCTACCCGGCCGGCTCCGCGACGAAGCGGTGAAACAGCGGCTCGATCTCGTCGGCCGGCACGGCCGGGCTGAACAGGAAGCCCTGGCCGAGCGTGCATCCCTCGCGTTTCAGGAACTCGCACTGCTCGGGCGTCTCGATGCCCTCGGCGAGCGCCTCTGCGCCGATGTTGCGGGCAAGCTGGATGATGGTCGTCGCGATCGCGTTCGCATGGGTGCTGTCCGGGATGTCGCGGACGAAGGCGCGGTCGATCTTGAGCGTCGACACCGGCATCTCCGTGAGGCGGCTGAGCGACGAGTGGCCGGTGCCGAAGTCGTCGATCGCGAGCTTGACGCCGTTTCGGTGCAGGTCGTGCAGGATCGCCTGGGTGCGGTCGGGCTCGACCATGGCGCTCGACTCGCTCACCTCGACGACGATCTGGCCCGGCTCGAGCCCGCTCGCCCGGATCGTGGCCAGGAGGCGGTCGGCGGAGTTGCGGCTCCAGCGCGCGATGGGCAGGTTCACGGCCGCCTGGATGCGCATGTCGCCGGTCGCCCACGGCCGCGAGACGCGGCAGACCTCGTCGACCACCCACTCCGAGATCGAGGTGATCAGGTCGGTGCGCTCGGCCACGGGGATGAACGCGGCCGGGGCCAGCATCCCGTCGTCGGGATGGTTCCAGCGGATGAGCGCCTCGACGCCGACCATGCGCATGTCCTCCAGGCGCAGGATCGGCTGGTAGTGGAGCACGAACTCGTTGCGCTCGAGCGCGAGCTGCATGCGGGCGGTGAGCGGCACCTGGGCCGTCACTTCGCCGCCCGCGGGTGACCCGGGGGAGCGGCCGGCCCGCTCCTTCGAGCGGTACATGGCGGCATCGGCCAGCCGCAAGAGCTCGTCGCGGCTGCCCGCGTCCTCGGGGTAGACCGCGATGCCGACGCTGCCGCCCGCCGAGATCGTCGCCCCGCCCACCGCGGCGGGCGCCGAGAGCGCGTCCTCGATATGCGAGGCGATCGTGTGGGCGATTCCGCGGGCGCTCGGCTCGCCGTCGGCCGGGAGGTCGGCGGCGAGGACGAGGAACTCGTCGCCGCCGTGACGGGCGACCAGGTCGGTGGCGCGGGTGGCCCGCTCGAGCCGGCGGGCGACCTGGCGCAGGAGCTGGTCGCCGGCCTCGTGGCCGTAGGTGTCGTTCACGTGCTTGAAGCCGTCCAGGTCGACGTAGAGCACCGCCACCTCCCGGCCGTGGCGCTGGGCGCGGGCGAGCGCCAGGTCGAGGTGCTCGGCGAACATCAGCCGGTTCGGCAGGCCGGTGAGGTCGTCGTGATAGGCGAGGTAGGCGACGCGCCGGTCGGACTGCTTTCGGGCGGTGATGTCGCGGCCGATCTCGGCCGCGCCGATCACGCGGCCGGCGGCGTCGACGATCGGCGAGACCGAGAGCGACACGTGCACCTCGGAGCCGTCCCGGCGCACGCGCAGCGTCTCGAGGCTCTCGACGTGCTGGCCGCGGGCGACGAGCGCCAGCAGCGCCGGGGTCTCGCCGGGCCGCCCGCGCGGCTCGACCAGCGAGATGGGCCGGCCGATCGCCTCGGCCGGCGGGTGGCCGTAGAGCCGCTCGGCGCCCGGGTTCCACGACTCGATCATGCCGTCGAGCGAGAGCGACACGATGGCGTCGTCGGAGGACTGGACGATCGCCGCCAGGTCGGAGACGGCGCGCTCGGAGCGGCGCCGGTCGCCCAGGTCGCGCACGTGCAGCACGTGCAGGTGCTCGCCCAGGCCGACCACCGGCGCGGTCGAGACCTCGGCGGCGAACTCCTCGCCGCCCGCGCGCCGGGCGGTCACCTCGTGCCGCCCGTCCGTCGACCACACGCCGTAGCCCTCGATCATCCCGTCGTCGAGACGACGGCCCAGGGTCGCGTCGCGGCCGCGGCCGAACATCCGCTCGGCGGCCGGGTTGAACTCGACCACCGCGCCGTCGTCGTCCACGACGACGATCGCGTCCGCCGCCGAGGCGACGACCGCGCGCGTGAGCGCGCCGTGATTGTCGCGTCGGCGGGACGCCGCGAGCGCGGCCGCGCCGGCGGCGGCCAGCAGGATCAGCCAGACGAGTGCCGGCCCGGCCCGCCAGTACCAGGCCGTGCCCGAGCCGGCGAACAGCCACCAGGCCGCCACGACCGCGGCCCCGGCGGCCGCCGCCCACCAGATCGCGCCATGATGCCGTCGCACTCGGCCCACCTGGTGAGGATACGACGGGGGCGGCCGCGATCCTGCGCGGCGGCGCGTGGCAGGATCCCGCCGGTGCCCCGCTTCCATGCCCCCGGCCGCGTCAACCTGATCGGCGAGCACACCGACTACGCCGGCGGCCTGGTGCTGCCGGTCGCGCTCGACCGCGGCGTGACGCTCACCTGCGTCTCGGCCGATCGCATCCGCCTGCGCTCGGATACCGACCCACAGGGCTTCGGTCGCTACGTGGAGGCGCTGGCGGCCGAGCTCGCGGGCGCTGGAATCGTTTCGGGGATCGACGGGCGGCTCGAGTCCGACCTCCCCGCGGGCGCCGGCCTGGCGTCGTCGGCCGCGCTGCTGGTCGTGGTGGGCCTGGCGCTGCTGGACGCCGCCGGCGCGGAGCTCGAGCCGATGGCGCTCGCCGACCTGTGCCGGCGGGCCGAGGAGCGGGCCGTCGGCGTGCCATGCGGGATCATGGATGACGCCATCGCGGTGCTGGCCGAGGCCGGACATGCGCTCCTGCTCGACTGCGGGACGCTCGCCCGCCGGCAGGTGCCGTTGCCGCCCGGACTCGGCATCGTCGTGGTCGACTCGCGCACGCCGCGCCAATTGGCGCACACGGGCTACGCCAATCGCCGAGCCGAGCTCGAGCGGGCGCTGGCCGGCGACCTCGACGAGACGACGTCGCGGCGCCTGCGCCATCTGCGCTCCGAGAACGTCAGGGTCGAGCAGGCCGTGGCCGCCCTCGAGCGCGGAGACTCCGAGGCGCTCGGCGAGATCCTGGCCGCCGGGCACGCCAGCCTGCGCGACGACTACGAGGTCTCGACGCCGGAGCTCGACCTGTTGGTCGCGCTGGCGCTCGACGCCGGCGCGTGGGCGGCGCGGATGACCGGGGGCGGCTTCGGCGGGGCGATCGTGGCCCTCGCGCCGCAGGAACGCTGTCCGGCGATCGCGGCCGCCGTCGCCGCGGCCTATCGCGAGGCGACCGGCCGGGTCACGGAGCCGATCGTCGCCCGGTCGGCCGGCGGCGCGCGCCGTCTCGATTGAGGTTCAGCCCGGGTCGCGCGCGAGCGGCTGGCACAGGCAGTGCACGCCGCCGCCGGCGAGCTGGAACTGGCTCATCTCAGGGTCGTAGACGGTCAGGCCGAGCGCGCGCAGACGCCCGTTCAGCTCGGTCGCGAACGCCGACGAGATCACGCGGTCGCCGCCCAGCGCGACGACGTTGCAGCCGAGGCCGATCGTCTCGCGGAAGCCGACCGGCACGATCTCGATGCCCTTCGACTCGAGCCAGCGCACGACATCCGGGTCGGTCGTGTCGGTGCACACCGCGGCCAGCCCCGGCGCGACCATGCACACCATCAGGTCGAGATGGACGTAGAACTCGTCGATCGGCGCGTAGCAGACGTCCCAGCCCTCGGCCTCGAGCCAGCCGCCCACCTGGCGGGCGCCGACCTCCTCGCTGCGCACGCCCGTGTAGCCGATGAGCGCGGCGCCGGGTGCGACGAGGGCGAAGTCCCCGCCCTCGAAGTTGCCCGCCGTGACCATGTCGTAGACCGGGATCCCCGCCCCCGCGTAGAACTCGAGGCAGGCGGCGTACTCGCCCCGCCGGCGCGGGTTCGCCAGCTGGCACACGATCGCGCCCCACGGCGTCATGACGCTCGAGTCGCGGGTGTAGACGCCGTAGGCCAGCTCCTCGCGGGCAGCGAGCAGGTGGACGGTCACGCCGGCGTCGCGGAACGCGGCGACCATCTCGCCGTGCTGGGCCAGGGCCGCCTCCCTGTCGAAGCGGTGCCCGCGGCGCAGGGTGTCGCGCACGAGCGCGGAGTAGGTCGCGTTCTCGATGCCGAGCCAGCGGAAGCTGGCCGGGTCGCCCAGCAGCACGTCGTGCATGCGGCCGTGCTCGGAGTCGACGCCGAAGCGGTCGAGCGCGGGCGTCGATCCGCCGGCCAGCCGCGTCCCGAGCGGCTCCATCTAGCCGGCCACCCGGCTGCGCCGCTCGAGCAGGAGGACGTCGCGCCACTCGCCGTCCATCCGGCCCAGCCGCTCACGGCGGCCGACGACGCGGAAGCCGCACCGCTCGTGCATGCGCACGCTGGCCTCGTTCTCGGGCAGGATGCCGGCCTCGAGCGTCCACACGCCGCCCGCCTCGGACGAGGCGACGAGGGCGGAGAGGAGCGCCGTGCCGACGCCGCGGCCGCGCGCCGCGGCGGCCACGTACACGCTCACCTCGGCGACGCCCGCATAGACGCACCGCGAGCTGACGGGGGCGAGCGCGGCCCAGCCGGCGGCGCGGCCGGCCTCGTAGGCCATGAAGCGGTGTTCCGCCAGGTGCGCATCGTTCCATGCCTCCCACGACGGCACCTCGGTCTCGAACGTGGCCAGCCGGGTGGCGATGCCCTCGGCGTAGATGCGGGCGACGTCGTCCCAGTCGCCGGGGCCGAGGGAGGCGATCGCGACCTGCGCCGAGACCGCCGTCACGCCAGGATCGACTCGCCCACGTACCCGCCCGGCCGGATCCCCGGCGGGACGGCGTACATCGCGCTTCCGCGCGGCACCGGATACTCGACCGTGAACCGGTCGTGCACGGCCAGCCGCTGCTGGATGGGGAGGAACTGGCGGCGCGGGTCGCGGTTGAACGCGATGAAGAAGAGCCCGCCGGTCGGGTTCGAGATCTGGGCGTCGTAGCCGTCGGTGAACGTGTAGCTGCGGCGCAGGATGCGCTCGGCCTCGCTGCCCGGCTTGCGCGGGTTCGCGACCATGATGTGGCTGTCGGGCGGCTCCTTGCTCACGATGACCGGCGCGAACTCGCTCGTCTGCCCGAACGGCGCGCCGCTCGCCTTGTAGCGCCCGAACGCGTACTGCTGCACGTCGAGCGGTTCGATCAGGAAGTTGGCGACGAGCACCTTCAGGTTGCGGGTGACCATGTAGGTGCCGTTCGTCATCCAGCCCGGCCCATCGCCGGCGTTCACCCATACGTTCGAGCGCATCTTGGCGGAGTCGTCGGCCTTCAGGTTGTTCGTGCCGTCCTTGAAGCCCAGGATGTTCCGCGGCGTGCCGCCCTTCTCGCCGGGCAGCGGATCGCGCACGAACCCGTACTGCGACCAGCGCAGCGTCGCGGCGCCGTGCGCGGCGGCCACGACCGCGTGCAGCGCCCGGTCGACCACCTCGTGGCTCGTGGCGGTGCACTGCACGCCGATGTCGCCGCCGGTCAGGTCCGGCTCCAGCTTGTCGCCCTTGAAGTGGGGCATGTCGACCAGCGCGGGCGGCCGGTGCGCGGCGATGCCGAAGCGGGAGTCGAACGCGCTCGCGCCGAGGCCGAAGGTGATCGTGAGCCGGGCCGGATCGAACGTCTCGCCGCCGGACTTGCCGGCCGTCAGGTCGGCGGCGGTCGCCGTCAGCGACCGCATCAGGTCGCGCAGCCCGGCCTTGCCCGTCGCCGTCACGTCCAGCGAGCCGAACTGGAGGTACTTCGGCTGCGGCGTGACGATGCCGGCCTGGTACGTCCCGTGGAACGGCTCGACGTCGGACTCGGCGCTCGCCGATGATCCGCCGTCGAGACGGGTGTACCCGGCCGCGCCCAGCGCAAGGCCTCCACCCGCCGCTCCAGCCAGACGCAGGAGGTGCTTGCGCGAGATCGGCCGGCTCATGCAGGCGGGAGTCTACCGTGACCCGGAACGCGGAGCAGAACGACGGATCTACGTCGGAACTCTAGAGCTGATCGTCCGCCCCGGCCGGCTCCACCGTCCGAGTCCGTGATCGAGGACCAACCTTTGGTGGGCGGAGGCGAGACCGCGTTCTCGCCGGAGCGCCACCAACCGATCTGCCACGTCTCCGAAGGAGGGCGCTCGTGGGGGAACCATCGGTTCCCCCACGTTAAAGTTCCTGGAGTGCAGCTGATCGTCGAGCATCTGCCGCACCTGATCCCCGCGGCCGCCGGCCTGGGATTCCTGGGCTGGTTCTGGTGGCACATGCGCTCCGCGCCGCCCCCCGACCTGGACGACCAGGA
>Ga0075434_100001498_pt1 | contig 19718 bp, 16 predicted proteins | sample RhiMethybrSRZTD3_FD_75298 | JGI IMG/M metagenome (GOLD analysis project Ga0075434, IMG submission 75298) | Populus rhizosphere microbial communities from Tennessee, USA - Rhizosphere MetaG P. TD hybrid SRZTD3 | ecosystem: Host-associated > Plants > Roots > Rhizosphere > Soil | place: USA... | reverse complement strand
TACTCGGCGTTGCGGACGAAGCCTAATGGCTGCCCCGACGACGGCCCCGGAACAAGCCGGGCATCCGCGGCCGCTTCAGCGAGCTTGCCCAGATCGAGACGCGCGCGCGCCCGGCCCGCGATGGCCATGTTCTTGAGACTGTTGTCACCCAGCGCCGTCGCCAGCGTGATTGCCTCGGTGAATTTGTCTTCGGCCATCTTCCAGACCTCGGCGCTCGTCAACTTCGGCCCGCCGTCGACGGTCATGTCGCACATGGTCTCGCCGAGAATCAGGTACGCATACGCGCCGTAGGCGCGAGCCTCGGTGAGCATGCGCTGCCGATTGGGCACGTCGGCATCGGTGAACTCGGAGGCGCGCTTGAAGAGATCGTCGAGCTGAAACCGCGCCTGTTGCATGGGCGTGTAAAAGCCCATTGACGTCGCGGTTCGGCCTGGACAGCTGCCTGGCTCCTGCTTGATCTGTACGATACCGCGCCACTCCCAGGGGTGGCTGTTGACGAAGTTGCTGGACACCCAGTATTCGCCTGACAAGACGCCGGCGGTCGGGATGTAGTTGTCCCACGCGCACTGGAACGACTGGAGCGCTCCCGACTCGAGTGTCGGCATGAGGCCCGGGTCTGTCAGTGCGTCGACTGGAACGTTCGCCGGGTTTTGCACCGACAGCAGGCGATCGCAGGCGCTGGTGGTGACCACCGTGGCAGTGACGAAGGCCGCGGTGAGCTGACGGAGGTCCACCCCCCGACGGCCGTTCCTAGCAATGGTATAGCGCATCGTTAGGTCTCTCGGTCAGAAGGTGAGGCGAAGGGAAGTCACGAAGCTGGCGGTCGGCGGCATGATCGTCTGGAAGCCGTTCGAGAGATCACCGACGGCGCGGATTTCCGGGTCCCACACGTGCTGATCGGCGATATTGATCTTGATCATGCCATCGCGCGATGTCTTCCAGCCATCCTGCTGCGTCCAGAGCATGGACAGGTTGCGGCCGGCGACGCTGAGCGACGCGCTCGTCGCGCCGAAACGCCTAACGACCGACGGCTGGACCGTGTACGTGGCCGAGACCTCGCGGAGGCGGAGGAACGACGCCCGATAGGTTCCCGGAGCGTCTGCCTCGATCGCGCGATAGACCGTGAGCAGCGGGTCCTTGTTGATGACGCCGAGGGTCGACCCCTGGTTGTGGAGCGCGCGGACTTCAGTGTCCGACTGGTAGTGGCCGCCGTTGCCGTCGACGCGGGTGTAGAGACGCAGGCGGTCGAATAGCGTGACGGTGGTGTTGTATCCCATCTGCCAGATCGGCTGCGAGTGGCCCCAGAACACGCGCGGGGCTTGCGCGCACGGGACGTCCGGCCCACCGGCTTCGACGCCGCCCTTGCCGCGGCCGCCGTCGCAGATCGACGCGTTCAGGTCCGCGGCGCCGTTCGTGAGCACCGGCTTGCGAACCTTGTACATGAAGAAGTCTGCGATGCCGTACCCGACGCGGTTCTGCGCCTGGCCACCGCCGCCGACCGTGAAGAAGTTTGACCCGCCCATGTCATCGATGCGGTTGCCGTTCCGCGCGAGCTGCGTGCCGAAATCCCAGTCCACATGGCGGGTGTCGAGGATGCGGGCGGTCGCCTGGAACTCGTTGCCCCATCCGGTCACCTTACCGATGTTGATGACCTGGTTGCCCGGGTATCCGACGGACGGCGCGATCGGGACGTTGACGATCGCGTCGGTGATCTTCCGGCCGTAGTGCGTGTACGAGAGGTCGACCTTGCCCTTGAGGATCGTGGACTCGAAGCCGAGCTCCAGCTCCTGGCTCCGCTCGGGCTTGAGCTCGGGGTTGCCGTACGATCGGGGGATGAGGCCGGGCTGGTCTTGATAGCCGGTGGTCGACTGGTAGAGCTGCGCGGCGTCGAACGTGCCCGGCTGCGTGCCGGCGGCGCCTAACGCACCGCGCAGGCGGATATCGTTCACGAACGGGAGCTTGAACCACGGCTCTTCACTGAGGACCCACGACGCACTCACCTTCGGGTAGTACGCGGCCTTGAAGTCCTCGCCAAACGTGCTGTTGTCGTCACCGCGAAGCGCGGCGGTCAGGAACACGCGGTTGTTCCACGCGGCAGCCTGTTGGACATACATGCCGACCGTCGCATTCGCGATGTACGTCTCGGTGCCCGAAGTCGCAGTACCGTTGCTGATGGTCGTGAGCGGCTCCGCCGGGAACGTGTTGGCGGTCGCGCCGATCTGGCTGGACTCCGAGCGGTAGTGCTGCAGGCCGACGGACGTCGTCATCTGGAACGCCTGGCCAATCGCCCACTTGCCGTTGCCCGAGTAATCGAGTGTCAGAATGCTCCGTGAGGTCCGACCCGCGGTCTTCCGGCCGAGTCCGTCGCTGCCGATGGGGTCCGCGGAGCCTAACGGCGTACGCGGGTAGAGCAGCGAGCTGTTCTCGGCGCTGACATCGAGCCCCGTGACCAGCTTGTTCGTGAACCACGAGAACGGGTTGTAGTCGGCCGTGAAGCTGAGCGTCGTGCGGTCGTTGTCCGCGCGCCCTTCGACATTGCTCCATTCCTCGGGCGGCGTATTCGAGAAGCCGCGCGTCGGCGAGTTCACCCGGCTAACGTCGCCCCACACCAGCTGACTGAACGGGTCCGTGTTGATGTCGTTCTGCGCGAGCCGGATGCGATCGCGGATGTGCCCGACGCTGCCCTGGAACCGGAGCTTGTTGGTCGCGAGGATGTCGAGGTTCGCGCGGCCGGTGAACTTGCGGTCCCAGTTCCACGATACGACGCCGACGTCGTTGTCGTAGTTGCCCGACAGGTAGTAGCGGCTCGCGTCGGTGCCCCCGGATACGGCCCCTGCGTACCCCTCGTTCCGCCCGTTGTGGAAGATCTCGCCTTTGCCCTCCTCGGCCTCGTGCTTGTACAGATTGAGGCCGATGATCGTCCCGTTGGCCCCCGGTTTGTACAGCATCCCGGCACGCCCCTCGGGGTTGGCCAGCCAGTTCGTCCCCTGACGGGTGTTGAAGGTGAATTGCGGCTTCCCCGACTGGCCGCGCTTGGTGATGATCTGGACGACGCCGTTCGACGCCTCGGTGCCGTAGAGGGTCGCCGCCGCCGGGCCCTTGATGACTTCAATGGTCGCAATATCCTCGGGGTTGATGTCGTTCAAGCGGCTCGCGCCGGCGCCGCCACGTTGTACGGGCCCGCGCGCGGCACTCGCGTCCATGCGCACGCCGTCGATGTACACGATCGGGTCGTTGGTCAGCGTTAGGCTGCTCGCGGCCCGGACGCGAAGCTGCGCCCCCGTCCCGACCTGCCCTGTGCTGGGGAGCACGACGAGCCCCGGTGTGCGCGCGCCGATGAGCTGATCGACGCTCCTCGCCGGCGCGATCTCCATCACGCTCTTGGCATCGATCGTCTCGACGACGTTGCCGACGGCGCGCCGCTCTGTGGCGCCGCCGGTACCGGTGACGACGACCTGGTCGAGCTGTGTGGTCCGCTGCTCGAGAGCGAAGTCGGCGGTGACGGTCGCGCCGTTGTTCACGGTGAGACGCTGCGCTTTCGGCGCGAAGCCGACCATGCGGACGCTCACGACGGTCGCTCCCGCGAGAACTCCAGTGAACGTGTATCGGCCGGACACGTTGGTGCGTGTGACGCGTCCGTTGCCCGTGGCGGCGTCGGTCGTAAGAATGACCTCCGCGCCCGCCACTGGCGTCTTTGTCAGCGAGTCAGAGACTTGACCGGTAACCGTTGCCGTCCCGTTCTGCGCGGCCGCGGAGCCGGCGAAGAACAGTGCGAGTAGTGGCACCAGGGAGCGGCGTGTGACGAATCGTTTGGGCATCATCCCTCCAGGCAGGCGAGGCACAGCGATGGGAACAAAGCGTGTCCCGTGGCTCGCGCGACAGCGCACGAGTCACCGCCCGGCGAAAGCGATCGCTAGCGAGCTACGCCGAGTGCAACCGAGACCAGATTTGTGGAAAGGCGTTGCCGGATTGACCACGAGGCAAACGCTGGGAGCGAGTCGCCACTGGATTACAGCGCCGCGCGCGAACGCGCAATAGGGGGAGGGCCTGTGGCGTTATGCAGACGGTGAACGCGGTGCAGGGCGGTGGCAAAGTGGTCATACCGCTGTATGCTTTTCTTGCATGACGCTCACCCGAACACCACGCCCGGTCATTCAGGTCGCCGGCTGCCGGAAGACCTACAAGTCCACGGTCGCGGTGGACGACGTGTCGTTCGAGGTCTACGACGGCGAGATCTTCGGATTAATCGGTCCTAACGGTGCCGGGAAGACGACGACCATGGAGTGCGTTCAGGGGTTACGCACTCCCGACCGAGGCAGCATCTCCGTCCTCGGCCTCGATCCGTTCCGTGACGTGTACGCGTTGCAGGACCGCATCGGTGCGCAGCTGCAGCAGGCACAGCTACAGAAGCGGATCAAGGTTTGGGAGGCGGTGCACCTCTGGGCGGCGCTCTACCGCCGAAAGTCGTCCGAAGGTGACCGCCTGCTCGAACAGCTCGGACTCGCCGACAAGCGCAGCGCGTGGTTCATGACGCTCTCGGGTGGGCAGAAGCAGCGGCTCTTCATCGCGCTCGCGCTCATCAACGATCCCGAGGTCGTGTTTCTCGATGAGCTCACGACTGGACTGGATCCGCAGGCGCGGCGGACGATCTGGGATCTGGTGCGCGACATCCGCCACCGGGGGAAGACGGTGTTCCTGACGACGCACCTCATGGAGGAGGCGGAGCGGCTCTGCGACCGGGTCGCGATCATCGACCAGGGGCGGATCATCGATATCGACACGCCGGAGGGGCTCGTGCACCGGCACTGTCCGGAGCGCTCGGTGGTCCTGAAGACGCAGGACGCAAGCGCGGGCGAGCGATTCGGCGGCGTGCCCGGCGTGAGCTCGGTGACGGCGCTGAATGGCCGCCTAACGATTCATGGAACGGGGGAAGACCTGGTGATGGAGGTGATCCGGTGCCTGTCGGAGGAGCAGATCCGCGTCACGGACTTTCGGACCGTGCTGCCGACACTGGAGGATGTGTTTCTCAGACTCACTGGACATTCAATTCGAGATTGACGGTATCCGAACTGATGACCAATGACGAACGACCCACAACCCGGCACTACCGACTCGCGAAGATTGGTCGTGATGTCCGCGCGAGTTGTCGGCTTTCGGTCGTGAGTCCTTGGTAGTTAATGATCAGTCTTCCTTCCATAACTGGGGTATGCTGCGCGGACTGTGGCGGTTGACCTGGATTGAAATCAAAGTCTTCATGCGCGAGCCGCTCGGTGCCGTCGGCTCGATCGTGATGCCGGTGCTGCTCTACATCCTGTTCGCCAGGCTCGGACGCACCTTCTCGCCACAGAGCCGCGTGGGCGCCAGCAGCTTCTCTCACACCAGCGTCCCGGTGATCGTCGCGATCCTCATCGCGATCAACGCCGTGCTCTCGCTCATCGCCATCATCTCCATCTACCGCGAGAGCGGCATCCTGAAGCGTCTGCGCGCGACACCGCTTCGCCCGTGGACGATTCTCACCGCGCACGTGCTCGTGAAGCTGCTGCTCACCACGGCCACGCTCGCGCTCATGCTGCTCGCCGGGCGCCGATACTTCCCGCCCGGCATGCACCTCCCGGTCGTGAGCTTCGCGGTCGCGCTCGTGATCACGACGTGGAGCATCCTGTCGATCGGCTTTCTCATCGCGAGCATCGTCCCGACCGCGCGCTTCGCACAGCCCGCCGGTGCGGTCGTGCTGTACCCCATGTTCGTCCTGTCCGGCCTGTTCGTTCCGATCGAGGTCCTTCCCCCGTGGCTTCGGCACTTCCCGTTGAGCTACGCGGTATCGCTGTTGAAGGGGATCTGGCTGGGCGACCCATGGTCGACTCACGTGACCGACGTGGCCGCGCTCGCGCTCGTATTCGCCGTCTGCATGGCGTTGTCGGCGAGGCTCTTCCGCTGGGAGTGACGCAGCATTCGGCTGCCTGCCGTCTTTCTGGCTCCTTGCGAGCCGCTGATGCGTTTACGAGAAGGGATCGAAGGTGTCCGCTCGATCCCGCAGAATCCGCATACCCTGGTCGTAGGTGGCTGTCCATCGACCACTATAGATTCCGATACCCTCAGCCCGGCATCCGGAGGATCCATTGTCCCGCTTTGCCAACATTCTCGAGACCGTCGGCAAGACCCCAGCCGTCAGGATCAACAAGCTCGCCCCGCCTAACGTCAACCTCTACGTCAAGATCGAGGCGTTCAATCCCCTCGGCTCGGTCAAGGACCGCCTCGCCCTCGGAGTCATCGAAGACGCCGAGCAGCGAGGGGAGCTCAAGCCCGGCCAGACCGTCGTCGAAGCCACGAGCGGCAACACCGGCATCGGGCTCGCCATGGTCTGCGCGGCGAAGGGCTACCCGCTCGTCGTCACCATGGCCGACTCGTTCAGTGTCGAGCGCCGGAAGCTCATGCGCTTCCTCGGCGCCAAGGTCATTCTCACACCGGCGGCAGAACGTGGCACGGGGATGGTGAAGAAGGCGGTGGCGCTCGCGAAGCAGAACGGGTGGTTCCTCACGCGGCAGTTCGAGAACGAGGCGAACGCCGACTTCCATTCGCGGACGACCGCGCGCGAGATCATCAACGATTTCGCCGGCGAGCGGCTCGACTTCTTTGTCACCGGCTTCGGCACGGGCGGCACGCTCAAGGGCGTCGCTCGCGTGCTCGAGAAGGAGCGGCCGGAAACGAAGATCATCGTGGCCGAGCCGGCCGAGGCACCGATGCTGACGAGCGGGACGGCGCAGCAGCAGAACCCCGATGGCTCACCTGCCGCGGGTCATCCGGCCTGGAACCCGCACCCGATCCAGGGGTGGAGCCCGGACTTCATCCCGAAGCTTACCGGCGACGCCATCGCCGCGAAATACGTCGATCGCATCATCACGATCCCGGCGCCCGAGGCGATGCAATGGAGCAAGCAGCTCGCGCAGAAGGAGGGGATCTTCGTTGGCGTTTCGGCAGGCGGGACGTTCGGTGCCGCGCTGAAGGTATGCGCCGACGCGCCTAACGGGGCAACCGTGCTCGCCATGCTGCCCGATACGGGCGAGCGCTACCTGAGCACGCCGCTGTTCGCCGACATCCCGGCGGACATGACCGAGGAGGAGCAGGCGATCGCGCGGTCGATATAGGTGTCATCCTGAGCGAAGCGAAGGATCTTCGTCGTCCCGATCGAGCCCTCTGTCAGGAGGATGAGGATCCTTCGGCTGACGCCTCAGGATGACAGCGCGCCTTCGCTCAGGATGACACCATCCGCTGAGGTTTGTATGGTTGATCCGCACGGCTCACGGGAATTCCCGTACGCGACGCATCTCGACGTGAAGTTCCGCGGGCTCGAGAAGATCGAGCTCGACCCACTCGTCGCAGGCGTGCGTGACCAGTGGTACAACCAGACGCTCGCGCGCGTCAACGATTCAGTCGTTAGGCTCGGCGTGATGCAGGGGGAGTACCACTGGCACCACCACGAGGACGATGACGAGTTCTTCTACGTTGTCGAGGGACGGTTCCTGATCGACCTGGAACCGGCGGCCGACGGCACGACGCCAGGTCGCGTCGTCGAGCTCACGCCACGACAGGGGTTCGTCGTGCCGAAGGGCGTCGTGCACCGCACGAGAGCACCGGTGCGTTCGGTGATCCTCATGATCGAGACCGCGGCGATCGTGCCGACCGGAAGCTGAGCGTGCGTGGGTCGCGCGCGGGATGGTCATCTGTCGATCTGGATCGGTGGCGCGGCAGCCGGCATCGTTGTGCTCGCCGGGCTCGCCGCGCTCGTCATCTGGACCGGCCCGCGTTGGCTGGTGGCGCAGATCGCGAAGCGAGCGCCCGGATGTCTCTACGCCATTCACACGCCCGAGCGCGCTGTCGCGCTCACGATCGATGACGGTCCGGCAACGGAGACGGGCGAGATCCTTCGCGTCCTTCGTGAGAACGACGCGCGCGCCACGTTCTTCCTGATCTCGAGCCGTGTCGCCGGCCGGGAAGCCACAGTCATCGAGATCCTCGGCCAGGGACACGAGATCGGCCACCACATGACGCGCGACGAGCCGAGCATCCGCCTGTCGCCCGAGGCGTTCGATGCCGCCGTGGCGGAAGCCGGCACCGTGCTGAGCCGGTTTGCGCCCGTGCGCTGGCTCCGGCCCGGTTCGGGGTGGTATACGCGGAGAATGGTCGCGACGGTCGAGCGCGCGGGGTATTGGTGCGCGTTAGGTTCCATCTACCCGTTCGACGCCCAGTTGCCCTCGTCCACCTTCGCGTCGGCATTCATCCTGGCCAACATCCGACCTGGCGCGGTGATCGTGCTGCACGACGGGGTGGCGCGCGGACGCCGTACGGCGAAGACCTTGCAGCGTGTGCTTCCGGCATTGCGCACGCGCGGCTACCGCGTCGTGACGCTCTCCACTCTCGCCGGGCTCGGCACCGACGCTGCGACGCAGAACCGGCGCCAGGCGGCCCCCTGAAGCGGCTCTGAACCAGGGCAGACAAGGACAGATCGTCATGCGGGTCAAAGGCATCAACTACGACACCGGCTTTCTCACCGCCGGCACGAGCACGCACGAGCCGTTCGATCCGGAGGTCGTGCGGCGCGAGATGCGCCACATCCGCGATGACCTGAACTGCAACGCCGTGCGCGTCACCGGCGGCGAGCCGGCGCGACTCGAGATCGCCGCAACGCATGCCGCCGGCGCCGGGCTCGAAGTGTGGTTCTGTCCATTCACCAACGGCCTCACGCAGGATGAGCTGCTCGACCTGCTCGCCGATTGCGCGGAGCGCGCCGAGCGGCTGCGCCAGCGCGGCGCGGACGTCGTGATGCTCACTGGCTCCGAAGTGAGTCTCTTCACCGCGGGTTTCCTTCCCGGCGAGACGCTCGAGGAGCGGCTCGCGCTGGTGGCCGACCCGACCCGCGTGCGAGCGATGATCGGGGAGGTGCGAGCGCGAATGAACGACTTCCTGCGCCGTGCCGTCCATGTCGTCCGCGAGCGCTTCGGCGGGCCGGTGAGCTACGCGTCGCTCCCACTGGAGGGCGTCGACTGGGCGCCGTTCGATATCATCGCCACCGATGCCGGCTACCGTTCGGCAGCGACGGCTCCGCATTTCCGGAACCTTATCCGCGCGTTCGTGGCGCAGGGGCGGGCGCAGGGTAAGCCGGTGGCGGTCACCGAGTTCGGGTGCATGTCGTACCGCGGTGCCGCCGCCACCGCCAAAGACATCCACTCGTTGGTCGTCTGGGGCGACGATGGCCGCGCCGACCGCCTGAACGGCGAATACGTGCGCGACGAGACCGAGCAGGCGACTTATCTGCGCGAGCTGCTGGACGTCTTCGAGGTCGAAGGCGTCGACGCCGCGTTCGTGTACACCTTCGCGCGCTACGACCTCCCACACCGCGACGACCCGCGCGCAGACCTCGATGCGGTGAGCTGCGGCGTGGTCAAGGTGTTCGACGGCCAGAGTGAGGCGCGTGACCCGGGTCGCCGGCGCTACCCCGACATGCCCTGGGAGCCGAAGGCTGCGTTCGACACGCTGGCGGACTGCTACGGCCGCTGATAGATGTCGGCACTCGGACCGTAACGCGGGAGTCCCATGCCACACGTCGTCCTCCTCGGCGACTCGATCTTCGACAATGGTGCCTACACGGGCGGCGGGCCTGACGTCGTCACGCAGCTTCGGGAAGTCCTCCCCGCCGGCTGGCGTGCGACGTTAGGCGCTGTAGATGGCGCGACCACCGACGACTTCGCAGCGCAGCTCGACGTGCTGCCTGACGACGCCACGCACCTCGTCGTGAGTCTTGGCGGCAACGACGCACTAGGCCATGTGGATCTCCTCGATCGGCGCGCGCATTCGAGTGCCGAAGTGCTGGCCGGGCTGGCCAGTGCGGCCGAGCGGTTCGAGAAACGCTACCGTCGCGCCATCGATGCGGTGCTCGCATACCAGCTCCCGACTACGGTATGCACGATCTACAACGGCAACTTCCCCGATGCCGACTTCCAGCGGCTTGCGTCGACCGCGCTGAGCGTGTTCAACGACGCGATCCTGCGCGTTGCGTTCGAACATCGGCTCGATGTCATCGATTTGCGACTCGTGTGTAACGAGGCCGCGGATTACGCGAACCCGATCGAGCCGGCGTCGCATGGCGGGCAGAAGATCGCGCAGGTGATCTGCGAGGTGCTCGTGGATGGCGGACGCAACGTCGCGCGAGTGCACGGGGGCGTCCGACTTCACGCTTCAAGGGGTCAGAGCCATTGAAAGAGGTCATGAGATCATTTCCGGCTCCATCACCTTCTCCACCACCTTTCCGTCCACCACGCTCACGTAATACACCTTCGCCTCGGCACGCGTGTGCACGACGCGCTTGACCTCGTTGTCCTCGAAGTAGATCCCGGCGTCGTTGTCGCACGCGTAGCCCGGCTTCATCTGCCCCGAGCCGATCAGCTTCTGGTACAGCGGCCGCCGCCCGGGCTCGCGATCGTAATGCGGCGAGTGGCTCCCCTTGAGGAACCCGAGGCACTTCACGATCGACAGCTCCTTCGGGCGCGAGTCGGTCGTGCCCTCCTCGAACCAGCATAACGAGCCCGCGCTAGCACCGCCCAGAACGATGCCCCGATCCCACGCCTGGCGCAGCACCTCGTCGATGCCCTGCGCTTTCCAGATCGCCTGCTGGTTGAGCGTGTTGCCGCCCGAGCAGACGATGCCATCCATGGAGAGAAACACCTCGTCCCATCCCTTCGCCTGCTCGGTGCTCGCGATGAAGCTGGTCTGCACGTGCGGCTCGACCTCGAGCGGCGCGCAGTACGAATAGAAGGTGATGATGCCGTTTGGGCTGTCGGCGGACGCCGTCGGCAGGTAACAGATCTTCGGCCGCGGCTTGCCGGTGAGCGACGCCATGAACTTGATGAAAGCGGTGTTGAAGCCGCCGCCGGCGATCAGAATCTTGCGCGTCGCGCTTTGTACGCTGGAGTCGGAAGTCACGGTTGCAAACGGGAGATGGCCGGCGCCCAGTGCAACGGATCCGACCGCGGAGCGGACGACGAACTCTCTTCTCTTCATAAGTCTCCGTTGCGAGAGCGTTGGTGCTCGTACCGCGAGGAGTATGTCCGGCTTCGCCTCGCTCGGCAACGATGGCCGGATTATCCGATTTCGGTGTGTTTGCAAGATGGGCGCGCCCGGCGTCGCTGCGAGGCGGCGCGTCGGCCCACGCGGGCATTCCCCGGCAGCGAGTACGCCGGCGTCGACGCTTGGAACCGGCGACGTCGACGCTGCTCGGCCGCGCGACGTTCGGCGACCCGACCGCCGGCCCCTTCGAGATCGTGCGGACAGTGGGCCCTCACTGGTCCGTCGACGTCAAGGCGGACCCCAACTTCGATCTCGCCGTTCAGAACATCGTGTTCGAGCCCGGCGGACAGAGCGGATGGCACAGTCATCCGGGCCCCGTCTTCATCCAGGTTGTTCTGGGCACGATGACGTTCTACGAAGGCGACGACCCGACGTGCACTCCCATCGTCCGGACGGCGGGGCAGGGGTATCTCGACAGGGGAGACCACCCGCACATCGCGCGGAACGAGACCGATCTTCACGCGGCTACCCTGGTGACGTATCTCGCGCCCGCTGGCGCGGCGCTGAGGATCGATGAGCCCAATCCAGGCAACTGCCCGTTCTGACGCCTAACTTCAGCCCATCATGCGGTCGTGACGGCCGCCGCTCGCTCGAGGTGCAGTTCAGCGATCGAGATCTCCCGCATGCGGAACTTCTGGATCTTCCCGGTGACCGTCATCGGGAAGGAGTCGACGAACCGCCAGTACGCCGGAATCTTGTAGGTCGAGATGCGACCCTTACAAAATGAGGTCAGAGCGTCTTCGGTAAGACCAGAATCGGGGCGCGCGCGCACCCACGCCATCACCTCTTCGCCGTATCGCTCGCTCGGAACGCCGATGACCTGGGCATCCACGACATCGGGATGAGTGAGGAGATACTCCTCGACTTCGCGCGGATAGACGTTCTCACCGCCCCGGATGATCATGTCCTTGATGCGGCCGACGATGTTCACATACCCCTCCGCGTCCATCGTCGCGAGGTCGCCGGTGTGCATCCACCCCGCAACGTCGATCGCTTCGTGCGTTGCCGCGTCGTTGTCCCAGTAGCCGAGCATCACACTATAGCCGCGCGTGCATAGCTCGCCCGGCGTCCCGTGCTCCACGACCCTGCCGGTCTCCGCGTCGACGACCTTGATCTCGACGTGCGGATGCACCCGGCCCACCGTCGATACACGCTTCTCGAGCGGGTCGTCGAGGAGGCTCTGGGTCGATACGGGAGACGTTTCCGTCATCCCGTAGCAGATCGTCACTTCGGGCATGTGCATCAGCGACTGCACCTTCTTCATGACTTCGACTGGACAGGGTGATCCCGCCATGATGCCGGTGCGCAGCGACGTGAGATCGAACTCCGCGAATCGTGGGTGAGTGAGCTCGGCGATGAACATCGTGGGCACGCCGTAAAGTGCCGTACACCGTTCCGCCGCCGTCGTCTCCAGCGCCGTGAGTGGATCGAACGCCTCGCCGGGGATGACCATGCAGGCGCCATGCGTGGTGCAGGCGAGATTCCCGAGCACCATCCCGAAGCAATGGTAGAACGGGACGGGGATGCAGACGCGGTCGCGTTCGGTGTAGCCTAACGTTTCCCCGATGAAGAACCCGTTGTTCAGGATGTTGTGATGCGAGAGCGTGGCGCCCTTGGGAAACCCCGTCGTCCCGGATGTGTACTGGATGTTGATCGGTTCATCGAACTGCAGCACGCCTTCGCGCGCGGCAAGCTCGGACTCGGGCACGCTGGCGGCGCGCCGCATGAGGTCGTCCCATCCGCTGTCGAGCACGATGGCTTCCTCGAGGTCGGGGCAGTCGTGCCGCACCTCTTCCAGCAACGTCACGTAGCTCGTGCCGCGGAACTCTCGAGCGAGCAGAAGGAGCTTCACTCCGGCCTGCTTCAACGCGTAGCGCAGCTCGGACGATTTGTATGCCGGATTGATGTTGACCAGGATGCATCCGATCCGCGCCGTCGCGTATTGCGTGACGACCCACTCGAATCGATTCGGCGACCAGATGCCCACGCGATCGCGAGGCTCGATGCCGCTCGCGATGAGCGCCCGGGCGAGCGCCGTGGTCGAGTCCCAGAGCTCCCGATACGTGGCGCGGTAGCTTTGCGATCGCACGACGAGCGCGTCGCGGTCTCCATGTCGCTCGACGGTGCGCCGAAGGTTCTCGCCGATGGTTTCGCCGAGCAGCGGGATGGGACTCGTCCCGTGAGCGTAGGAGCGCATGATGTCCTCGCGGGTGCGGAGGGGATGAACATGGCGCGCCGCTGTCGAAATGGACATGGCGTGAGGTCCGCCCGATCTGCATCGTAGACGTCCATGACACGACGAGGGCCCAATGAACTGGAAGCTCATCCTGCGGCTGTCGCTGTTCGGGCTGGTAATGGGTGTCGCGACGGTGTTCTTCATCTCATCGTCGGTCGAGCCGTTCTGCTGGCTCGTGATCTTCATCGTGTCGGCGTTCGCGATCGCGCGCGGCGCTCCGGGCCGACCGTTCCTGCATGGCGTGTGCGTGGGACTCGCGAACAGTGTGTGGGTGACGGGCGCACACATCCTGCTCGTCGACCAGTACCTCGCGCGCCATGCGAGGGAAGCCGCCATGATGAGCAGCATGCCGATGCCCACGCATCCGCGCCTCATGATGGCGCTCATGGGCCCGGTGATCGGGCTCGTGTCGGGAATCGTGCTCGGTGTCTTCGCCGTGGTGGCGGCCAGGCTCGTGCGTCCGGCTCGCGTTGCGGCGACCTCCGGCGCGCAGGGCACCTAACGCGCAGAACCCGAGAAGGCCGGCGCCAGACGAAAGCGAACGGATCGGCCACTATCCCGGCCGAGAGGCTTGCCGTACCACAATCCGGGGCTTGGACCCATTGCACTGGCGCGGTGATGGGACTGGGCGAATCATTCTTTCGCCAGCACCCGACCAACCTGCCATGAGACGTCAAACGCTCGCCATCGCCCTGCTGCTTGCCGCGGCAACGACATCGTCTTCGGTTGCGCAGATGGCGTGGCCGACGAAAGGCTGGCCCAGCGCCACGCCACAGTCCGTGGGACTTAACGCGAAAGTCCTCGACAGCCTCGACGCCGAAATCGCCTCGGGACGGTACGGCAACGTGGACCGGATGCTCGTAATTCGCCACGGCCGCGTCGCGTTCGACAAGAAGTATCCGCACAACTACGACAGCGTCTACGCCGATTCCGTCCACGTGAAGGGCGCGCTCAACCCGCACGACGAGACGGGCCCCTACAACTATTACAATGCGTGGTGGCACCCGTATTACCGCCGCGGGGATCTGCACACCCTGCAGTCGGTGACGAAGACCATCACGTCGGTGATCATCGGTGTGGCTGTCACGCGCGGTGAGTTCCCGAGCCTCGACACGCCGGTCCTGTCGTTCTTCGATGTCGCGAAGGTCGCGAACGTGGACGATCGCAAGCGGAAGATGACCATCCGGCATCTGCTCACGATGACGGCGGGCATCGACTGGAACGAGAGTCTCCCGTATGCGGACCCACGAAATACGGCGATCGGTCTCGAGGAGAGTGACGACTGGGTCAAGTACACGATCGACCGCCCGATGTCGGAGGACCCGGGCACGCGGTGGAACTACAACAGCGGCGCGTCGGCCCTCCTGGCGTACGTGTTCCGCAAGGCGACGAAGACGGATGTCGAAGAGTACGCCGCCCGGCATTTGTTTACGCCTCTGGGCATCGACCGATGGTACTGGAAACGCTCGCCGAGCGGGCTCGCGGACACCGAGGGCGGCCTGTACCTCGAAGCGCGCGACCTCGCGAAGATCTGGTATCTTTTCCTGAGGAACGGGATGTGGGATGGCCGTCAGGTCGTCTCGTCCGATTGGGTGAAGGCGTCCGTGGCGCCGGCGATGGCGGTTGCTCCCGCACCTAACGCGCCGAAGTACGGTCTCAAGTGGTGGCTCTACCCCGATCCGCGCGACGGTACGAGATTTATCTGGGGCGGTTCGGGGTTCGGCGGGCAGGTCCCGATGACCTTCCCGCAGGATGACATGGTCGTCGTGTTCAACGGCTGGAACATTCTTCCGGGACGGCCGGCGCTGCCGCGTGGGCAGGTGACGGCGCGTCTCGTCGGAGCAATCGTTGGCCCGTAACGGGCGAGCGTGACGGAAATACCTAACGTGCAAGATGCCTTACCAAGTATCGTATGACGGACCGATCCTCGTGGTGCGGTTCTCCGGGGTTGTCACCGAGAGCGACCTCGTGGGCTCGGCCGACGCCGTCATGAACCTCGAGGACCGCGGGCGAAACTCGCGGCCGCGACTCACCGATCTGCGAGGGGTCGCCGACTCGCCCATCGGCTACATCGAAGTCGCGAGCATCGCCGAACGCGTGGGTGCCCGTCCGCTGTCCTCGGCCATCCGGTCGGCATTCCTGGTCGACCAGCCGGTGCAGCTCGGATTCGCGAGAATGTTCCAGACACTCAACAAGCACCCGCAGGTCACCGTCGACATTTTCGAGGATGAGGCGGCGGCGCGTCGCTGGCTCCTCGACGCTTCCGGAGCTGAGGTCGGTGGCTAACAACGGCCGTGTGAGGGCCACGATGCGACGTGCGACGCGGCTGTCATACGTGATAGTGGGCGTCATCCTTGCCGTTAAGGCTGCCGCCGCACAGCAGCCACGGCCAGCGAGCGGGCTGCAACGGCTGCTCGACGCGGAGATCGCGCGGTTTCCCGGCAAGGCGGGCGTGTGGGTGAAGCATCTGACGACCGGTGAGGAGGCCGCGGTTCGCGCCGACGACGCGTTCAACAGCGCGAGCGTCATCAAGCTCGCCGTTCTAGCCCTCGCGTTCGAGATGGCCGACAAGGGCCAGCTGTCACTCTCCGATCGGGTCACGATCAACGCGTCGGATTACCGGGGCGGGTCGGGCGTCTTCCAATTCAACGACCCCGGCCTGCAGCCTACGCTGCGCGACGTGCTGCTGCAGATGGTCATCACGAGCGACAACACGGCGACCGACATCGCGATCGCGAAGGTGGGCGGCGTCGAGCGCGTCAACACCTGGCTCAAAGACCACGGCTACGGGGATGCGCTCACCCTCAACTCGACGGTCAAGGACCTCTTCGCGAAGTATCGCGCACTGCCGCAGGGCACGAACCCGAATGAGAAGACGAACGGCGACCGCGGCTACTGGTTAGGCGTCATGACGCCGCGTGCGACGGGGCGGCTGATCGAATCAATCCAGAGGTGCAGCGACGGCACGGCCACGACTCCTGCGATCGCCGCGCAAAAGTCCTGCGCCGACATGATCCGGATGATGCGCGCGCAGCAGTCGGGCGCCCGGCGGCTTCCGCACTTTCTCAACGTGCCTGTTGGACACAAGACCGGCGACTTTCCGCCTGTCCTCGCGAATGACGTCGGCGTGGTGTACGCGAAGTCGGGCCCGATCGTGATCGCGTTCTTCGGGAACGCGATCGACGGTGCCTATGGAGAAGCCGAGGACAGGATCGGGCGGATCGCGCAGCTCATTGTGGAATACTTCGACGGGGTGCAGTGATGGTCAGCGTCGCGCTGGAACAGTCGTCGGACGCTGACACGTTAGGCAATGCGGTGAATCTGATCACTCCAGTCCGAGCCGTTTCATGACCCGTAGGAACCGCGGGTTGGACCGGAGTGGCTTTAAGTAGGGGTCGAATGGATTCTCCGCGAGGTTTCCGTCGTGCGCGTCCGCCGCGCGCTCGAGCCAGTCGAGTGCCAGGGTCGTGTCGCCCAGCCGCAGGTATGGGTGCACGAATGCGAACGGCGAGACGTATTCACGCCGCGAACGGTCGGTGAGCTCGGTGAGCAGCGCCTGTGCTGAGTCGCGGTTACCGGCGGCCACGTGTGCGGCCGCCAGCGGCGCGACATTGGTGGTCCGCCGTTCGCTCAGGTCGACAGCCTTGCGCAGCTCGGTCAGTGCTTCGGTTACCCGTCCGCTCTCGAGGTAGATCGAGCCGAGCCATCGGTGCGCCCCCGCGAAGCTTGGGTCCAGTTGGAGCGTTTCCCGCAGCTGGGCAACGGCTTCTTCACGGCGATCCACATAGAAGAGCCCACGGCCCAATTCTGCTGAAATGATCGGAGAAAGGGGATCGAGCTGGTGAGCGCGCTGCATCATGTCCAGACTTTCCTGGAGGCGTCCGCGCCCGAGGAGGTAATCGCTGTACCGCTGGTACGCGGTGGCGTAGTTCGGGTCGAGTGCAATCGCGCGTCGAAACCCACGTTCGGCACTGGACCAGTCCCACTCGTGCAGCATCGTCCCGTACGCCAGCGCGGTGTGTGCTTCGGCCAGTGAGCTGTCCAGCGCGAGTGCAGCCCGCGCCGCCGCCCGCGCCTTAGGCCACGCTTGCGCCGGCGACAGATTGCCGTACAGCGGCATGAGCACGTACGCGTCGGCCAATCCCGCGTACGCCCGAGCGAAACTCGAATCGCGCCGGATCGCCTCACCGAATAGCTCGGACCCGCGCAGGAGTTGAGAAAGGGTGCGCTGGTTGAGCGCCTGCCGGCCTTTCAGGTAGAGGGCGTACGCCGCCAGGTCCGCCGTCGGGCGCTGCACGAGCGCGCTCTCCCGTGCTCCAACCAACGTGACGCGGAGTGCGTTCGTGATCGCCCGTGCGATCTCGTCCTGAACGGCGAAGACGTCGCTCACGTCGCGATCGTAACGCTCCGACCATCGATCGAAGCCGTCCGCGGCGTCGACGAGCTGCGCCGTCACCCGGAGCCGGGTGCCCTCGCGCCTAACGCTTCCCTCGACGATACTCCGAACCCCGAGCTCGTCGGCGATGCGCTGAATCGGAACGTTCTTCCCCTTGAAGGCAAAGGCCGACGTGCGCGCGGCCACACGGAGTCCTGGCACCTTCGACAGCGCGCCAATGAGCTCCTCGGTCATGCCGTCGGAGAAATACTCGTTCTCCGGCTCCCGGCTCATGTTCACGAACGGGAGAACCGCGATCGACGTGGTCGGAGGTACACTATCGATAGCGCTGGAGCCGGTCGTGGGCGTGTTTGATCGCACCGGTGCGCCACGGCTTCGTGAGAGGGACAAGCCTCCGTAGGCCAATGCGCCCAGCGCGACGGCAACAACGGTCATGAGGACAGCCCGCCGGGCCGTCCACTGTCTGCCCGGCGCAGTCGTGATCAGGCGGTGATCGCCTAACGTGGATGTGTCGCTTGTGGTGTCGCGCTGAGTTGTGCTCTGAGAGTCGAGCGCCTCGAGGACCTCGTCCGCCGTCTGTGGCCGATCCGCGGCTTGCTTCTCCAGGCACCGCATGACCAGCGCCGCAAGCGCCAACGGTACCTGCGATCGTCGCTTCGCGATCGGCTCCGCGGCCTCGGTGGCGTGTGCGGCGAGCACGGCGTGAACCGGTCGCCCGGAAAACGGTGGCTGACCACTGAGCATCTCATACCCAACCACGCCCAGCGAGTACAGGTCGGCTCGGTGGTCGACGTTTGGATCGGCGGCGACCTGTTCGGGCGCCATGTAGGCGGGCGTGCCGAGCGCAATACCAGCCGATGTGACGGCGCCGCTCTCGCTGCCCGCAGCGGCGAGCGCCTTGGCGACGCCAAAGTCGGCGACGAGCGCATCGCCATCCGAGAGCAGGATGTTTTCGGGCTTCACATCGCGGTGGACGACGCCGTGGCGGTGCGCGTAGGCAAGCGCCTTCGCTACGTCGCGCATCACGCGTATCACATTCGCGACGGGAAGCTCACCGCCGCGCGTGAGTTGCGCACGAAGCGATTCCCCTTCGACGAATGGCATCGTGTAAAAGAGGAGCCCACTGGCCTCACCGGCGGTCAGCACCGGGACGATATGCGGGTGCTGAAGGCGCGCTGCGAGCTGGATCTCCCGCCGGAAGCGCTCGGCACTCACAGCGCTGCTCATCTCGGGCGGCAATACCTTGATCACCACCGTTCGCCCGAGTGCCGTCTCGGCTGCGACAAACACTCGGCTCATTCCCCCGCCGCCGAGCTCGCGCTCGACCTCGTACGCGGAACCGAGCGTCGCTTGGAGCTGCTCGCGCAGAGCCGACGGGGCCACGGCCCTCCAGGCCGGAACGATCCTAGACTACGACATGCTTGGCCTCGCGGCCAGCCATGACCTACTCCACCCCGTCACGGCGCTGCCAAGAACTGTCAATGCTTAGGTCGCGGTGGCGACCGATGCATGATCATCACGTGCGGCCATCCCGTTCCGCGCCATGACGAACGGGAATTCCGTTACTTCAGCGTCGTTGCAGGGTTGTATGCGTCGGGCCCACCGAGCGCGCGGTAGCCTGCCGCCGGATGAGTGGCACCTTCAACGTCCCCGCCTTCATCTCGGCGTCGATGCGCGGGCCGATCGAGGCTCGTGCCACGCCCGACCGGAACAACTCGCGCATGCGCAGGACCACCCGGAGCATCGTGTCGTCGTAGCAGCGCGCGTCCCACGCGCCTTCGCCAGGCACGAACCGCATGCACACCATCCCGTTCGATCCCTGTCGCACGAAGACCACGTGGCCGGTCGAATCGATGCGCATCACGGTCGCGTCCGCGCGCATCTGCTCCGGCAATGGAAGGACCGCGAAGCGGACATAGTCGGCAAGGCGGGCGTCCACGCCTAACGCCGACGTGAATTTTCCCG
>Ga0075434_100001493_pt1 | contig 19740 bp, 15 predicted proteins | sample RhiMethybrSRZTD3_FD_75298 | JGI IMG/M metagenome (GOLD analysis project Ga0075434, IMG submission 75298) | Populus rhizosphere microbial communities from Tennessee, USA - Rhizosphere MetaG P. TD hybrid SRZTD3 | ecosystem: Host-associated > Plants > Roots > Rhizosphere > Soil | place: USA... | reverse complement strand
CGCGAACAGCGCGCTGAGCCCTCGTTGCTTGTCCGCCCGTTCCTTCAGGACGTCATCGAACGTGCGCGCATCGAACACCGGCAGTGAGGCATCCAGCGCGCGCAGTTCCGCGTGAATCGACGCCGCGATGAGCGCCGGCGATCCTGTCGTACGAACCAGGATCGATTCACGGTCGAGCGTCGGATGCTGCGCGAGCGAGAGATATACGAACGGGCGCGGCTCCTCCGTGGCCTCGTCGTATTTCGAGTCGCGGGCCACCCCGACGACCTGCACGCTGTAGTCGTCGAGTCGCAGCGTCCGGCCCAGCGGCTCGGCCTCGCCCCACAGCCTTCGTGCGAACGTTTCGTTGACGACGGCCGCGCCCGCTGCGCCGCGTCCATCCTGTTCTGTGATGCCCCGCCCGCGAAGAACCGGCAGTTCGAGCGTCGCGAAGTACTGGGGGCCGACGGCGTTCATGTAGACGCGTGACTCGATTGGCTGCCCGCGCTCGTCCGCTGAAGCGGCAATGGTGCTGACCATCGTGCCGCTCAGAGGCGGCAGGTTTGCGATCGACGCAGAGGCAACGCCTGGAAGCGCGGCGACCCGGTCGCGCAGATCCCGTCTGAAGCCGTCACGGCGCCCTTCCGGGTAGTTCTGCAGTACCAGATCGTAGGAAGCCGTGAAGAGGTGTTGGACATTAAAGCCGAGATCGATCGCGCCCGCTTTCTGCAGCGCGCGAAGACTGAGTCCGGCCGCGAGGAGCAGCACGAGCGAGAGCGAGAGTTGCGCGACGACGAACGTGCTCTGCAGGCGCGATCGGCGTCCGCCGGCGGACGCTGTCTCGCGCAGGCGCGGAAGCAGCGACCCGCGCGTGCTCGTCAGCGCGGGCAGCAGACCGAATACGCAGACGCTTCCGCAGCCCGCCAGAGCCGTGAAGAGCAGCACACGGATGTCGGGCGCGGCGACGAGCCCGCCGAAATCCGCTTCGGGCAGTTGCGCGCCCAGCAGGTCTGCCGCCCAGAACGACACGAGCAAACCGAGCGCGGCGGAGCACGCGCCGAGGAGCACCGATTCCACCAGAAGCTGACGAACCAGACGCCGACGCGACGCGCCAAGCGCCGACCTGACGCCGAGTTCCAGCGAGCGCGCGGCGCCGCGTGCGAGCAGCAGGTTCGCGACGTTGGCGCACGCGATGACGAGCACCAGCGACGTCACCGTCAGGAGCAGGCCGGCGATCGGCAGCATCTCGTCCCGGTCGGAGGGACGCACGCCGGAAGCGGCGCTCGAAAGCGTCGCGACGCGGTTCTTGAACGATTCGGGGCGATCGTGTTCGAGCCGGCTGGCGATCGTGGCAACGATCGGCTGAGCGCCCTGCAGCGTCTTTCCCGGCCGAAGACGACCCATCACGCGAAGCCAGAAGATTCCCGGCTGGTCGAGCCAGCTGGCTTGTGCGGCATTGACCCGTGGCAGCGCCGCGATCGGGACCCACAGGTCTGCGGCCTGCCCTCGTTCGGGTCCCACAAATCCTTGTGGCGCGATCCCGACGACGACGAGCGGCTGCCCGTTGATCGTGACAGGCTTTCGGATCACGTCCGGATCGCCGCCGAAGTAATCCCGCCACAGTTTGTAGCCGAGCACGGCGTGCGGTTCCGCCCCGGCGACGTCGTCGCTCGACTGCAGCAGCGTGCCGAGTGCGGGGGTGACGCCGAGCGCTGTGAAGTACGACCCGCTGACGAGGTGACCTCGAACGCGGCGAGGCTCAGATCCGCCCGCGATGCTGAACGACGTGGGACCAAACGCCAGGACGCTCGAGAACGCGTCGTTCGATCGAGCGGCGTACTCGACGAACTCCGGATACGACATGCCAGTCGTGCGGCCGGTGTCGCGCCACAGTCCCGAGACCCACACGAGCTCGGACGGACCGCGAACGGCCGACATGGACTTGAACAGCATCGCGTTTGCGAGCGTGAAGATCGTGCTGTTCACGCCGATGCCCAGCGCGAGCGTCAGCACGGCTCCGGCCGTGAATAGTGGATTTCGCAGCAGCGTTCGAATGGCATATCGGAGGTCGTTGAACATGGTGTTCGCTTTTCTCACTGCGCCTGGGGCCCCACCCCCACCCCCACGCGCTCTCGCCCGCGGGCGCCGCTTCGCGGCGCTGCCCTCCGGCCGGTCGCTCGGGCCGCGGGCGCTACTCGGCGCGGAGTGCGGTGATTGGATCCACGCGTAACGCGCGGCGCGCGGGAATCCAGCACGCGACGAGACCGACCGTGGCGACGATCAACGCCACTGACGCGAAGGTGAGCGCGTCGATGGGCTCCACGCCGAACAACAGCGTTTTCATGAATCGTGTGACGCCAAACGCACCGGCAAGCCCGGCGACGATCCCCGCTGCGACCGGCCGCATGCCCTGTCCGACCACCAGCGCGACGATCTCGCGTGCTTGTGCGCCGAGCGCCATCCGGACGCCGATTTCACGCGTACGCTGGGCCGCCACGTAGCTCACCACGCCAAATATCCCGACGACTGCCAGGCCAAGCGCGACAGCCCCGAAGATTCCCGTCAGCAGCGCGTAGAGCCTCGGCTGCGCCGTAGACGTCGCGAGCACATCGTTCATCGTCCTGATCGAGATCGGGATCGTGGCGTCAGCCGCGCGAAGGTGTGCACGTACCGCCGGCGCGGCCGCGAGCGGCGACCCGGCAGTGCGCACGACGAGCGAGAGCGATCCCCACGGCTCCTGGTTGTGCGAGAGGTACATGTGCGGAAACGCCGGCAGGTTCAACGCATTGTGCTTGACGTTGCCGACGATCCCCACGATCGTCACGTCGGGGCTGAACAGAATCCGGATACGCTGGCCTATCGGATCCTGACCGGGCCAGAACTGCTCCGCCGCGCCTTCGCTGATGACGGCCACAGGCGGCGGCTGCGGTTTATCGAAGCCGGCGGGAGCTGGTTGCTGCGGATACCACCGAATCAGCGGCACGGCGAGACGGGCATCCGCATCGCTGAACACCCGTCCTCGGCGCAACGGAATCCCAAGCGCCTTGAAATACCCGGCAGTCGCAACGCGAAACGGCGCGTACGGTTCCTGCCCTCGCGGCGGCGCCGGCCGTCCCTGGATGGAGAACGCCATCCAGTTGTCGGCTCCCCCGAGCGGGAGGTGCGAAACGGCACCCGCCGCGGTGACCCCTGCGATGCTTTGGACGTCCGTGATGACGCGATCGACGAACGCCCGGCGTTGTGGCGCCTCCGCATATCGCGACGACGGCAGATCGATCGGCGCGACGAGCACGTTTCGAGGATCGAACCCGGGCTCCACGGTCACCAGATGCACGAAGCTGCTGATCATCAGCCCCGCGCCAATGAGGAGCATCAGCGTGAGCGCCACTTCCGCGCCCACGAGCACCATCCGCAGACGCTGACGTGCCCGATCGTCGGACATGCGGCTGCCCTCGCGAAGCCACGCAGGATGGGCGCGCGACGACCGCAGCGCGGGGACGAGGCCGGCCGCTACTCCAGTTCCGAGTGAGATGACAGCGGCCGCGACGAGGCTCCGCCAATCGACGCTCGCCGTCTCCACGAGCGGAATGCGGGCGCCCGGGAGCTTCGGGATCAGGTCTGTCATCCACGCGGCGAGAAGCAGTCCGGCGGCTCCGCCGATTGTCGAGAGCACGACGCTCTCGGTCACCAGCTGGCGGATGACCCGGGAACGTCCGGCGCCAAGCGCGATGCGCACGGCGATCTCCTTATGGCGGGCTGCAGCGCGCGCGAGGAGCAGATTGGCGACGTTCGCGCAGCCGATCAGCAGCACGAACCCGACGGCCGCGACCATGAGGAGCGAAGCGTCCCGGAAGTCGCCGACGAGGCTCTGCCGAAGGCCGGCAACGATGACAAGGTGGCCGGTATTGTCATTCGGCATCTGTTCGGCGAGCCGCTTCGAGATCGCGTCGAGATCGCGCTGTGCCCGCGCGAGTGTTTCACCCGGATGGAGCCGCGCGATCACCTCGAGGTTGTGGCGTCCGACGGCGCGGACCGAGTCGGGCACGTCGAGCGGCACCCACGCGTCGGGCGACAACGAGTCCGGCAGCGGGCCGAGAACTCCGACAACGGTGAACGGCCGATCGTCGAGCGCGATTGTCTTGCCGACGATCCGCCGGTCATTGTTGTAGCGCGTGCGCCACAAACGATCGCTCAGCACGACGATGTCGCCGCGGCCCGCGGAATCTTCACCGGGAGCGAACAGACGTCCGGCCGACGCGCGAAGACCGACGACGCCGAAGTAGTCGCTCGACACGCGCGACACGTCGATAGCTTGCGGTTCGCCTGCGCCCGTCAGGGTCGGGCGCTCGCGAAGCAGCAGCGCGATGCCGTCGAAGACGTGGTTCTGTTCCTTCCACGCGGCGTACTCGTGGCCGGACACGGGGATGTTCGCGTCGCGGCTCGTCGGCCGCCGCTCGGCAATCGTCACCAGCCGGTCGGCAGCGTTCAAGGGAAGCGGGCCGAGGAAGACCGCGCGAATCAGGCCGAACGCGGCTGTATTCGCTCCGATCCCGAGCGCGAGCGTCACGATCGCCACCGCCGTAAAGGCCGGCGTGCGCAGAAGCCCGCGGATGGCGTAGCGCAGATCGTGCAGCACAGTGAGGGGCATCGTAGCGAACAGTCTGCCAATTGCTCGATCGTCTGCAACTGATTATCTTTGAGGCACTTGCGTCGGTCGGACGAGATTTTCCCGGGCGGCTTGTGTTCGTTCGTGGGACCAGTTGTCCCACTTCCGCAGCACGGTCAAAGATGAATGCTGAATGCTGAATGCCGAAGCTCGCCCACGCAGAACGGCATTCTGTTGAGATCGCAGATTGTGCGACCCGCGACTCGGAGCCGCGTTGCTAGTTTTGCAATGAATTGCGCTGAATGAGGAGCAGTTGAACCAAAATCCTCGGAATGTTGTGCGGCGCGAACCATGCACTACGAATGGTCATGACACCACCGCCGGTCAGTCCAAACGGGATTTCATCCCGAAAGCGTCGAAGACTTCATCATTCATCATTGACATGAACGTCCTCGTCGGAACATCCGGCTACAACTATCCCGAGTGGCGCGGCAGCTTCTATCCGGAGAAGTTCAGCACCGCGAAGATGCTCGAGTACTACGCGGCTCGGTTTCCAACCGTCGAGATCAACTACACGTTCTATCGGATGCCGACCGAAAAGCTGCTCGCAGGCTGGGCGGCGGGCACGCCGGACGCGTTCCGGTTCACGCTGAAGGCGCCGAGGCGCATCACGCACGACGCGAAGCTGCAGCGCTGCGAAGACCTGCTCCAGGCGTTCTGCCGCACCGCGCGGACGCTTGGCCCGAAACTCGGCGCGCTGCTGTTTCAGCTTCCGCCGACATATAAGAAGGATGCGGCGGTGCTGCGATCGTTCCTGGAGCTGCTGCCCGATGGGACGACCGCCGCGTTCGAGTTCCGCCACTCGTCATGGTTCGATGCCGAGATCTTCGACATGCTGCGCGCTCGCACGATAGCGCTGTGCATCGCCGACAGCGAGAAGCTGAGCGCACCGGTCGAGATCACCGCTCCATATGCCTACTTCCGGCTTCGCGACGAGGGGTATCAGCAGGCCGACCTCGAACGGTGGGCCGGCATCGTCGGGTCGCTCGGCGGCCTGAGCGAGGCGTTCGTCTATTTCAAGCACGAGGAGGAGGGGCTCGGGCCTGACTTCGCGCGGCGGTTCATAGACGCGCTCCCGAAATGATCACTAAGAGACCACGGCGGTCCCCCTCTCCGTGGTCTCCGCGGCCTCTCAGTGATCAACGGCGCTGCTCGCGAACTCGACGATCTGGCTCTCTGCCCAATATCCATCGTCATCGCCGCCGCGCGGATCCGCCACGAACCCGCAATGGCCGCCGTGCCGCGTCACGACGAGCGTGACGTTCGGATTCGACGTCAGCGCCGGGTTGCGAAAGGGCTCGACCGGCACGAAGGGATCGTCTTCAGCAGTGATGACCAGGGCAGGCACGCGAATGCGATCGACGACGCGCATCGCGCTCGCGCGGTGGTAGTAGTCGCTCGCGTCGCGAAATCCGAAGTGCGGGGCCGTGAAGCACTCGTCGAACTCTCGCACGGTGCGGATGCCGGGAAGTCGTTCGACGGGAAAGCGGCCGGGGTGCGTGGCGTTCTTGCGCCGCATGCGTGCCTTCAACCCGCGCACGAAGTTCCATTGATAGACGACGTTCTGACGCCGCTCGAGCGCGCCGACGCACGCCGCGAGCTCGATCACGGGGGAGACGGCGCACACCGCCTTCAGCGATGGCGGTGCCGCGTCGCCGTAGTCGCCAGCGAGCTTCAGCGCAAGGTTGCCGCCAAGCGAGTATCCGCCGACGACCACGCGATCCATTCCTTCGCGCGCGATTTGGCGGATGACGTGATCGGCGTCGGCCGTGAGACCCGAATGGTAGAGCCCGTCGCACAACGCCTCGGTGCCACCGCAGTTGCGTTGGTTCAGGAGAATGACGCTGAAACCGCGCGCGAACGCCTTGTCGGCGAGCCCGCGCATGTAGTGCGCAGCGCTCGAGCTTTCCAGGCCGTGCAGGCCGAGAAGCACGGGGTGCGCGGTCCGATCGCGCTGCCAGTGGCAGTGCGCGAGCACGCGGACGCGCGGCTCGACCTCGAAGAGGCGCTCTTCCGGAGGAGGGAGGCGCGGAAACTTCCGCGGCTTTCCCCAGCAGTAGACCGTCATGAGGTGGCCGTTGCGAAGGCCGCGCTTTGGCGTGTACAGGTCCATTGTTATTGCCGCAGGCGCTCAGCGCTGGAGGCGGTAGACGCGGAGCGAGCCGCTCGAGAACGCGACGGGGAGGGTTAGCGGCTGTTCCGACACCATGAAATCGAGTCCGTACTTGGCGGCCAACGCGTGGGCGCGGGCCTCGGTGATGTCGTCGTAGCCGTCGAGCTCCAGCAGCCGATCCCGCGTGCGCACCGCGACGTCGCGGTCGTACATCCCGATCGCCGCGTCTTTGATTCCTTCGACGAACACGTCGCGTTCGCCGGCAACGCGCAGGCTCGAGCCGTACTGCACGGCGTGGGCCGGATGCGCGAGCCAGTTGCTGTCGCGCGGGGTGGTGCGCGCCCATGCCATGGCGCGCCCCCAATCCGTGTCAGGGATCCCAATCTGCGCGACGGGGCGTTCCGGGAACTTCACGAACTTGATGTACGCGCTGCGTACGCTCGAGAGAAGCACGAGCGCGCCCACGACGAGCGCGGCGCGGCGGCGCGTGAACGTCCCGGCTTCGACGAGCGCCCAGCACGCATAGGCGATCGCGAGGAAATCGAGCATCCAGAAGATTCGCGGGATCTGCAGCTGGATGACGATCGCGAGCCTGGCGGCATTCAGCGGCAGCGCGGCCGCAAAGACCAGCACCAGCGAGAGGCAGCCGAACACGATTCCACGCTCGCCGGACGCGAGAATTCCGGCGTTCCGGCGGTGTGTGTAGATGAACCAGATGATCGGCAAGTACGTCAGGTTCAGCAGCCAGACGTACAGCGGCCATTCGAGCGGAAAGAGATAGTCCTTCGTTTCGAGCGTCGCGAGCCACTCCTGATCCATGAAGACCAGACGTCCTGCAAGCGGCCCGATGGTCAGGAGCAGTACGGCGGCTGCGGCGGCCGCGACGCCCCCGCCGATCAGCCAGCCTCGCCATCGCGGGTTTTCGACCCACGTCGCGACACCGAGCCAGATGCTGAACCAGAGTGCGGTCGTCGGGTGCAGCATGCCTCCTGCAATCACGAGGACGCCGGCCATTGTGTAGCGCCGCCGCATGACCGCCGCCAGCGCCAGCGTGCCGAGACCGAAGGCGAGCTGACGCGGATGGAAGTAGCCTTCGAGTGTGTTCGTACCCGACTTCGCGATCTCGTGCTTCAGCGTGATCGCGGCCGTGAGCGCAGCGGTCGTCCAGATGGATCGATACAGGTGGCGGCCGACGAGCCAGACACCGGCGAGCAGCAGCCCCAGCGTGAGCACGTAGAGGGCCGCGAACAGCGGCGGAAGCGTCAGTTGGCTCGCGCGGGCGAGTCCGGCGATCGTCTCGTCGATCATCGTCAGGCGCGCCTGCGACGCGATCAGGGCGCGGTCACGCGGGAAGAGCGACGGATCGAGACGTTCGAGCGCGGCCGGGATATAGAACGCGAGGTCCGAGGCACCGTACCGATAGCCCGCCGAGTTCAGCGTGCAGAGGAGGGTGAACGGGAAGAGAGAGATTAAAAAGAGTCGCCGCACTACTGCTCGTCCGCCGTCGGCCCGTACATCGACGGCAGCGGGACATCGTTCAAGCGGAGATACACGCTGAGCTGGCCGCGGTGGTGAATCGAATGGTTCATGACGAACGAGCGAATCGCGGCGATCCGCGGCATCGTGAAGATCTCGTGGTCGCCCTGCTTGAAGGTCCACGGCGTGAGCATGTCCGCGTCACCGGTGCTCGCAAGGCCGGCGCGGGCTGTCTTGACCTTCGCGTCGAAGTCCGACAGCAGCCATGCGACCGATTCCGGCATGCGCGGCCGCGGGTCGACGCCGGCGGCGGCGACGTCGTACACGGTGTGTTGAAGAATGGCTTCCATCCAGTGCGGGATGTTCGCGAGATGCCCCGCCAGCTGCCCCAGGCTCATCGATTTCTCGTGCGGCTTCCACGCCAGCTTGTCCCCAGGCGTCCGCTCGAGCAGCCTGCGCGTCGTGCCCATTTCATGGTCGAATTCCGGCAGCAGGGCATCTTTCAGGGCCACAAAGAGAGAGGATAACAGACGAAAAACCCAAACCAATAACGCATACCGTCCGACGAATAACGAACAGGGAAGACCCTAACGGACAGCGAAGAGACCCGACGGACACCGCCACTGAACCCGTCCTGGCCCAGTGGCGTCTTGCCCTTTGGAGCCTGAATGAATGAGTGGGCGGACAGCCTCGAAGGCCTCGTGACCGCGGACACGGGGCTCGAAGCCGAATTCGAGGCGCGGTTGCGGGAATCGTCCACGCTGGTGTTCCGTGTGGCGTATGGCGTCCTCCGGCACAGGCAGGACGCCGAGGACGTCGCGCAGGACGCGTTCGTCCGCGCGCACCGAAGCTACCGTCAGCTGCGCGACCGCAACAAGTTCCGCGCGTGGCTCGTGCGCATGACATGGCGGCTCGCGATTGACCGGTGGCGCGCGAACCGCCGCCGGTCCGTGCGTGAGGAGGCCGTCGTCGCGGTGCAGCCGCCCTCGCTCGAACAGGACGCCGTCGCACGCGATCGCGCCGAGCAGCTCTGGAAGGCGATCGATGCCCTGCCCGAGAAGCTGCGGATCGCGATCGTCCTTGCAGCGATCGAAGGGCATGACGTGCGTCAGGTCGCGCGGCTGCTCGACGTGCCGGAGGGCACCATCAAGTCCAGGCTGTTTCTGGCGAGGAAGGCGCTCGCGGAGAAGTTGCAATGCCTGAAAATCTGAACGCGCTCGATCGGGAACTGTCGGAGCTGTTCGAGGTGGAGCCGTCGCCCGAGTTCGCCGCACAGGTCCGGGCGCGCATCGAAGCGGCGTCGCCGGGACCGTTCGTGTCGCGATGGTGGATGGGAGCGGTGGCCGTTAGCGCCGTGGTCGTGATCGCAATCGCGGTGGCCACGATCGCGCGCCGGGCACCCGCGCCTCAGGGGCCCACTACAGCGCGCGGAGACGTGCAGCTGTCCCCGCCGACGGCTGCCGTCGCGCCAGCGCCGACGTTGAACGTCGCGTCCCCCTCGCCGCACGCCACGCGCAGGTTGCACACTGCACGGCGCGATTCGACGCCAGAGGTCCTCATCGATCCGACACTCGCGGCCGCCGTTCGACGCCTGACCACCGAGCAGCGCGTGCTGCCGGAGATGCCGCCTGAGCCCTCGCTTGCACCTGTCGTTGTTGAACCGCTCAAGGTCCCGGACATCGCCAATGCGGGAACCAAACAAGGATTGCATCCGTAGTGTCCGCCTTCAGGCGGACCTCAAAGGAGATCGCCAGTGACCAGAATGATTCGTGTGTTGATCGCCAGCGCATTGATTCTCGCAGGAAGCGCCGGTCCCTACGCGCAGGAAACGCCGCCGGTGGCTGCAGGCCAGGCGAGCGCGCGTACACGACCTCCGAAGATGCAGCTGAAGCTGACGCTCGTGTTTTCGAGGTATCAGGGAGAAAAGAAACTCAGCAGCGTTCCGTACGTCGTGCCTGTCACCACAAACGATGGGGGCACGAGCATCCGGATGGGAACACGAGTGCCAGTCCTCAGCACTGTGTTTGGAGCCGCGGCACCCGGGGCGACCTCGGTTCCGCAGGCTTCCTACACTTATCAGAACGTCGGCACCGAGATCGATTGCAGCGCAACCACGATTGACGACAGTACGTTCTTGTTCAACGTGACCGTGTCGGACTCGTCAGTCTATTACGCCGACAAGTCCGAGGTGCCGTCCACGACACTCAGCGGAATCCCCGCGTTCCGCAACTTCAGCGCGAAGTTCGTCGCCGTCCTCCGCGACGGTCAGAGCACGCAGTACGTCGCGGCAACCGATCCGGTCAGCGGACAGGTCGTGAAGATCGACGCGACGCTCAACCTGTTGAAGTAAGGCCTCCGGTGCCGGAGGTCATTTTCCAAAATCGACCTTCGGCGCCTGCTTTGCCTCGGGCGGGACCTCCCAGTACGGATACTCCTTGAAGCTGAACATCTTCGCGGTCACGTTCGACGGGAACCTGCGCCGCTGCGTGTTGTACTCCTGCACGCGCTCGTTGTACCGCATGCGCGCCGTCGCCAGCCGGTTCTCGGTGCCCGCGAGCTCGTCCATCAACCGGTTGAACTGCGCGTCCGCTTTGAGCTGAGGGTAGCTCTCAACGACCGCGAGCAGCCGTCCGAGGGCCGAGGTCTGCTGGTTCGCCGCCTGGATGGTCTCCTCGGGCGACTTTGCCGCGAGCAGCCGCGATCGCGCGTCGGCGATGTCCTTGAAGACGCTCGCCTCGTGTGTGGCGTATCCCTTCACCGTCTCCACGAGATTCGGGATCAGATCGTTGCGCCGCTGCAGCTGGTTCTGCACTTCCGCCCACGCGGCCTTGATCGCCTCTTCCTGCGTGGTGAACTTGTTGTAGGAACAGCCCGGCAGCGCGAGCACCATCACCGCAACGAGCACCGCGTTGAGCGCGTTCGAAATCACTTTTCGCATTGTCAATTTCCCTCTACATCTATCACTGCGCGCGGGGCCCTCCAGCCTCCGCTCGCTTCGCTCGCTCGCCGGGCCGCAGGCGCTTGCATTTATCAATGCGCGTGGGGCCCCACCCCCACGCGCCCTCGCTCGGCGGCTTCGCGCCTCGCTCGGGCCGCAGGCGCTTGGCATTTTTCACTGCGCGCGGGGCCCCACCCCCGCTCGCTCTCGCTCGGCGGCTTCGCGCCTCGCTCGGGCCGCAGGCGCTTTTCCTTCTTCCTTCCTCCTTATTACCACCCACCGGAGGCGCCGCCGCCACCACTCCGTCCACCTCCGAAGCCACCGAACCCGCCTCCGCCTCCACCGCCGCTGAAACCGCCGAAGCCGCCGCCGAACCCGCCGCCGCCCCCCCCGAACGGCCCGATGCCGCTATTCCAACCGCTCCATGGCCCGCCGCCCCACACGCGTCCGCGCCGTCGTCGGCGCCGGTTGCCGATGATCAGAATCAGAATCCAGATGACGATAATCCACCACGGAAATCCGGAGCCTGTCGAACGCTGGCGCGGGGCTTCGGCGGGCACTCCTTGCAGCGTCACGCCGCGCCCTTCGGCAACCCGGTTGATGATCCGCGTCGCGCCCGCGAGCAGCCCGGCGCCGTAGTTGCCGCGCCGGAACTCCGGCGCCATCACATCTCGGATCGTCTCGCCGGCGAATCCGTCGGTGATGAACTGCTCGAGGTCGTACCCGACCTCGATCTTGATCTTGCGATCCTGCACGGCCACCACGATCAGCAGGCCGTTGTCCTTCCCTTTCTGGCCGATCCCGCGGCCGCCGTTCTCGAACATCTTGACGGCGTACTCCTCGATGTCCGCGTACGGCTGGAATGTCGGGACGGTCGCGACCACGACGACGTCGCCGCTTGCGGCCTGGAGCGCGCGGATGCGGCCATCGAGCTCGCGCTTGCTGCCGGCATCGATCGCGTTGGCGAAGTCGTTGACGGGAGCCGTGAGGGCAGGCGGAGCCGGCTGCGCCGCGATCGGTCCAGCCGACGCGGCGATCGCAACGACGAGCAGCGCCGCGCGCAGCCCCCGCCTTCGCTTCGCGTCGGCGAGGCTGGCCTTGGCGAACGTGGGCGGCCGCTTTGGCTGGCCAGCCGGCCAGGCCACGCGGCGTCCGCTCATGCGCGCGCTCGCCACGTGTCGACGTATTCCCACACGCGTTCGGCGGCCGCGATGTACTGCGCCAGCAGCGCGCTGGGCTCCGCGATCGAGCTGCGCGTGCCGACACCCGCGCTGAGGACCTCGCGCACGACCGATGCGGGGATCCCGATCTGCCGTTCCGCCGTCTCCGCCACGTCATGCTCGTCATCGTCGGCGAGGCGCGCGATGTTGCCGAGCAGCGCGCGGAATGCGGGCGCCGACGCGGAGATGAGGTCCGTCACGGCCTGGGGAGTGCCGCCGGTCTCGACGAACCCCTCCCGCAGGTGAATCAGGTGGCTCTTGGCCGCCAGCTCACACGCGCGTCGAACGTCGTTCGGCGACACGCCCGTACCCGCGAACGGATCCGGGCCGGCGACGACAACGTGGTGCGCGATGATGTCGCCGTACTCCAGCGGGAACACGTCGAGCGTCCGGAAGAATTCTTCGCGCTCCAGCAGCAGCGGCGCCGCCAGTGAGCGGCGCTGCCAGCCCGAGGCGAGCCCCGCGCAGGCCACGAGGTCGGCGAACGCAAGACGCTGGAGCAGCGCGAGGCTGTGCAGCGCGCGTGGCGCGGGCGCCGGTTTGTTGAGGCCGTACGCAACGAGCGAGAGCAGCCGGTCGCCGAAGACGCGCCGCAGATCGGTGGCGAGCCCGCCGAGCGCGTCGCGCTCTGCGGGCGTAAGCGGGGCAGGATCCATGAAGCCTATTATTCGTCGAAATCGAAAATGAAATAATGGTGTGCGAATGCAGCTGCGCAAACTGAATATCGGTTGCTTTGGGGGCGGCACCGGTCTGCCCAGCCTGCTCGGCGGCCTGAAGAGCAATCCCTGGCTCACCGTGAACGCGGTCGTCACCATGTTCGACAGCGGCGGAAGCTCGGGACAACTCCGCGACGAGCTGGGAGTGCTGCCGCCGGGAGACGTCCTCAAGTGCGCGCTTGCGCTGGCGCGCAACGAGCGCGAAGCCCGGCGCGTTCTGCTGTCGCGGCTGCCGATGCTGGAGCACGCGCGGCTGCGCGGACATACAGGGGGCAACCTGCTGCTCTCGATGATGGAGCAGTACAGCGGCGATTTCCTCGCGGGCGTGGACGGCCTGCGCGCGCTGCTCGGCTGCGCGGGCCGCGTATGGCCCGTGAGCGTGGAGAGGGCCACGCTGTGCGCGGAATACGGCGACGGCACGCGCACTCGCGGTGAAGTGGAAGTGGACGCCGGCCAGAGCGCGGGGAGCGCGATCGCGAGGCTCTGGCTCGAACCGGAGGTCTCGCTGCATCGCGCGGTCGCGGGGGAGATCCCGAGTTTCGAAGCGGCCGTCATCGGCCCAGGCAGCTTCTACACCAGCCTGATGCCGATCTTTCTGACCCGCGGCGCGCCCGAAGCCATCCAGCGCGTGAAAGGGCCCGTGATTCTCGTCACGAACCTGCTCACCGAAGGGCGCGGCATGTCGCACTTCACCGCCGGTGAAGCGGTCCGGCAGATGAGCGCGGCGATCGGACGGCCGATCGATGTTGCGGTCGTCAACACGGCGACGCCGTCCGGCGAAACGCTCGCGCGATACCGCGACGAACACAAACAGCCGCTTGCGCTCGGCGACGTCCCGCAGGGCTGCGAAGTCGTCGAGGGGGAGTTCTGGTGCCGCGAGATCGCGCGGCACGACCGCCGGCGCCTCGCGCAGGCCGTGTGGGCGATTCTTGCGAGGAGACTGCTCTAAGAACACCGATTCCAATCCCTCATCCCTAATCGCGAATCCCTGATCGGGAATCTGCGAATCGATGAATCCGCGAATCTCTGAATCGTTCGCACCATTGATTCGAGCGATTCAATGATTCCGGATTGGCGATTAGGGATTGGCGATGAGGGATGAGGGATTGCCTTTTCGGTATGATCCCCTGTGCCTCTCGTTACTCTCGACGCCGTCTCCCTCGCCTACGGACACCTGCCGCTCCTCGAATCAGCCAGCCTGCGGATTGACTCCGCGGAACGCATCGCGCTCATCGGTCGCAACGGCTCCGGCAAATCGAGCCTCCTCAAAGCGATCAGCGGCGAGATTCCGCCCGACGCGGGCACGATCTGGCGGGCCCCGGAGTTGCGAATCGCGCGGCTGGAGCAGGATGTGCCCGCTTCCAGCCGATCGAAGCCTGGCGCCGAACAGGGACCCGCGACGCGAGAGGCATCGGTGTTCGATGAAGTCGCCGACGGCCTCGGCTCGCTGGGTGATCTCGTGGCGGCGTATCACCACGCCGCCATCGACGTGTCGCATCGGCAGGATGCCGCTGCGCTCGCCAGGCTCGGCGAACTGCAGCAGCAGCTCGAGAAGCGCGACGGGTGGCGGCTCGAACAGAAGGTCGAGATGATCGTCTCGCGGCTCGCGCTGCCGGCCGATCGGCCGATGCGAGAGTTGTCGGGAGGCTGGCGGCGGCGCGTGCTGCTCGGACAGGCGCTCGTCTCGGAACCGGATCTGCTGCTGCTCGACGAACCGACGAATCACCTCGACGTCGACGCGATCGAATGGCTCGAGGAATATCTCCGAACGTTCCCAGGCGCCCTTCTTTTTGTGACGCACGATCGGGCGTTCCTCTCCGCGCTGGCGACGCGCATCGTTGAGCTCGATCGCGGACGCCTCACGTCATGGCCTGGCAGCTATGGTGAGTATCTGGACAAGAAAGCGGAGGCAGTCAATGCCGAAACGCTCGCGCTCGCGCGTCTCGACAAGAAGCTCGAGAAAGAAGAGGCGTGGCTCCGGCAGGGGATCAAAGCGCGGCGGACTCGTAATGAAGGGCGAGTCCGCGATCTGATCAAGCTGCGCGCGGAGCGCGCCGCGTATCGCGCGGACGGCGGTACGGTCCGCATGGCGGTTGATGCGTCGGAGACAACCGGAAAGCTGGTGTTCGAAGCGCGCGGCGTGACCAAGTCGTTTGCCGGTGTGTCCGTCATCCGTGATTACTCTCAGCGAATCATGCGCGGCGATCGGGTCGGGCTGATCGGCGCCAACGGCTCGGGCAAGACGACGCTGCTGCGGCTCCTGGTCGGGGAGGTCGAGCCGGATGAAGGGGAGATCCGCCGCGGGACGGGGCTGCAGATCGCCTACTTCGATCAGCAGCGCGAACAACTCGATCCGGACCGGAGCGTCGCCGACACCGTCAACGACGGGAACGACGACGTCGTCGTCAATGGCGAACGGCGCCACGTGCTCGGCTATCTGGCGGACTTCCTTTTTCCTCGCGAGCGCGCCGTGACGCCCGTCAAGCTTCTGTCGGGCGGTGAAAGAAACCGGCTGATGCTCGCGCGGCTGTTCGCGCGCCCGGCGAACGTGCTCGTCCTCGACGAGCCGACAAACGATCTCGACATCGAGACGCTGGAGCTGCTCGAAGAGCTTCTCACTAATTTCGATGGCACTGTGCTGCTCGTCAGCCACGACCGCGCATTCCTCGACCGCATCGTTACGAGCACGCTCGCGTTCGAAGGCCGCGGCAGGGTGGTGGAGTACATCGGCGGGTATGCCGACTATCATCGTCAGCGTTCCAGCGCCGTGCAGGATGTCGAATCCGGCCCCCGCGCGGCGCGCCGGCCACCCGCCGTCGACCGGAGGCGCGAGTCCTCGGCGCGAAAGCTGTCATTCAACGAAAAGCGTGAGCTCGAATCGCTGCCGGCTCGAATCGAGGCACTCGAAAAGGAACAACATCGGGTGAAGGGTGAAGTCGAGGCTCCAGAATTTTATAAGTCACCGCCGGAGCATATTCATGCCATGCTGGCCCGCCTCACCGCCATTGCCGGGGAAATCGACGCCGCGGTCGCTCGCTGGCTCGAGCTCGAAGACCGCGCCTAGGAGCGCGTGCGATGGGATGACGTTGTGTTATCAGGAGGATCAGGATGCGCTGGCAGCTTGCGGTACTGAGTGTGATGTGCGCGGCGGCCCCGGTGTTCGCACAGGACACCAGGACCGCGACCGCGGGACCCGAATACGCCGCATCCGGCACGCTCAGACGCTGGTTCGGCGAGGGATACCGCGATGTGTGGGCGACGCCGTTCGAGGCGCCGGTGCTCGATCTGGCACGGGAAGCTGGCGGCCTCCAGCCCGTGCGGCAGGTGGGTGGACTGCAGACGGCCGGTCTCGCGCTGCGCGGCGCTGACGGGAAGTCGTATACGTTTCGATCGCTGCACAAGGAACCGGACCGGCTTCTGCCGGCCGAATGGCGCAACAGCTGGCCGGCGAAGCTGCTGCGCGACGCGACATCGGCGACCCATCCTGGCGCAGGTGTGATGCTGCCAATCCTGGCGGAAGCCGCCGGCATTCCCACCACGCATCCGCGGCTCGTGGTGATGCCCGACGATCCGCGGCTCGGTCAATTCCGCGCCGCGTTTGCGAATCGTGTCGGCTCGTTCGAGGAATACCCGACCGCGGCAGCCGAAGGACGTGCGGGATTTCAGGGCGCTTCCGAGATCATCTCAACCCACGACCTGTGGTCGCGTTGGCTGGCAGGGCCGGCGAACCGCATCGACAGCCGCGCCTTTCTTCGCGCGCGGATCCTCGATCTGTTCGTCGAGAACTACGACCGGCGCCGCGGGCAGTGGCGATGGATGAAAATCCCTGGACATGCGACGTGGGAACCGCTTCCCGAGGATCCCGACATGGCGTTCGTGCGCCACAATGGCGTCGTCGTCGCCGCCATGCGAGGCCGGCAGCCGCGCCTCCTCGAATTCGACAGCCGGTTTCCGTCGCGCCTGGAAGGGCCCACCAGCAATGCCGCTGAAGTGGATCGCTGGCTGTTATCCGATCTCGATGGAGCGGCCTACGAGCAGATCGCCCGCGAACTGCAGACGGCGTGGAACGACCAGGTGATCGATCGGACTGTCGCGCAGCTGCCGAAGGAATGGCGCGCGCTCGACAAAGGGCTCATCGAGCGTACGCTTCGCGCCCGGCGTGCCGCGCTCGTCCCGTACGTGCAGCGGTACTATCGCTATCTCGCTCACACCGTCGACGTGCACTTGACGAACCTGGACGATCGCGTCTCGATCTCCACCGCGCCCGATCACTCCACGACGATTTCGGCGACAGCGCCTGGAAACACCGCGCCGTATTACTCACGACGGTTCGTTCCTTCGGAAACCGCGGAAGTGCGTGTGTATCTGGAAGCGGGAAACGACCGCGTCGAACGCACGGGACACAGCGGGCCCATTCACGTGCGCGTCATTTCCGGGGGAGGCGACAAGACGGTCGCGTCCACCGACAGCGCTCTTGAATTCTGGCCGGACGCCGGGACGGTGAACGGCAGCAAGGTTCATCGTGCGCCCGCGTGGAAGAACCCCGAACCGATCGCGGATGCACCATGGCTGGAGCCGCGCAATTTTGGCAGCTGGACGCTCTGGCAGCCGACCGCCTGGTACTCCGCCGATCTCGGCGTCGTCCTCGGCGCGAGCATCACCCGTACGAGTTACGGGTTCCGGGCTGTGCCCGCCGCGAAGGAGCAGACCGTCCGCGGTGGATGGTCGTTCGGGGAATCGAGCGGCAAGGTCGAGTACGACGGAACGTTCAGACGGCCGGCATCGGTTCTCGGCTTCGACATGCGCGCCGGCGTTTCAGGCATCGAACAAGTCAACTTCTTCGGCTTCGGAAACGACACCATCAGAGAGAGCCGCTCGCGCTATCACATTCAGCAGACGCTCGTGACGATCGCTCCGGCGATCCGGGTCGGCGGATCACCGCGCGGATCCCTGACGCTCGGTCCGGAGCTTCGTTATTCGAGAACGGGCAAACGCACCGGAACCATCCTGTTCGAGAAGGCCCCGTACGGGATTGGTGAGTTCGGAATCGCCGATCTACGCGCGACGATCGAACTGGGTACGAAGGTCGCAACCGCGCCCGGTGTCATGTCCGTCGCGCTCGGGGCGGCCACCGGTGAAACGGCCGATCAGCCGCCGGGCGGCGGCATACGGGCGGTCGCTTCGGTCTTTGCCGCGCCGGCTGCGATCGATGTAACTGAGACCTACGGCGGTGTCGACGGATACGTGAGCGCTCATGCGGGCAGCGACAGCGTGCAGCTCGCCGTGCGGGTTGGCGGACAGCGGATGTTCGGGACATATCCGTGGTTCGACGCCGCGGTGCTCGGCGGCGCGAACGACCGCGGATTCCACAGCCACCGTTTCTCCGGCGACGCATCGCTGTACGGCAACGCCGAATTGCGCACGTATCTCGGGCATCCGGTCTTTTCATCCGTGTTCCCCGTCCGGTTCGGCCTGGTTGGCTTCGCCGACACGGGTCGCGTCTGGGTGAAAAGGGAGAACTCGAACACGTGGCATCCATCGGGAGGCGGAGGCGTGCTGCTGAAGCCTGTAGGGACCGGAATGGTCCTGCGCGCGGTGGCGGCTACCGGCGGTGAAGGGACGCTTGTGTATCTCGGTTCAGGTTTCCGGTTTTAGCGCCGCTTCGCGACGGTTGTTCTGTTTGTGGCTGCTTTCTTCGTGGCCGGTTTGGTTGGGGTTTTTACGTTCTTTACTGCCCCACCCCCACGCGCTGTCGCTCGGCGGCTTCGCGCCTCGCTCGGGCCGCGGGCGCTCTTCCTTTTTCCTTCTTCCTTGACACCGGCGTCAGGCGCGCCGCCGGCCTTCAAGCGCGCGGCCCGCTCGATAATCTCCGCGAGCATCGCGCCCGCTTCGCCCCCTTTTGCAGGACGATTGGACACCCACACGTCGGGGCGATCCGCGGCGAGGATGTCTTCGAACTCCCCGTCGCTCTTCACGCTCTTCGGCGCGAACTCCGTGATGTCGACGTCGCCCGCCCAGTCGTCGCGGTGCTTGATCAGGAGCCAGCTCCTGTCGCCGCCGGAGCTCGCGCCCCATCGGCCGCCCGTCCGCACGAGCACCCACGATCCCTTCAGCTTGTAGCCGTCGAGCGTGAACTTCAGATCACCCTTCTTCAGGGCTGCGTCGACGTCAGGAGTTTCCGGGCGCCACGTGCCCTGATCCCAGAGCATGACGATGCCGGCGCCGTAGCCAGACGGGATGACCCCCTCGAAGGTGCCGTACTCGATCGGATGATCTTCGACGTGCATCGCGAGCCGCTTCGTTTTCGGATCCAGCGACGGCCCCTTGGGGACGGCCCACGACAACAGCACACCCTTCCATTCGAGCCTGAAGTCGTAGTGCAGGTGGCTCGCGAGGTGCTTCTGGACGCAGAAGAAGAGGCCCTTCTCGGGCTTCGCCACCTTCGCACGCTCGGCCGCGACCTTCGGATCGCCCGCGGGCTCTGGCGTCGAAGTGAAGTTGCGTTTCTGCTTGTATTTCTCGAGGACCATAATCTTTCCGTCCGCCTTCGCCTGCAGCATTATCCGCGGCTACGGCGGGACACGCGGTTCGCGGGTTCGCGGTTCGCGGTTTCGCGGTTCGCGGGTTCGCGG
>Ga0075434_100001492_pt1 | contig 19742 bp, 13 predicted proteins | sample RhiMethybrSRZTD3_FD_75298 | JGI IMG/M metagenome (GOLD analysis project Ga0075434, IMG submission 75298) | Populus rhizosphere microbial communities from Tennessee, USA - Rhizosphere MetaG P. TD hybrid SRZTD3 | ecosystem: Host-associated > Plants > Roots > Rhizosphere > Soil | place: USA... | reverse complement strand
GCAAGGCGCGTAAGGGCAACAAGCCGAAGACGGCCGAGGAGAAGAAGGGCGAGCAGTACCTCCCGGATCAGCGGAAGGAAGCGGCACCAGGGGCGCAGGCAGGACCAGCAACGGCGATCACGGCCGATACGCCACCGCATTACTTCCGCCAGATGAAGGAGCTCGCGATGCTCGGCTTCTTCACGTCGGAGATCGGCTGCAAGCAGGCGCTGCGCTACGTCGAATCGCCAGGACGCTTCGACCCGTGCGTGCCGTACCAGCCGGGGGAGAAGGCCTGGGCGCCGCATGCCTGACAAGCCGTCGAAGAACAGCGAGGGCGTGGTGCGGGTCTCCACGCTCGAGCTGTTCTTCGACCTCGTGTTCGTCTTCGCCATCACGCAGGTGTCGCACCTGTTCGGCGAAGCCCACCGCGCGCTCGATCTCGTGCGCGCGGTTCTCGTTCTGGCCGTGGTGTGGTGGATGTACGCCGGCTACGCGTGGCTCACGAGCAACGTGACCACCGACCGATTCATCGTGCGAGTGCTGCTGGTCTGCGCGATGGTGGGGTTCCTCATCATCGCGCTTCGCATTCCCAGCGTGGCCGATCGGCACGGTGTCGCGTTCGGGATAGCGTATCTCGCAGTCGTGCTCATTCACACGGCGCTTTTCATGCGGGCGCCGAATTCGTCTGCGCGAGCAATCCTCGGCGTCCTGCCGTTCAACGTCCTGCTCGGAATCGCGGTTCTCGCGTCAGGCATCGTCAGCGAGACGTGGAACTGGATTCCGTGGGCCATCGCGGGGATCGCGATCCTCGCCGCCACCTGGGCGAGGCGCGAGAGCGAGTTCCAGCTGAGTCCCAGTCATTTCGTGGAGCGACACGGGCTCATCGTGCTCATCGCGCTCGGCGAATCCGTGGTGGCGATAGCCGCCGTCGCGACGGGCATTCCCGTTGGGGGGTGGCTCGTGGCCTGGGTGGTCATCGGTGTCGTGCTCGCGGCGGCACTCTGGTGGACCTACTTCGACGGCGACGACGAACGCGCCGAGCACGCGATGCGACGCGCGAGCGGTGCGGATCGGAATCGTCTGGCGATCCAGGCCTACTACTATGCCCATCTCTTGATGATCGCCGGAATCATCATGGCGGCCGCCGGCGTGCACGAGGCGGTTGGGCAGCTCGAGCAGCCGGAACACGCGAGCGCGTGGCTGATCTCCGTGGGGGTCGCGGTGTACCTGCTGGGCGCGGCCGCCTTTCGATGGCTGCTCCACATCGGCCCGGCATGGCAGCGCTTCGTGGCCGGCGCGCTCGCGTTAGGCACCATGGCAGTGGGCGAGTGGTCCGGCAGCTTCGCGCAGCTGGCGCTCGTGGTCCTGCTGCTGGCGGCGATGCTCGTCGTGGAACATCGGCTCGTCCCCGTGCACGGGAAGATTGGGAGCGAGGTGCACAGCGAGAGCGTGACCTAGCGCCTAGCCAAGGCCCGCGCGGACGGCCATCCTTCGAGAGAGGCAGATCACCGGAAAACTGCTGTTACCTCTGCCGGGCCTTTCACGTCACGGCTCAGGCAGTCAGAACTCCAACCCTTCGCCCCACCATGCGCTCCGCCAATCCCGCGCTCAAGGAAAAAACGTTCGCCGGCGTTCGTGCCGCGGCCAACGAACCTGCGATGACCGTGCAGGGCACGTCGACCAAGTCACTGGTGCTCGTGCTGCTCACCGTTTTCTCGGCGAGCTTTACCTGGACCGCCGTCGCTGGCGGCAATGTCGGCATACTGGGCCCCGCCGCGCTCATCGGCGGGCTGGGCGGGTTCATCGTCGCGCTCGTCACGATCTTCAAGCCGAACGTGTCGCCCTACACCGCGCCGATCTACGCGGCGCTCGAAGGCCTGCTGCTCGGCGCACTGTCGTCGCTGTACAACGCGCGTTTTGCAGGCCTGCCATTACAGGCGGTGCTGCTCACGTTCGGCGTGTTCATGGTGATGATGCTCGTCTATCGACTCGGCATCATTCGCGCGACGGAGCGTTTCCGCATCGGCATCGTCGCTGCGACGGGCGGCATCGCGCTCATGTACCTGTTGAGCTTCATTCTGAGCTTCTTCGGGGTTCAGATGTCGTTCCTCCACGACTCGAGCCCGCTGTCGATCGGAATCAGCCTCGTGATCGTGGGCGTTGCCGCGCTGAATCTGATCCTCGATTTCGACTTCATCGAGCGCGGCGTCCAGGCACGGGCGCCGAAGTACATGGAGTGGTACGGAGCGTTCGGCCTCCTCGTGACGCTCGTCTGGCTCTATCTGGAGATGCTGCGACTGTTGGCGAAGCTGCAGGGTCGTCGTAACTGAGCTGCCATGCAGCCGTCCACCGAATAGCCATCGCTGGGCAGCGAGCCCTTTTCGGGAAACGCGATGAAACGGAAACGGCACTAAACTGCCGGATCCGGCTCTGCAGCGACGCTTGGTCGCGCAACGAGCCAGGTCTTTGATGAACGGCCCCGGGACGCACTGAACTGGCGTCCCGGGGCTTTTTACAAACAAATCCTGGCTCGTGTGTGAGGAGGTCGGTCAGGCCGTTAGGTGCTATCCGGTGTTTTTTGGCCGCTTCCGTTTCATTTGCAGTTCAGAAAAAGGCTTGGTGCCGCTGCGATGCCAGAATGAGTACGGGACTCAGTCGGTAAGCGCAGACATCGGGCTGACGCGAGCCGCGCGGCGAGCGGGGATCAGCGTTGCCACGAGAGCCACGCCAGCCAGCACGACCGCGACGAGCACGATCACCACCGGGTCCGCTGGCTGCACACCGTAGAGCATCCCGCGAATCACGCGCGTCAGCCCAACCAGCCCCACGAGACCAACCGCGAGGCCGATTCCCGTTATCTGCATCCCGTCACGCACCACGAGGCCGAGGATGCTCGTGGTCGAGCTGCCTAACGCCATGCGGATGCCGATCTCGCGACGCCGCTGCGACACCTGATACGCCAGCACGCCGTAAATGCCCACCGCGGCCAGGAAGAGTGCCACGATCCCGAACACGAGACCGATCAGCATCGGAACGCGGCGCGGCACGAGCGCCGAGTCCATGCGCTCGTCCATCGTCTGCACGTTGAACACGGGAATCTCCCGGTCCACCTCGGTGATCGCGTTCCGCACCGCGCCGGCCAGCGACTCGACGTTGCGGTCCGCCCGAACCGTGAGCACGAGAGAGCGCTCCGTGCTCTGCGTGAACGGGAAGTAGTACACGCCCACCGGCGCGTCGCGGGGGGTCAGCTCCGTGAGCTGAACGTTCCGCACCACGCCCACGACGGTGTAGAAGCGCGTGTTCGGCGTGATGGCGTCGAGGTCGTTGACGTTCGTCGGCGAGTACATCCGGCGACCGATCGGGTCCTGATTGGGCCAGAAATGCTGCGCAAGCCGCTCGTCGACGATGATCACCCGCGGCGACGTCGGCGTGTCGCGTTGATCGAAGAACCGGCCGCGTGCGAGTCGCATGCGCATTGTCTCGAAGTAGCCCGCCGTCACCGAAGCGTTGTTCGGCGACACGAGCGACTCTCCCTTCTTCGTTTTATATCCCTCGGCGAAGATCACGCTGCTGTTGTAGTCGCCGCCGAGTGGGATCGAGTTGGTAGCGCCGACGGACGACACGCCAGGCAACGAACGAACTCGCTCGAGGATGCGCTGAGCAGCATCGACGAGCCCGTTGTCATCCGTGTACCGATAGGAGGGCAGCGTGATGGTCGCGGTGACGACGCCCGATGACTGGAAGCCGGGATCGATCCGCAGCACGGCGCGGAAGCTCGCGAGCAACAGGCCCGCACCGATGAGCAACACGAACGCGAGTGCCACCTGACTCGTGGCCAGCGCCCGTCGCAGGCGGCCTGCGGCACTGCCCGCGGTTCCACTGCGACCGCCTTCTCGAAGCGCTTCGCCAAGGTTGGTGCGTGGGAGCTGGGCAACGGGCACGAAGCCGGCAAGGATACCGACCGTGATTGCAAGCACGACGATCACTGCCACGGTTTGCCAGTCGAGACCGATCTCGTCGCCGCGAGGCAGGAGCTCGAGATGCAATGCGCCAACGGAGCGAAGGACCCACCATCCGAGCAGTATCCCCAGCGCCCCACCAACGACCGTCAGCACCGTGGTCTCGGTCAGCAGCTGCCGCGCGAGCCTCGGAAGCTCGGCGCCTAACGCGTGGCGCGTCGCGAGCTCACGGGCGCGGCCGGCCGATCGCACGAGCGTCAGGTTTGCGAGGTTTACACCGCCGACGAGCAGCACCAACAGCACGCCGCCCCAGAGCAGATAAAGCGTCGGCCGTATGTCGCGCGTAACCAGGTCGGGCAGTCGCGTGACAGCCGTGCGGAAGCCGGCGTCACGCAGAATGGTGGTCCACTGCGGGAAGCGCTGGTTGTTGCGCGCGTTCAGGGCGTCGATCTGCTGCTGCGCCTGTTCGAGCGTCGCGCCCGGCTTGAGCCTCGCGATGTTCACCCAATTGTTGCTGTGCCGAAACTGCTCGCTCTTCATGGCCGGCGTGAATGCCATGGGATAGAAGACGTCGACGTCGTTCCAGAGGTAGCGGAAGTCCGGCGCAAGGACGCCGACGACGCGACCGGGCGTGCCATCGACTCGGATGTCCTTCCCGATGATCGACGAATCTCCGCCGAACTGTCGCCGCCAGAATCCGTACGCGAGAACGACGCGAGCGTTCTGTCCGACCTCACCTTCCTCCGGCAGGAACGTTCTGCCCAGATACGTGCGCGCCCGAAGGAGCGGGAAGAACGACGGGGTTACCGCCAAGCCAGGCACGCGCTGCGCACCTTCCGCGAGTCCGAGCGTGGGGTTCCGACGTATATACAGCGCCTGGGACTCGAACACCGTGGTCTCGCGGAGTCGATCGAAGTAGTCAGGAACCCCGGCGGCGCTGGCGCCCGGCCCAGCCGTCGCGAAGCCCGCCTTGGGATAGAGGTTGGCCATGATGACGATGCGCTCCGGGTCCTCGAACGGCAGCGGCTTGAGGACCACGGAGCGGACGATGCTGAAGATCGCGGCATTCGCTGCCAGGCAGACGACCAGCGTGAGAAGCGCTGTGGTCGTGAAGGTGCGGTCGCGTCGGAGACTGCGTGCGGCAACACGTACGTCTCGTCCCAGGTCCGCGAGCCGAGTCGCGAGCGTAGCACGGGTCATCGGGGTGTCCAGGCAACGGTGGAAGTGGCGGCCGAGGGGCGCCGGAGCGACATTACCCGTACGGGCGCCGGTCGGGTGCCGGTTTCACGCCGCAAGACGTTAGGCATCAGGAACTTACCGAACAGACAGGACCTCCGGATGCGGGTCGCGGCCCTCTACGACATCCATGGCAATCTCCCCGCGCTCGAGGCCGCCGTCGAGGAGGTCTACCGTTCGGCCGTCGACCTGATCGTGGTCGGGGGCGACGCGGTCCTCGGGCCGATGCCGCGCGAGACCCTGGAGTATCTCCTCGCCTGCCAGATCCCCGTCCAGTTCATCCAGGGAAACTGCGAGCGCGAGATGCTCACGCAGATGGCTGGCAGTGACCCGACGAGTGTTCCCCCCGCGTTTCGTGAGATCATGCGATGGGTGGGCGACCAGCTGCAACCCAATCAACGGCAATCGATCGCGCAGTGGCCGGTTGCCGTGCAGCTCGAGATCCCGGGACTCGGCGACGTGCTCTTCTGCCACGCCACGCCGCGCAGCGACACCGAGACGTTCACGCGTCATACGCCGGAAGAACGCCTGCGCCCGGTGTTCGAGGGCCTCGACGTGTCGGTCGTGGTATGCGGGCACACGCACATGCAATTCGACCGGACCATCGGGCGCATGCGGGTCATCAACGCGGGCAGCGTCGGCATGCCATTCGGTGAGCCGGGCGCCTACTGGCTGGTGCTCGGTCCCGGCGTACATCATCGACAGACCCAGTACGATCTCGCGCGCGCGGCTCAGCGAGTGCGGGCGACGGAATACCCGCAGGCCAAGGAGTTCGCGTCGCATAACGTGATACGCCCGCCATCCGAGGAGCGCATGCTCGAGATCTTTGCGAAGGCGGAGATACGGTAGCCACCACCTCCCCGCTCGGCCTCCTTCGAGAGCGATTCGATCCGACATCGGTCAAACGCTCGAGCGTCCTGTCCGAGCGAGTTGGCACCGACGTGCACCTCAAGCTCGAGAGCGAGCTGCCGACCGGGTCGTTCAAGGTGCGCGGTGCGTACTATGCCCTCTGGACGTACGCTCGAGAGGGTGGCGTGTCGGAGGTCGTGGCGGCGAGCACCGGAAACCACGGCGCAGCCGTCGCCTGGGCAGCCCGCGAGCTTGGAATGTCCGCGCAAGTGTTCGTGCCCGTCGGCGCCAACGCCGTGAAGACCGCGCGGATCAAGTCACTTGGCGCGCGGCTCACCGAGGTTGGTGCACACATCGAGGACGCACGTCGCGCGGCGGAGTCGTACGCGTCCGAGGCTCGCGCGCTGTTGTTGGACGATGCGACGGATGCTCACGTGCCCGTTGGCGCCGGAACGATCGGACTGGAGCTGATCGAGCAGCTTCGCGACTTCGGGACCGTGTATGTGCCCGTCGGCGATTCCGCGCTCATCCGGGGCGTCGCGGCCGCGGTGAAAGGGCAGCGGCCCAACGTGCGCGTCGTGGGCGTGCAGGCGGCCGGAGCGCCCGCCTACTACCGCTCGTGGAGGTCCGGACGCGTGATGACGACCGACTCGGCCGAGACGATCGCGGACGGCCTGGCTACGACTCGGCCGACCGAGGCGAACGTCAATGCCGTGCGTGACCTGGTCGACGAGATGCTGCTGGTGTCGGAGGACGAGATGCGCGACGTCATGCGCCTGCTCCTGACGAGCGATGACGTGGTGGCCGAGCCGGCCGCAGCCGCGTCGGTGGCCGCGCTGTTGCAGGCCACGGGGGTGCACTCCCGCCCCGTGGTCGCCCTGATCACGGGGCGGAACGTAGCACCGGAGCTGTCGTAACCTTGGGGGGCGTGCCGGGATGCGGAGGCCGCTGGCGACATATCGAGGAATCCATGAGCGCAACGAACGTGTCCAATCTTCGGAACAACGCCAGGAGGATCGGTGAAATCTGCATTGCTACTACTCGCCGCGGCCACGATGCTCGTGTCGCACCCTGTCGCGGCACAGTCCAAGCCGGCGGCGCAGGCGAAGTCGATTGCGGGGACGTGGAACGCAACGGTGGTGCTGCCTAACGGTGGCGGGAGCCCGACCCTCACATTCGCCGTGAAGGGTGACTCGGTCAGCGGGACCGTCAAACGCCCAACGGGCGAGACGTTCCCGCTCAAGGGTACGATCAAGGGCAAGGATCTCACCTACAGCTACTCCATTCCCACAGAGTCGCAGCAGGTTCTGGTAACAGTGAAGGCGAAGGTCATGGGCGATTCGCTCAGCGGTACGATGGACTTCGGCGGCCAGGCAACGGGGGAGATCACCGCGAAACGCGCGAAGTCCCCTTGATGCGGCTCGAGGAACTGATGACCAAAAACCAATGACCCGGTACGCACGACTCACGACTCGCGCAGCCATCGCGACGAGCCCTCGCGAGTTGAGAGTCCTGGGTTGTGGGTCATTGGTTCTTGGTCATTGGTTTCAGGAGGCGGTCAGGCCGCTTCGGACTCCTCCACGCGATCTGTCGCGGCGTCCGGGTGCTCGCCCAAGAACTCGACCCAGACTTTCTTGATCCTCGGGTAATGCTTCGTCGCCTCGACGAGGTCGAGGAAGCAGCCTAACGTGCGATCGAGCCGCTCGATCACCGCGGCGTCCTTCAGCCTGTCGCCATCCCAGGCCTGATGCGCCTGCGCGAGCGAGAACATGTCCGGGTACACCCGCGTGCCGAGATGCTCGAACGGGATGCGCAGCGCCCACAGCCCGCGATTGCCGCCGACCATGGACGGCGACGCGGACATGAGCAGCGCCTGCTTGCCGTTGAACGGCTGCGGACGGAAGCGCGACACCCAGTCGATCAGGTTCTTGATCGTCGCCGGCATCGACGCGTTGTACTCGGGCGACGCCACGATCAGCGCGTCGGCGGCCTTGAGTCGCTCGCAGAACCGATGGGCCCCGACTGGCGGGCCGGACTCCCGCTCGATGTCGTGGTCGTAGAACGGGCATTCGAAGTCGCCGATTGTCGCGACGTCGGACGTGCCCCCCTTGTCGGCGACGAGCCGTGCCGCGAACGCCGCGAGGCGGTTGTTGAGCGATGTGCTCGAGAGTGAAGCGCCGACTACCAGCACGCGCAGATCGCGGCTCGGGGTACTCATGAGACCTCCATCGAGAATGCGCCGCGCAAGGAGCGGCAACGACGATCGGTAGCACACGAGCCGTGCAGAGAACCTGCCAGCGTTCAGATAGGTTGCGGTCTATCCATGAATTGGCTGTCTTGTCTCGGGCGAGCATCCCAACGTCGGAGCGTTCAATGCCGTTGTCCTACGCCTACATTGCGATCCCGGAGCAGGTCATCCCGGTTGCAGCCGAACCACTCATTCAACCGGCGCTCGAGACCTATGTGAGCGAAACGAACAAGGTCGCGTCGGTGTGGCGTGAGTTTCGAGATGACGACCTCGCGTTTCGCCCGAACGAGCGGGCGAGCACCGTGGGCGACATCCTCAAACATCAGCTGCTCTCCGAGCGCCGCTTCTTCGGCGAGTTCCTCGGCGTGCCGGAGCCGCTGCCCAAGGATGTGCTCCCGCCTTCGATCACCGTCCGGTCTGCCGCCGACCGACTCGTCGAGCTGGCGGTGCCGCGCCTCGCGTTCCTCGCCGTGCGGCGTGCGGACTGGTGGATGGAGCGCGTCGAGTTCTTTGACGTCGAGCGGACGCGAGCGTGGATCTTCTGGCGTCGCGTGCTTCACACGGCGCACCACCGCACGCAGCTGACGGTCTATCTGCGCGTGATGGGCCGAGCGGTGCCAGCCACGTACGGGCCTACGGCCGACGTGAAGTGGGAGGGCGCCGACGCGACGCACACGGTCGATGCGGCTGGCAGGAAGTAAGTGGCATTGTCATCCCGAGCCGCGTTGTCATCCCGAGCCGTCAGGCGAGGGATCCTCAGGCTCCCGATTGAGAGCCCTCGCTCGGGACGATGAGGATTCCTCGCTGCGCTCGGAATGACAGCTCTACCAGTATGCCCGCGATCCTGCGCTACGCTCGGGATGACAACTCGCTCTAGTCGTAGCGCAGCGCCGAGTTGGGGTCGATGCGCGCGGCGCGATACGCGGGCAGGACGCCGGCAATCGCCGTCACCGCGGCGAGCGTGAGCATCGTGACTCCAATGGTCGCGAGATCACTGGCCGCGACGTCGTAGAGCCGGCTCGAGATCATCTGCCGCGCGACGATCGTGAGGGGTGCGCCGATCACCAGCCCGGCGACCACGATCCGCGCAGTGTCAGCGAAGACCATCGTCACCACGCTGCTGCGCGGTGCGCCCAGAGCCATGCGGATGCCGATCTCGTTCGTGCGACGCGTGACCGCATTCGCTACGACTCCGTACAGGCCGATGCACGCGAGCAGCATCGCGAACGTTCCAAAGCCGAGCGAAAGCGTCGCGATCGCTCGCTCGTGCGCGAGGGCGTCGTCGAGCTGCTCGTCGACCGTGTCGACGCGCAGGATCGGAAGCAGGGGATCGAGCGCATGAATGGCTTGTCGCACTGACCCGACAATGGCTTTCGGGTCTCCACTGGTTCGGACCACGATACACAGGTTTCGCATGAGCCCGGGATACTGCCGGTAGTTGACGTACCAGAGCCCGCGTCTGTCGCGCGGCGTGCCGTGCTTGGCGTCCTTCACCACGCCGACGATCTCGACCTCGGCCTCGCCGCTCCCGAGGCGACGGCCGATCGGGCTCGTGCCGCCAAAGAAGAAGCGACTCATCGTCTCGTTGATCACGGCGACGCGTGGCGTTCCGGTGACATCGCGTTCGGTGAGGTCACGCCCGTCAATGAGTGGCATGCCGGCCGTCTCGAAGAATCCTGGCGTCACGCCGTCGCGCATGACGGTGAGGCCAGCCTTCGGAGGCATGCCCGACACGCTCAGCAGCTCGCTCGCGCCACCGGCGTCTTCGCCCTCGAGGATCCCGTGGTTCGTGCCGGTCGCCGAGATCACGCCGGGAACGCGCGACACCGAGTCGAGCACGGCGTGAATGAAATCGGGGAGACGGTCTCCGGAGCGGCCGGCCTGGCCGGGTGCGGTCCAGACGAGCAACAGGTGTTCGCGGTCGATGCCTAACGGCTGTGCCTGGAGATTGAGGAGCGTTCGGACGAACAGGCTCGTGACGACCACGAGGACGAGCGTGAGCGCCACCTGCGCCACGACGAACAGTCGTCCGAGGCGCGCACCGCCGGGGCTCGAGCTCGACCCACCCCCTCGGCCGATCAGGGACGGGGCGAGACTGACACGCGAGCCGCGAAATGCCGGTGCGAGACCGAACAGCACACCGGTCACGAGAGCAATCGCGGCCGCAACCACGTAGCTGCGCACCTGTGGGTGGACGTCGAGCGACAGCCAGGAGGACGGTGCCCGAGCGTCCATCTGCACCGGGCCAACGGACACGGTCGTCGACAGGAGGGCGGTTGCGACGATGGCGATGAGGACGCCTAACGCACCGCCGAGCGTGGCGAGGACGACGCTTTCGGTGAGGAGCTGACGGACGATTCGCGCGCGCGCGGCACCGATCGCGAGGCGGATGGCCATCTCGCGTCTACGCGCTTCACTTCGCGCGAGCTGCAGGCCAGCGACGTTCGCGCACGCGATGACCAGCACCGCGATCACGATCGCGATGAGAATGGCCATCGACCGCTCGATCGTGTCACGCGACCGCGAGTACCCGTGCTCGATCGGGACGAGCACGAACGGATCGATCCGCAGTTTCTCGATGAACTGCGGGGTCGCGTTGGCACCAGCGAATGTGATCTCGTTCTCTCGATACGTTGGCTGGACGGCGGCCTGCGCCTGCGTCACGGTCACGCCGGGCTTCAGCCGACCGATGATGTGCAGCCACCCGTTGTTCCGCTCGAGGAGTCCGGGCATTTCGAGCATCACCTGGGACTGCATCATCATCGGGACCCAGATGTCCACGGGCCGCCCGGTCGTTTCGCCCGTGAACTGCCGTGGGGCGACCCCGATGACGGTGTACGTCGTGCCGTTGAGGGCTAACGTGCGCCCGAGCACGTCGGGTGTGCTGCCGAAGCGGCGGCGCCAATAGCCGTCGCTGATCACAACGATCGGATGTCCGCCGGGCACGCGGTCGTCGTCGGGGGTGAGGGTGCGACCCGCCACTGCGTTGACGCCGAGCAGCGAGAAGTAGTTGCCGGAAACGAGCTGCACGCGGACGAGCCCGTGGTCGACGTTCTGTTCGCCCGCGCCGCTCGTGATGACGTTGGACCGATCGAGGAGCGATGCGGCGGCGACCTCGGAGAATACCTGGTGGAGCTCGCGAAACCGCTGGTAGAGGGGATAGCTGCCACCGTGGGATTCCACGAGGTGCGCGGGGTCGCGGACGGGGAGGGGGCGGAGCAGTGTCGAGTCGAGCACGGCGAACAGCGCGACGGCGGCGCCGCTGCCTAACGCGATCGACCACACCGCGACGGCGGTGAACGCGGGGCGCTTTCGCATGGCGCGCAGGGCGTAGCGGACGTCCTGGCCGGCCTGCTCGATCCACTGCCACCGCCACGCATCGCGGGCTTCCTCGGCGATTGCGGTGACGTTGCCGAACTCGCGATGCGCGGCGTCGCGCGCCTGTGGCTCGCGCATACCGCGCGCGATGTTGCGCTGGATCGCTCGCTCGACATGGAGCCGTAACTCCTCGTCGAGCTCGCGATCGGTGGCGGGGCGCCGGAGGAGCGCTCGCAGGCGGACCATGGGACGGTGGAGCACTCGTGCTCCTATTGACTGACAATAGGAAAGTAGGATCGGGACCCGTTTGCAGTCAATAGGGAGGTGCTGCGTTCGGGGTCGACTGGCTCCGTTGACCACGAGCCTCCGCAACAGCGGCAGCGCGGATGAAGCGGATCTTTGAAAGGGCGATCATGCGGATCGCTCCCTTGGCACCGACGGTTCCGCTCGCAAGGAGCCGTGTTTCTTACTAACTCCCTCGGGAAGTTCATACCTAGCTTCCCGAAGTCGTTGAACAAGAATCCCCGCCGCTTGCGATGGGAGGCGTACGGCGACAGGGAGCGATCCGCTCGATTGCCGTTTCGCAGATCCGCTTTATCCGTGTTCCCCGCTGTTGCGGAGGCTCGAGGCAAAGCGATGCCGGAGTGACTGGATCGTACCATTTCGGCTCGTCACATGCGGCTTGCGCGAATTTGAGCATGGTCATATTCTCGACATTGTCTAACAAATCGAGTCCATGCTCGGAGAGCTCGAACAAATCGTTTTGCTCGCCGTCCTGCGGGTTGGCGACGCGGCGTACGGCGTTCCCGTCCACGAGGAGATCGTCCGTCTCGCGCGGCGGGACCTCACGCTGGGCACTGTCTACAAGACACTCTCGCGCCTCGAGGCGAAGGGATTCGTGCGCTCGTACGAGGGCGACCCGACGCCCCAGCGCGGTGGGCGACGGACGCGATGCTTTGCTGTGACCACCGCCGGGCGGCGGTCGCTCGAGTCCACGATCGCCACGCTCCGCCGCATGGCCGTGGGCCTCGACGTCGGACTCGAACCCACGTGATCCGGTGAGCGCGCCAGGATTGTCGCCGCTGCCGTTCCGGCTGATCGAACGGTTTCTCCCTTCGCCGACGGCTGACGCCGTCATCGGCGACCTGATCGAACGCCAGGTAGCCGGCGTGCGCCTGTGGCGCGAAACGCTCGTTGCCGTCTGGCATCTTCGCGACCGCACACCGCGCGAGGCAGAGCTCATGTCTTCCTTCCTTTCCGACCTTCGACTCGCCGTGCGCCTGCTCGCGCGCGCGCCCACATTCGCCGCGGCAGCGGTGCTCACGCTCGGGATCGCGATCGGGGCGACGGCGGCAATCTTCAGCGTCGCGAACCCGGTGCTCATTCAGCCGCTGCCGTACGACAACCCGGATCGCGTAATGGTCGTCTGGGAGAAGGAGCGGGACGGGTCGCGCTCTCTTGTGGGCTTTACCACCCAGCGCGACTACGTCGACCGAGCGACCACGTTCGAGAGTGCTGCGGCGTTAGGCGATTGGCAGCCGACGCTGATCGCGAACGACGAACCTGAGCGACTGCAGGGGCTTCGCGTGTCGTCGACCTACTTTCACACACTGGGTGTGAAGCCGGTGCTGGGCCGCGACTTCAGGGCCGATGAGGACGTTACGGGCGCCCAGCGCGTCGTCATCATCAGCTACGCACTCTGGCAGCGTCGATTTGGCGGCGATCCGTCGCTGATTGGCAAGCCGATCTCGATCAGTGGGACACTCATGCCGGTCGTCGGTGTGATGCCGGAGGGTTTCGACGACGTTGCTGCTCCCGGGGCGCAGATCTGGCGCATCCTCGGCTACGCGGTCACGGATCCATACGCGTGTCGGACGTGTCGTCACCTCCGAATGATCGCGCGACTCAAGCCCGGTGTCGCCGTGGAGCGAGCCCAGAGCGAGCTCACGAAGATCCACCAGGCAGTCGTGGCGGAGCACCCCGAGGACTACGGGTCGCCGAATGTGATCGTCGCGCCGTTACAGCGGGAAGTGACGCTTCAGTATCGGCCGGCGCTGATCGCGCTCGGGGCTGCCGTAGCACTGATGCTGATCATCGCCATTGCGAACATGGCCAACCTGCAGCTCGCGCGACTCGTCAGGCGCGAGGAGGAATTCGCGATTCGTACGGCGCTCGGCGCGAGCGCGCCGCGGCTCACGCGGCAGCTGCTCACGGAGGCGCTGTTGATCGGTGTGCTTGGCGGCATCGCGGGGCTCGTGGTCGCCTGGCTCGCCATCCCGGCGCTCGTTCGGCAGCTGCCACCGCTGCTCCCCCGACTCGGCGCGATTCACCTCGACGTGGCGGCGCTGGCCGTGATCGCGGCGATCGTTGTCCTGTCGACGATGGTCGTGGGACTCGTCCCGCGTCGCGGGCGGCGGGTGTCGAACGTAGCTGATGGCCTGCGGGCCGGTCGTCGTCTCACCGGAACGAGGCATTCGGCGGTCCGCGCCGGGCTCGTCGTGGCGGAGATGGCGTTCGCGCTGATGCTGCTGATTGGGTCCGGGTTGCTGGCCCGCAGCGTCATCCGGCTGCTCGACGTGGACAAAGGATTCGACGCGAACAACCTGCTGACGCTCGAGATCAATTCCGTGGGGCCGCGTTATGCGACGAACGACGCCGTGTTCGCCTACCACGACCGGGTGCGCGACGCGGTTCGCGCGCTGCCGGGCGTGGTGAGCGTCGGCGTCGTGAACCAGCTCCCGCTAGGCGGCAACCTCGATATGTACGGCGTGGACGCGCAGGACAGGCCGGAAAGCGATCCGGCGAAGGTGCCTTCGGGTGACCGGTTTGTCGTGTCGGCGGACTATCTGCGCACGATGCGAATTCCGGTGGTGCAGGGCCGAACGTTCACGCTGACCGAAGAGCGCGACACGGTCAACATGGTGGCGCTCGTGAGTCAGGCGCTAGCAACTCGGCTGTGGCCGGGCGAGAATGCGATCGGAAAGCGTATTCGGTTGGGTGGTCCGGAACGGCCATTCCGCACGATCATCGGCGTGACGGGAAACGTTCACCATAAGGGCCTCGACGCGACGCAGCTCATGGCGTTCTACGTACCCGAGCGGCAGTGGTTCTTCTCGGACAATCAGGAAATGCTGGTCGTGCGCACTCGCGGGAATCCGACGGCAATGGCCAGTGCGGTGCGGCGCACGGTGCACGACATCGACGTGGCGCAGCCGATTGTCAAGGTCGCCGCGATGGATGACGTCGTCGCTGCGTCCACGGCGCAGCGTCGCCTGGCGTTGACGCTGTTCACATGCTTTGCGCTGGCGGCGGTGCTGCTCGCGGTCGCCGGGATCTACGGGGTGCTTGCGGGCAACGTGGCGGAGCGGACGCGCGAAATCGGTCTCCGAGCGGCGTTAGGCGCAACGCCGCGGAGCATCCTGCAGCTCGTGGTGGGGCAGGGGGCGCGTCTCGCGGTGATCGGCCTCGCGGTGGGTCTGTTCGGGGCGTTCGCGCTCACGCGGTCGCTGAGGGCGCTGCTGTTCGGCGTTGGACCTAACGATCCGATTACGATTGCCATGGCCACCGCGCTATTGCTCACTGCTGCATTGGCGGCCTGTCTCGTGCCGGCGGTTCGCGCGCTTCGGGTAGATCCGAGCCAGGCCTTCCGAAGCGATTAGATAAACCACGAACGCTGAATACGCGGACGGCGCTTCGCGCCGGCGCTGAGCACGCTGGACCTCAAGAAAACTCAGCGTATTCCGCGGCGGCGCGAAGCGCCGTCTGCGTCTCCAGCGTCCGTGGTGTTCTCAGGTTCCCTTCGACGGTTTCGACATGGCGGTTGGATCCAATTTCATCGTCTTGGCGGCGTCCGCGAAGCGTGGATCATCGCGAATGCTGTCGAAGATCGGCGCGTTGATCGACATCGCGTAGAGCCACGGGTCCTTCTCCCGTGCGGCGCGCGTGAGCCACGTGAGCGCCGCGTCGCGATCGCCGAGCCCGGTGTAGGCCATCGCCATCGCGATCGGCGAACCGCCGCGGCCCTTCGCGCGCGCTTCGGCCGCGGCGATGACCTTACGCGCGCTGTCCATCTGGCCCGTCTTCGCCAGCGAAAAGGCCAGCGCTCCGAGGAGCGGGTCGAGCCCCTGACCGAGCCGTACTGCACGCTGAAAACCGGCGACTGCCGCCGGGTACTCGCCCGCGAACGCGTGCGTGAACGCGAGGAATGCATGACCGGTCCACAACGTCGAGTCGAGCTCCACGGCGCGCCGTCCCGCCAGGATTCCTTCCTGATAGCGACCTGCGAGGCCAAGCGCGTATCCCAGCTCGGCGTTGATCACGGGTGAGAGAGGCTCGAGGTCGCGGGCGCGTTCCAGCTGCGCAACCGCGTCCCGAACGCGGCCGGTGATGATCAGCACCTCCGCATACCATTGATGACCCGTCGCGTAGGTGCTGTCGAGCGCGAGACTGCGGCGGAACTCCACCGCGGCGGGCTCCCACTCACCAGTGCTCTTGAGGATCAGGCCTAACGTCGTGTGCGCTTCAGCAAGCGTGCTGTCGAGCGACAGCGCCTTCTCCGCGGCTTTACGCGCAAGCGGGAACGCACTGTCGGCGGGCGTCGTACCATAGATCGGCAGGAGCCCGAGTGCGTCGGCGAGACCGGCGTACGCGCGAGCGAACGTCGGATCGCGATCGATCGCCTGGCCGAAGTACTCAGCAGCGCGGTGCAGGGCGTCGTTGCCGCGCTGATGCCAGAAGTACCGGCCTCGGAGGTACAGATCGTATGCGGCCATGTCCTCAGTGCCGGCCGGAACCGTCCCCGATGGCAAGCCCTGCCGGCCGTTAGGCATCGGGGCGAGCGCCATTCGAAGCGCGCCGGCGATGCTGCCCGCGATGTCGTCCTGGACCTGGAAGACATCCTTCATCTGTCGCTCGTACGTGTCGGACCAGAGCGCGAGCCCATCGCTGGCATTCGTGAGCTGGGCGGTGACGCGGAGTCGCTCGCCGGACCGGCGAATTGTCCCTTCGAGCAGGGTCGAGACCTTGAGCGTCTTCGCGATCTCGCGGGCGTCCATCCCCTTGCCCTTGAGCGCAAATACCGACGTGCGCGACGCCACGCGGAGTCCCGGAACCTTCCCCAGCGTGCTCGTGAGCTCGTCTGTAATGCCTTCGCTGAAGTAGCGATCGCTGTCGCTGCCACCGACGTTCTCGAGTGGCAGCACGGCGACCGACCGGGCGGTGTCTCCGACGGCCGCGCCGTCATTCCCTGTGCGCCGCGAAATGAGCAAGCCGGCGGTGGCGGCGATGGCGAATACCGCCGCGAACGCGATGGCGAGGACGTTCCGATTCGTCTTCGCGGCGGGCGCCGTCGGCACTGCGCCTAACGCCACCTGGCCGCTGGATGTGAGCGCCTGGTCCAGACCCTGCACGAGCTCGGCCGCGCGCTGTGGGCGCCTGGCCGGATCCTTCTCGAGGCAACGACGGACGAGCTCGACGAGCGGCACCGGAACGTCTGGCCGCGCGACCGACAGAAGTGCCGGCGTTTCGGTCATCTGCGCGGCGAGCAGCGCTGCCGGCGATCGTCCGGCGAACGGCGGCGCGCCAGCGAACAGCTCGTACGCCATCACGCCGAACGAGTAGATGTCCGCGCGGTGATCCGTGCTCGGGTCGGCGGCCGCCTGCTCCGGCGCCATGTACGCCGGCGTGCCTAACGAGAAGCCGATCTGCGTCAACGACCCGCCGGGTGCCGTACCCTCCCGGGCCGTCGAGATGGCCTTCGCGACGCCGAAGTCCGTGACGACTGCCGCGCCGCCCGAGAGCAGCACGTTGTCGGGCTTGATGTCGCGGTGCACGATCCCGCGTTCGTGCGCATACCCGAGGGCGGTGGCCACATCGCGAAGGAGATTCGCGCCCTCGGTGACCGACATCTTCGTGCCGGAGTTGAGGACGTCACGCAGCGATCGCCCCTCGACGAACGGCATCGTGAAGAACGGCACACCGTCGGCTTCGCCGGCGGTGATCACCGGGACGATGTGCGGGTTCTGCAGTCGGGCAACGAGCTGGATCTCGCGGTGAAACCGATCGAGACTGACGCCGCCGGCGAGGTCGGGCGGCAGCAGCTTGATCACGACCTGCCGATCGAGTCGTCGTTCGGTGGCAAGGAAGACGTGACTCATCCCTCCGCCGCCGAGCTCGCGGTCGATGGCGTAGGCGTCGCCGAGTGCGGCTTGAAGGCGATCGCGGAGGTCGGTCATCGGGGCGAGTCGTCAGGCATGGCGTCGAACGATAGAGGGCGGGGATACGGCTAGCTAGCGGGAGACGGGAGACGGGAGACGGGAGACGGGAGGCGGGAGACGGGGCTAACGGCGCTGTTCCCGTCGTTCTCCCGTCTCCCGTCTCCCGTCTCCCGCTTCCCGGCTCTCAGACATCGGAGATGCGGAACCGCGCGAACCGCCTGACGCGCACGTTCTCCCCGACTCGCGCCGACGTCTCGCTCACGAGATCACCAATCGTGCGCGATGCGTCGCGGATCCACGGCTGCTGGAGCAACGAGGCCTCAGTCTCGAGCGCGTCCGGCGGCGTCGCCGCGACCTGCTCGGCCACGTACCGGACGAGCGCGCGAAAGTCCTCCGTCCGCGCGACGAAGTCCGTCTCACAGTTGACTTCCACGAGTGCCCCTACCTTCGCGTCGTGATGGATGTAGCTGCCGACCTGGCCCTCGCCGGTGAGACGCTGCGCACGTTTCGCCGCCTCGGCCGCCGCCTGACGCCGCAGGTGCTCGACGGCCTTCTCCATGTTCCCCTGGGCCTGCTCGAGTGCCTGACGACAGTCGAGCATGCCGGCTCCGGTCAGTTGTCGGAGCTCCTTGAGCTGTTGCACCGTGACGTGAGACACGGTTCGGTTCCTCCAGTTGGTGGTTGATGGATGCAAAACGCCCCATCCAGCGCTCGGCGCGGATGGGGCGTGGAGTACCACACTCCAGGTGGGAGGTGGTCGTCTACTTCATCCGAAATCCTCCCAGCTCATCTGCACCAAGCGCCAATTCCGCCGCGGGTCTCGAAGACCCTCGGCGTCTCGCGCGTCGAGCTGGGGGCAGATGGGGTGCAGGACCATTGGACTCGGTAGATCGGGCGCGCAGTCTACACCATTTGGTCGGCGCTTGTCAACGGATCAAATGACTCTGATCCCTTCGATCAAATCGATTTCGCCCTGGCCAGATCAGTAATGCGGTCGGCCGCGCGGAACGCGAGCGCCTGAATCGTCATCGTTGGCTGACCCCGTCCCGACGTGACAAAGTTGCTGCCGTCCACGATGAACAGGTTCGGCACGTCGTGCGCGCGGTGATCCGCGTTAACGACAGACGTGCGCGGGTCGTTGCCCATGCGACACGTGCCGAGGAGGTGAGGGCCGCCGCCATCGGGCCCGCCGTACTCGCCGGCGATGCTGACAGCACCGGCGGCGCTCAGCAGCTCCTCGCCGCGCTTTCCGAACCACGCACCCAACTTCTCGTCGCTCGGGTGGCCCTTGAACGTGAGACGCGGCGCCGGAAGACCCCACGCGTCCTTCATCTTCGGGTCGAGATCCATCCGGTTGTTAGGCGTGGGCAGGCTGCTCATGTGCCCGTACACGCTGAGCCGCTTCGTGAAGTAGTCCCGCGCGCGCCTCTTCCAGGCGCTCCCCCACGTGGGCTCGTTCGGCCACGTCGCGTCGCCCGCGAGCGGCCCGTATCCGCACCGGAAGTCGAAGCCGCCGCCGCCATAGAGACCTAACGACGCCGGCATCTCGAACGTGTCCCACACCACGCGCGACACGACCGCACCCTTCCAGCCGTTGACCTCGTGCTCGAACAGGCCATCACGCAGCGCGCTGCCGTTGAACATGATGTTCCGGCCGACCTGCCCGCTCGAGTTCGCGAGACCGTCCGGAAATGCGCTCGTCGCGGACATGAGCAGGAGCTTGGGCGTCTCGCAGCCATTGGCCGAGAGCACGACGGCCTTCGCGCGCTGCACGACTTCCTTCTTGTTCTTGTCGAAGTACGTGACGCCGGTGACACGACCGCTGGCATCCGTCTCCACCTTGCGCACGTAGCTGAGCGGCCGGATTTCGCAGCGCCCCGTGGCGACGGCCTCGGGGATCATCGTAACGAGCGAGCTCGATTTCGCGCGCACCTC
>Ga0075434_100001491_pt1 | contig 19742 bp, 16 predicted proteins | sample RhiMethybrSRZTD3_FD_75298 | JGI IMG/M metagenome (GOLD analysis project Ga0075434, IMG submission 75298) | Populus rhizosphere microbial communities from Tennessee, USA - Rhizosphere MetaG P. TD hybrid SRZTD3 | ecosystem: Host-associated > Plants > Roots > Rhizosphere > Soil | place: USA... | reverse complement strand
GATGCCGCGCCTGACGCCTCTTCGCATTGCTATCGATACCGGTGGAACCTTCACGGACTGCGTGTGGGTGCAGGATGGTCAAGTGCAGATCCTCAAGGTGTTCTCCACGCCGGCGGATCCCTCGCTGGCAATTGCCGATGCAATTGCGCGAATTGCGCCCGACCGTTCGATTGTTCTTCTCCATGGAACCACCGTGGGAACCAACACTCTTCTGCAACGGAAAGGCGCGCGCGTGGCTCTGGTCACCACGGCCGGTTTTGAGGACGTGATCGAAATTGGACGGCAGGCTCGCCCCAAGCTTTACGACTTCTTCTTCGATCGCCAGGAACCGCTGGTGCTTGGCGATCTTCGCTTCGGCGTTGAAGAACGCACGGAGGCCGACGGCAACATCCTGCAGGGGCCCTCAGCGCGCGAATTGGACGAACTTGCGAAACGAATCCGGGAGAAGTTTCCGGAGGCAATTGCCGTCTCGCTGTTGTTTTCCTTCGCTAATCCCAGCCACGAGCAGATGCTGGAAAAATTTCTTGGAGATCTCGGCGCGCCAATCTCGCTGTCTCACCAAATTCTGCCGGAGTTCCGGGAATACGAGCGCACCAGTACGGTGGTGGTGAACGCGTACCTGCAACCGGTGATGAATCGGTACCTGGAAAATTTGCAAGCACGATTGCCGGGGGCCGCCGCTGAAGGGGGAAATAACATTTTTGTCATGCAGTCGAGTGGAGGGATCACTGCGCTGGAAGCCGCAGCGCGCGAACCCGTGCGCACCGTGTTGTCGGGGCCCGCGGGTGGTGTCGTGGGCGCGGTGGCCGTCGCTCGCGGCAGCGGAATCGAGCGGATCATTTCTTTTGACATGGGCGGCACCTCCACGGATGTTGCTCTGGTGGATGGCGAAGTCACCGCTGGCACACAATCGGAGGTGGCAGGATTCCCCATCGGGGTGCCGATGCTCGATATTCACACCGTTGGAGCGGGCGGAGGATCACTTGCGCGCTTCGATGCCGGCGGAGCGCTGCGCGTTGGTCCAGAATCGGCAGGCGCCGATCCCGGCCCGATCTGCTACGGCAAAGGCCTCTTGCCCACCGTCACGGACGCCAACCTTTTGCTCGGACGATTGCAGCCGCATCGGTTTCTCGGCGGGAGCTTTCAACTCGACCTGGAACGAACGCGGAGCGTGGTGAGTGAGTGGCTGGCGAAGCAGAATTCGAATCTCACGATTGAACAATTCGCGGCGGGAATGATTCGCGTAGTGAATGCCACCATGGAGAAGGCAATTCGCGTGGTTTCGATCGAGCGCGGCCACGATCCGCGACGCTTCGCTCTGGTCGCCTTCGGAGGTGCTGGCGGACTGCATGCCTGTGAACTGGCGCAGGCGCTTGGGATTCCTCGCGTGATCGTGCCTGCCAAGCCGGGCGCGCTGTCTGCGTTTGGGATACTTGTCAGCGACGTCGTGAAGGAATTCTCACGGACAGTGTTACGGCGAGTTTCTGCCACGTTGCCGCTCGCCGAGTTAACTCGCCAATTTGCCCAGCTATCGCGCTCCGCCCGGCACGCATTTCTTTTGGAAGGCTGGAGCGGCAAAATCCACGAACGATGCAGCATCGACGTGCGCTACTCCGGCCAGGGATATGAGTTGAATGTCCCATCCTCGCGGTCGGTGATCTCAGACTTTCACAAAGCCCATGCGAAGCGGTATGGCTACAGCCATCCGGAGAGGGAAGTTGAGTTAGTGACCCTACGCGTACGCGCGGTGGTGAAGTCGGCCCAGACAGGAATTGCCGCCGGGGATGGAGCGAGCGGGAAGAAACAAGATGCTCGCGCGAGGACCGAAATCGCGCCCGTCATCTTCGACGGCAAGAAACACAGGGCGGCTCTCTACGAGCGAGGCCAACTGGTTTTGCGCAGAAAATACTGGGGTCCCGCGATCATCACGGAGTACAGTGCAACGACCGTCGTTCCGCCCAGATTTGTTTTCTTTGTGGATAGGGCGGGCAATGTCGTCATCGAAGTGCGTTGAAGAATGCACGGCTAGCCCGCACTACTACCTTGCGTAGAAGAGGGCTGCCCGCGCGTGGCGCGGTTGCAGGAAAGTTCGGTTGCCATTTTAGTGGGAAGGCGAGGCCTTTCAACCACCCCGTTGCTCTCATCCGTCGTTTTTTGCGATACTCCCAGCCTATGAAAGGTAATCCTAAAGTCCTAAAAGAACTGAACGCCGCCCTGCAGGAAGAACTCACTGCCATCAACCAGTACTTCCTGCACGCCGAGATGTGCGAGAACTTTGGATACAAAAAGCTCTCCGACTACATCAAGAAGCAGTCCATCGATGAGATGAAGCACGCCGAGGTCCTCATCGAGCGTATCCTGTTCCTCGACGGCAGCCCCACCATGAAGCCGCTTGAGTTGAAAGTCGGCGGAAACGTCCAGCAGATGCTGCAGAGCGACCTCGAGCTGGAACTCTCCGCCGTCAAGCAATACAACACCGCCGTCCAGATCGCGACCGAAGAGAAGGACAATGGCAGCCGCGATCTTCTCGTCAAATTGCTCAAAGACGAAGAAGAGCACGTCGACTGGCTGGAAGCCCAGCAGCACCAGATCAATGAGATGGGCTACGAGCGCTACCTGAGCATCCAGACTGGCGAAGAAGAGTAGCTTATGTGGCGCAGGCGTGCTCGCCCGCGAGAGTCACGAGCAAAGCACGAAATAGCGCTGTAGCCCGCAACATCTCTCAGCGAGGCGACTCAGAGAGCGATTCGCCATCTACCCGAGCACCGTCATCCGGAAGACGCGCCTCTTGCCGCCGCGCAGTATGGACTCCTCGACAGCTCCATCCACTGGGCGTCCCAAGATGGCAGAGTAAGTTTCTCGCTGCCAGCCGAGCGTGCAATCACAGTGCGCCCCGGAGGTCAGACCTTCTTTGACGAGCGGACAAGTGCAGTGCGGGCCGCGGTCGAACACGCGTATGATGCCTGCCTTTTCGTCCTACTCTGTCTTCACAGCCCATCCGTCGGGGCCTTCCACCGACCTCAAGAAACCGGGGAGACCCCCTTTGTATTTGTCGAAGGTGCGACTGCGGAACAGGCGAGCACACTCGCGGCCCAGGCTGTCGAAAACTCTCTTGCGCGTCGCCTCGTCGAGATTCTTCTCCAGAATGCTAACGAGCTTCGCATAACGAATGCGTGCGGCCTCGAGTTGCGACTGCAGTTGTTCGACATCAGGGGTAGACGTTTCTGTCTTGGCTAGCTCGGGCGAAAATCATGGCCACGCACGAGCAAGCGCCGGCCGCGCAACATTTCAGGAATTCGTTTCTTGTCACTTCCATCGCGGCGTCCTCCGCATGCATGAAGCCTTGTCAGTATGCTCCGGGCCTGTCCGGAGGTCCGTGACGGGTGCGTGGAGAAGGACAACAGATATCACAGCTCCCGGTGACCACTCCTGCAGCGGTCGATAGGAATGCCGCAGTGCGGGCTCCAGAGAGGTCCCGCATCAGGAAGGAGCACCGTTGTTTTCACAGCTGCGAAATGGCCGGCCCCCGGCTTATGCTATGTTGCGACAATACTGATAACCCCGAGGCGGAATGCAGGAAACAGATCACGGTAAACGTGAAGTGGAGGGCCGGGGAAAAACCACAGTGGCGCTTTTCCTTGGAATCGCCCTGGGCGTGCTTGGGCTGATGGTGATTGCACGGCAAGCGGCTCCATCCTTTTGGAGCGGCTGGGCAGGACGGTTGCTACGGCGCGACACGCAAGTCGATGTGAGCCAGCCCACGGTCGTGAACAAAATCCAGCAACTGCAGCGCCTGGAAACTGTGGTCTACACCATGGACAAAGTAGTGAGCGGAGAGAAGGAAAACGCGATCCTGCCCAATTTTCTCACCGGCGATCGTTTGCTGATGGTCGTACACGGCGAAGTGGTGGCGGGGGTGGACTTCGGCGGCCTGAAGAGTGGCGATGTGGCTGTGGAGGAGAAGAAGGTAGTTTTGCGGCTGCCATCGGCGCAGGTGTTTTCGACCCGCATCGATAATGAGCGCACCAAGGTGTATTCGCGGCAAACGGGGTTGTTGGTCCCGGTGGATCCGAATCTGGAGACGCAGGTCCGCCAGGAGGCGGAGAGGCAACTGCATCAGGCGGCCCTGCTGGACGGCATTCTGAGGACGGCGAACGCGAATGCTCGCAGTACGTTAACGAGTCTGCTGCAGGGACTGGGGTTCGAGCGCGTAGAGTTTGAGTGATACGGGGACAGACATTCGCACTCTCAAAAATGGAGCGTCTGCAGACTGACACTGCGATGGCAAGTCCGCCGAGGCGCGTGGTTCAAAACACGCTAGTCTCGCGGACCCTGACCGCTTGCCGGGAGAAATATTTGGGTAGATCGCAAATCTTGCTGACGGGCCCGTTTACTCTTCGGAATGCACTAGTCCCGCCGCGAGTCCTTCGCAGACGACCCTTCCCTTCGAATCTTTTTCCGTGCGCGCTTCCGTGCCAATGCCTGTTTCACTCGGCGCCTTTCGCCAGGCTTTAAGTAAAACGAATGACGTTTCACTTCTCGAATGATGTCTTCCGACTGAACCTTACGCTTGAATCGACGGAGCGCATTCTCTAAGGATTCGCCCTCTTGCAAACGAATTTCTGCCACCCTTATCCTCCAAGGAAGAAATTACCGAAGCTGATCTCTCATAGCCGACGCTTCGCACCATGAATTTGCGGCCAGCGCATTTAAGACTCTGGCCACCTTGCAAGCACGACTTACTCGCCAACGCGGTCACCGGAGGCAGGCTGCTCCGCCTTCTCCGCGTCCTGTGTTCCAAGATTGAATAGCGCCGCCTGCTCTGCGGCATGTTCGCGCAGTTCGGCCATTTCGTCTGCGCTGCTAACAACCCTCTCCTGTTTCCGTTCATTTCTGCGCTCTGCTTTGTCCCGTTGTCTCTGTTGCCGTGTTTGTTCCTTCTGACGCTTTGTAAATGTTGATCGGCCTCTTGGCATACGTACCCCCTTGGTATCTTGCGTTCCTCGCAGACAGGCATTTGCAGCCTGGACGCACTCTGTCCGCTCAATAAATTACCATCGCGGTTCTCGCGGCTGACGAGGATGGCCGCGATAGTCGTCGCGCCCTCGGCCGCCTCCACCGCCTCCCCCGCCGCCAAAACGATGGCCTCCGCCCCGGGGACGTTCCGATTTAGGTTTGGCCTCGTTAATCGTCAACGTCCGTCCGCCCAGGTCACTTCCGTTGAGCGCCGCGATTGCCTTGTCGGCTTCAGTGGCATTGGTCATTTCCACGAACCCGAACCCACGGGAGCGGCCCGTATCCCGGTCGGTCACCAGTGTGATCTTTTCCACCGCGCCGTGTACCTCGAAGAGACTTCGCAGTTCGGTTTCGGTTGTGCTGTGGGGCAAATTTCCAACGTAAACGTTCTTCATCGTAATTCCTCTCTCAGTAAATCATCCAGGCTTGACGGTGTTCGTTTCGACGGTCGTATTTCAGAATCTCGGGGTGGAGGAGGCAGGGCGCGCATCGCTCTGCTGCGAGCGACAGACGTGGAGCGGACTGCGGAGATTCGCCGCGAAGCTTCCAGAATGCCCCAGCGCTGAGTCGAGTCTATCTGATCAACAGTAAAACCGACTTGCGCACTACCAATGGCCTGCTGTTCGTCTCCGCGCTCCATCAGCAATTCCTGATCTGCGTTGGGCAAATCCACTAGATATTCTGGCTGGCCAACCAGGAAGGCCAGTCGCTGCGGAGGCGTCGCGCTGCGAAGATCATCGCAAAACTTGTCTCGTTGGCCCTTTCCTTTTTCCATATTGATCAAGACGAGGTCGTACAGGGCGGGTCGCCACCATGAGCGCGCTTCTGCTATGTCGGCGGCGATATCGACGTACATTCCACGCTTTCGCAGGACCTCAGCACGCAAATCGCGCTTGGCATGCGAAGTGTCGACCAGCAACACTCGTCTTTTTTTGACCGCATCGGGGATTGGTGCGGAGAGCGGTACTGCCAGTAGCGGAGTGTTCATGCCGGCACCGACTTTCCCTTGGTGCGGACTGAAACGTCCACCGATTTGCGTTCCGTTGCCTCCCGCTTTAGCAGTTCACTGGTTCGCTGCCGTCGCGCGATCTTCTCCTTCCGCTCCCGGTGAAATCTGGACTTGTCGCCATTGCGTGCGGACATAAAGAACTCCTGTTATTGGGGCTGGTGTAAACCAGCGCTGATCAAAACTTTCCTTGTGTGCTTGAGACGACTGTGCTCTTGGCACCCAGATCGGCGGCAGCGAGCCCATGAAAAGCGTTCCAAACGGTGCCAGCGATTGAGCTATTCGGGGAGAATCGGTGATGCAATCGAAGCGCCTCTCGATCTCTCAATCGCGAAGGCGCAAAGTGCTCTAATAAAGTGTCTTCGAGGTTAAGGTGTGTTTAGTATACGCGTTTTTTGTTCATTCTGCCGAAACATCGCACCCGCCCGGCACGGGCCAACTAACCCGTTGTCGCCTTGGGCCTTGCTAATTGAGTGTTTTGCACATACCATGAATTCTGTGCGTTAGACCGAATCGGTCGTGAGCAGCTCTCGCCTCATCAGCAAGCTACCTGCCCAGATTTTCTTCCGAATCCCTCCAGCGTAACTATCACAAAGGAACAAGAGTACAAACACCATGGAACAAGGAACAGTAAAGTGGTTCAACGACGCCAAGGGCTACGGTTTTATTAGCCGTCAAAGTGGCGAAGACGTTTTCGTGCATTTCTCCGCCATCCAGGCGGGAGGGTTTAAGAGCCTGCAGGAGGGCCAGACGGTGCAATTCGATGTCACCAAGGGACCAAAGGGCTGGCAAGCGGAAAACGTGCAGGCGCTCTAAGCTGCCGACCACTACGGAGAGGCGAGATCGAGAAGAGATCGCCTCTTTTTGTTTTTGTAGTTCAGTAGTGATCTTGCTGAACGACTCTGAGACAAGATGGTGATTAACATCTTTGTTCGAAACCTGGATCCGACAACCACCAAAACACAAATTGAAGGAGATTTTCGCGCCTTACGGGTTGGTGGAAACCGTGACGATCGTGCAGGACCGTGATACAGAAGGGCCTCGCGGTTTCGCTTTCGTCGAAATGACCAACGATGCTGAAGCCAAGGTGGCCATCGAATCTCTGAATGGATTTCGTTTGAATGACCGCGCGATGCGATTGAACGAAGCTCGCCCGAAGCCGGAGCATGACTCTAGCCGCGATTCATCGCGGGAGCACAGGCGTCATAGAATCTGAAGCGAGCATGGCCCATATTGGCTAGCGCAATCGGGCAACTTTCAGGCTAACTTCTTTATGGATTCTATTTGACAAACGAAGAACTCAGGGCTTCCTACGCCATCATCCGGCATAACATCCGGACATACCGCTCGGCCGGCGTGGTCGAAGTGGTCAAAGGGAAACAACTTGCTGAGTCAATGTTGCAGAAGCTCGAGGCCTGCCAAGACTCATCAGATCACCACGAGGGCTGGCGGTACTTCATCGAGAAAACTGATCAAAAGCCTGGAATTGACCCTGCAGACGCTACCGAGCAGCGACAAGAGGAATTGGAACTAAGGGAATCGAAAGCGATACAGGAAACGAAGAACTCGGCGAGCCCTCCGGACACACAGCGATAGTCCCGTCGGTGGGGGAATACGGGGACGGGAATTCGGGAATTCGGGGACAGACGAGACGTTCACCGGTTTCTGATTGAGTGAACGAGGCAGAGAAAAGCCAGATGTATGGCGTCTGTCACGGATGTTTTCCCACGTTTCCGACCACCCGGGCGCGCATTTCGCGTCAAAGACCACGTGCAACAGTGTCCACAGTAGCTCCGCCTCGCCTCACGCGTGGAGAATCTCTTAAAAGAGCTCAAACGGCCCACAATCTGTGTGTTGTCACGAAGAGGATGACAGACGGCAATCGTTGGTGAAGAATCCCCGGTCCAACCATTGACGCCGTGCGCGTACGCGCTACACTTGCACGACCTTGAGGAACACATGCGAAACCACTTCCTGGGAGTCGCTTTCATTCTCTTCCTGTTGGGTTCCTGCATGGCTCGTGCAGAACTTCGAGCAGCGGTTGCAAGAGTGGACCTTACGCCAAAGACGCATGAGCCAATGTGGGGCTTCGAAGACCGCACGGATCCCGCCACTGGAACCCTCGATCCACTCTATGCACGCATCCTGGTACTCGAGGCCGCGGGGAAGCGCGTTGCTCTGGTCGCCCTCGATCTTGGCCGTACCTTTGGGGAACCCTCGCTCGACCATTTGAAAAAAGTGGTCAGCAAGGCGAGTGGCATCTCGTGCCTGCTGGTGAGTGCTTCCCACACCCATGGGGCTCCGGTCATTAAAGACGAATACGACGGCGCTCCCCCAGAATGGGAACAACAGGCTTTGGATGGAATCGCTGCAGCCATCAAGAACGCCGCCGATCATCTGCAGGATGTTCGAATCGGCGTGGGAACCGGGTCAGTTTTCATTGGCCATAATCGACTCCATGTAAACGACGATGGGACGGTGAGCTGGTTCGAGCAGAATCCAACAATGGTCCCGACTGCCCCGGTGGATCCCACGGTGGCGGTCGTTCGCATCAATGATCGGGATGGAAATGCTCTTGCGGTTCTGACCAACTACGCCTGTCACCCAGTCGTCTTCGGCTCAGATAACTCCCAGTACTCCGCCGATTTTCCGGGCGTTGCCAATAGTGTCGTGGAAAAGGCCTTTGGTGGAAGTGTCCAGAGCTTTTTCATACAAGGTGCAGACGGCGACATCAACCCCTACTACGCGGTCACCCCAATGAAAGAAAACGCAATCAAGCGGCGGGACTGGACCGGTGAACAGTTGGGTCGTGAGGTGGTACGCATTGCGAAGGGCATTCAGACGGTCAGCGATCCTGCCCCAAGCATCGACTTTCGAGAAGAAACCCTGCACTTCAAACTTCGTTGGGATCCAGAGCAGTTTCGCGCCGCGTTGTTGAAGACTTTTGGCGCCAAGAGTCTGGAGCAGATGGGGGCGCGCATCCCCGCCAGGGTGGACGCCCGTGTCACCGCCGTTCTCATTAACAAGCAGATCGCAATCATCGCGGTCCCCGGAGAACCCTTTGTCGACCTTCAGGAAAACTGGCGGGCACGATGTCCGGTTCCCACAGCATTGTTCTTCGGATACACCAACGGCTATCACGGATACTTCCCGACGATCAGTGCTGCAAGCCGTGGCGGATATGGAGCGGCGAGTGCGAGCACATGGGTGGAGGTGGGCGCCGGCGAGCGGATGGTGGACTGGGCACTGATACAGACGTATCAAATGATGGGCAAATATTCGATTTTGCCCGACGACCTGACGAAGGGTGCTTATAGTAAATGATGACTTGGGCCGCACCGGGGAGGCCTAGGCCCTTCACGGGCAGGTGCACGACATCATCATCTTCCCCATTACTTCCTTCAAGATCTTCCCGGCCACTGTCGCTGTGAGTTCAGAAACATCCCGGCTCGGGTTGTACTCGACAATATCTGCGCCCACGATCGTTGCAGTAATCGAGTGCAGATGCTCCAGCACTTCCCGCACCGACATTCCACCCGGCTCCCGGTGCGACACTCCGGGCGCGAAGGCGGGATCGAGCACGTCCATGTCAAAGGACACGTACACCGGACACCAGGTTTTCACTTCTTCTAACGCGCGCTTGTGTCCAATCTTGTAGACCTCCACGCCAAAGCGCTTCACCTGTTTCTCCTGCTCCGCGTTCATCGTGCGGATGCCCACCTGGATCAGGCGCTTCGTGAGCTTCTCTTCCATAATGCGGGCGAAGGGCGATGCATGCGAAAAACGGCTGCCCTGAAATTCGTCGTAGAGATCGGGATGCGCGTCAAAATGAATGAGAGTCAGATCCTTGAACCGGCGCCCCAGCGCTCGCAAGATCGGGTACGTGATGGAGTGATCCCCGCCCAGGCACACGGGCCGCCTGCGCTTTTCCAGAATTTCGTCGACCGCCTTCTCAATCGCCGGGAAGGGATCGTCATCGGCGAAACGCAGGTCGCCCGCGTCGCTATAAGTGCCCTCCGTCCCCACGTCCACACCGAGTTCAGTCCACATGTTCGAAGAGTCGCAGCGCAAAGCGTCACGAATCAGCGGAGGCGCCGCAGCCGAACCGCGCCGAAACGACGAGTTTTTGTCAAAAGGAACACCGAGTAACGTGGGCGCTCCCCACGGCAGTTTCCGTTCCGTGCTGGGCATAGCGTGCCTGACCTCGAGCCGTCCCATTACCTTACACCCGCACCCCGTCATCCTGCAGGAGGCGTCTCGTCGCTCTCCGCCGGATCCCGCATTACCCAAAACTGTCATCCCGAGCGGAGGGAGACGTAGCCGAACGCAGTCGAGGGACCTTGCGTTAAATGCGGCCCGCCCCGGAGGACATCTGAAACCTATCTCATGCAGAATTGCGCGCCCGTCCTTCAGATAGACTTCCTTCTATGACGGCCGAAGGGACGTTCTACCGCGATCTCGCTTTTGTGTTCGGCGCCGCGGTCGTCGGGGGCGCTGCTGCACGATGGCTTCGCCAGCCCATGGTTCTCGGGTACGTGCTGGGCGGCATCCTTGTAGGTCCCTTCACTCCCGGTCCAACAGTTTCCGACGTTCACGAATTCGAGCTCCTGGCCGAAGTCGGCGTCATCCTGCTGATGTACTCCATAGGCCTGGAGTTTTCCTTTCGCGACTTGTTGCGTGTGAAGTGGGTGGCCATCGTTGGCGGTCCGCTTGGCATCCTGCTTTCCATCGCGCTTGGCCTGGGTGTCGGTACCTTGCTCGACTGGAGTTGGCAACAGGGGGTCGCTGTTGGCGCCATCATTTCAGTCGCCAGCACGATGGTCTTGTCACGATTTCTGATCGACCGTGGTCAATTGCACGCCGAGCATGGCCAGATCATGATTGGCATCACTCTGGTCGAGGATCTCGCCGTGGTGGCGCTGACCATCCTGCTCCCATCCTTGGCAGACCTCACAACCGGCCGACTGGTGGTAGTTGCCCTCGCGCTAGGAAAAGCGATCTTGATCCTCATACCAGTCACTCTGGTTGCGCACAAGTTGGTGCCTCGTTTGATGCGCAAGGTCATGCAAGCCGCCAATCCGGAATTTTTTGTACTCGTCGCCCTCGCCCTTGGATTCATGACGGCGGCTCTTACCCATGCGGTGGGACTATCGCTGGCACTCGGCGCCTTCCTCGCCGGACTCCTGGTAAGCGAGACTGCCACCGCCCATGAAACCATGCGGCACCTCTCGCCGCTCCGCGACGCCTTCGTCGCCCTCTTTTTTGTGACTGTGGGGATTCTGGTGAATCCCCGGGTCTTGATCTCCCGCCCGGCATTGCTTCTCGTGATTGTGGGACTGGTGGTTTTGGGGAAGCTAGGGGTTTGGATCGTCGTTGTCAGGTTGTTTCGCTACCCTATGGGCACTGCCCTGAAAGTGGGGTTGGGACTCACACAGATCGGAGAATTCTCGTTTGTCCTGGTGCGCGTCGCACGCAATGCGCATATCGTCGGTGACGACATCTACAACGCGACGCTGGCCGCCTCGGTAGTCACCATCCTGGTGAACGGCCTGCTGATGCGCCTCTTGCCGGACACGTCAGCCGCGAAGAGTCCGACCGCTTGAAGCTTGCTTCCCATTGGCCCCTTGAATCGCGCGCATAAGCCCGCGCATCCGTTATTCTAGTAGTCAGCTCTATGGCCACACGAAATCCTAAAACTTCCTCCACTTCCACCAGCCTCATGGAAGCTCCAGTTGCCGACCGCGAACGTGTCTTCGACCTTTTCCGCCGCTGGGGCTACCTGGAAGCGGACCTCGATCCGCTCGGCCTCCTCCGCCCCCAACCGCAGCCCGAATTACAAATAGAAAGCGAGTATGCACGCGAGGCACGCCGCGCCTATTGCGGAACCATCGGCGTCGAGTTCATGCACATCACCGACGGTGACCGCCGCCGCTGGATTCAGGAGCGCATGGAAGCCGAACCCGGCTCCGTCGACCAGCAACGCGTCCTTGATCTTTTAGTGCGTGCCGACATCTTTGAACAGGTGCTCCAGCAGCGCTACCTGGGGACAAAGCGATTTTCGCTCGAGGGCAACACGGCCTTGTTGCCCCTGGTCGATGAAATCCTCGACGGCGCCGGTCAGCGTGGCGCGATTAACCTCGTGATGGGAATGAGCCACCGCGGCCGTCTCAATGTCTTGTTGCACGTGGCCCGCCGCACTCCCGAAGAAGTCTTTGCCGCCTTTGAAGACGTCGACCCGCGCAGCGTACTCGGCTCCGGCGACGTGAAGTATCACCTCGGCGCGACCGGCGAATACATCACCCGCAGCGGCGCCAAGGTCAACATTCACCTGGTATCGAATCCCAGCCACCTTGAAGCCGTCGACCCCGTGACTGTCGGCCGCACACGTGCCAAGCAGGACCGCGCCGGTGAAGGCGGCCGCGAAAAATATCTCCCCCTTCTCGTCCACGGCGACGCCGCTTTCGCCGGACAGGGCATCTTCGCCGAGACCATGAACTTCGCCGACCTTCCCGGCTACACCGTCGGTGGCACGATCCACATCATCGTCAACAACCTCGTCGGCTTCACCACGAACTATCGCGACGAGCACTCCGAGCGCTTCTCCGCCGACCTCGCCCGCCGCCAGTCGATTCCCATCTTCCACGTCAACGCCGAGGACGTCGACGCCGTTGTCCGCGTCGGCCGCATGGCCCTCGAGTACCGCTACACCTTCGGCACCGACGTCGTCATCGACATGATCGGCTATCGCCGCCACGGCCACAGCGAAGTCGACGATCCCACCGTTACCCAGCCGCTGCTCTACAAAGCCATCAAGTCTCATCCCCCATTGTGGGAGATCTACGCCGAAGACTCCGGCCTCGACGCCGAAGCTTCCGCAAAAGCCGTCGAGGTCAAAGCTGAGATCGAAGCCGGCCAGAAAAACGCCGGGTCAATTACCAAGAAGCCCACCATGCGTGACCTGCCCGCCTACTGGGATGACTATTTCGGCGGCCGCTACAAGCCTGAATTCGAGAAAGAAACTAGCCTCTCCGCGGACGAATTATCCGAGCTGACCACCAAGCTCACCAGCTATCCCGCAGGCTTCCACATCCATCCCAAAGTGAAGAAGCTTCTAGAACAGCGCGCTGAGATGGGCGAAGGCAAGCGCGATGTCGACTACGGAATGGCCGAGGCTTTGGCCTTTGCGAGCCTCGTGAAAGCCGGCATCCCTATCCGCATGAGCGGCCAGGATTCCCGCCGCGGCACCTTCAACCAGCGACACTCCGTCCTGCTCGACATCGAAAACGAAAACGAGTTCGTCCCCTTGCAGAACATCGCCGACGGTCAGGCCCCGTGCGAAATCTACAACTCCACTCTCTCGGAAGCCGGCGTGATGGGCTTTGAGTACGGCTACAGCCGCGACTACCCGGAAGCGCTCGTCCTCTGGGAAGCTCAGTTCGGAGACTTCGCCAACGTCGCACAGGCAGTGATCGATCAATTCGTCTCCGCAGGCGAAGACAAATGGGGACTCCTCTCCGGCCTTGTGTTACTGCTGCCCCACGGCTACGAGGGACAAGGTCCTGAGCACTCCAGTGCCCGGATCGAACGGTTCCTGCAACTCGCCGCCCGCGACAACTTCCAGATCTGCCAGCCCTCAAACGCTGGCCAGTATTTCCACCTGCTGCGTCGCCAGGCGCTCCGCCACTGGCGCAAACCGCTGGTTGTGTTCACGCCGAAGAGCATGCTGCGCCATCCCGACGCCTGTTCCCCGATCGAAGACTTCACCCACAGCCGCTTCTTGCCGGTCGTCCCGGACAGCGAAGCCGTCGACGTCAATCGCATTCTCGTCTGCACTGGCAAGATCGGACACGAACTCCGCGTCGAACGTCAGCGCCGTAAAGATCAGAACACTGCCATCATCTTTCTCGACCAACTCTATCCCTTTCCCGAAGGCGAATTGCACGCCGCCATCGATCGCCATCCCGAGGCGCGCGAGATCGTCTGGGTGCAGGAAGAACCGGCGAACATGGGCCCTCTTTTCTATACTCTGCCGCGCCTTCGCCACATCGCCGGCGAACGTTCGGTTCTTTCGATCAAGCGATCGGCGAGCCCCAGTCCCTCGACCGGTTCCGCCGGCGCGCACGAAGTCGAACAGAAGACGCTGCTGACCCTCGCCTTTTCCCACGACCAGGAATAACGGGTGCCCTTAACTGGGTGCCCCGCCCTACCCCGCCCTCTGCGGAGGATGGGTTAGTCAGTCGCGTGCCGCACTCTACCGTGGCCTTTGCGGTAGGGTGGGTTAGCGGGCATCCCATGAATGTTTCTGGAGAGTGAATGTCTTGGGAAGGGCACGGCTTTACAGGTTGCGGAAAAAGTCCCGTAGCAACACAAAAGGGGAAGGGCACGAATTTATTCGTGCCGTAAACCGTTGAAAAGCCGTCGGCGCTTTAGCGCCTGAGGTTCGCTTTGCTGACGGCGCCTGAGTTTTTACGCAGCCTGTTTAGCCGTGCCGTCAACGCCCTTCGAGGACGCGGGCTTTAGCCTCTGAGGTGCACCCACCATCTACTCTCACGTTCATTCTGTGAGATTGCTCCTGGTCCTTACGTCTACCGAATTTCAAATGTCTGTTACTTCCAAAGTAAGTGCCACGCGTCAAAATATTCCTCATACTTATGTCCATCCTTCGACGGATCCAATCGAATGCAGGCACTCGTATTCTGTGCTGCCACATCGTAGGGAATGACATACCAAACATCCACCGGAGTGATATACAGGGCGTAAAAGTCCAATAAACCCGGTTTGTAAGCTGTGTGCTGCGCACCCACCAGATTGAACAGGTACTTTCCGCCTCGTGAGAACCCGGTAGACTTGATCTGTACGCGCAGCAGTCTCCCTTCATGCTCGATCCCCACGTCGTAGCTGGATGAGTTTCCATAGGGCTTAACTAGCGTGAGCCCAATTTGTCGTGCTCGCTCCACAAAGCAAAGTTCGGCCCACTCTCCCTGCTCCTTGTGCGTCTGAAATCCCACCCTCCTTTCCTTTTCTCTCCTGTACTGGCCCCAAGATACCGTCCTTCATGCGATCTTTTCTGAATAAAAAAGGGCGGCTCCAAGGCCGCCCGGTTGTATTTATTTTGCCAAGAGCTTGTAACTTATAAGAACGGATGGCTTACAGGTACTTTCCCCTTTCAACCATCCTACTTTTAAAATAGCAAATTTGAAGGGGGAAATGGGACATCACGCGCCACAATATATTTTGATTATTACCAGCGAGATATAACGATTTGTGACCGGCGTCCTGCTTGACAGGTGATTCACATCACAATGCCAAGAACCACCATTCCATGCTGGCTACTTAACCGGAATCCTCTTTCTCACGTCTGGCCAGAACTCCGTGAAGGCTTGGCCTCCCATCCTGCCCACGACGCCCCACAGCGATCGTATAAGCGCGCTGCTTGGCTTTGCTTCGCTATCCACGCGCCAGGTGTTCGACAGGAAGTTGTTGCCGAGATCGCCTGCAAAGCGAGCATAGGCCGGATGCCATGAACCATCACGATGGGGAGCCAGAAACGTGGTTCGGATGACGTATTTCACTCTGGGCCAAACACCGTGTGCGGGAGAGAGGAAGTAGCGCGGGTCTTCACCCCAGATCGCACCAAGTCCGGCCTCGATCAGGTTCCCGGTGGCAATTCCGGTCAGGCGCATGCCGTTGCGTTTCGCAAAACCGTCCCAGTGCGTGCCGTATTCAGAAGGAATGTTGCGGGCAGTTCCGATGGCGGAACTGAGTGGACCCGCCAAAAGAAGACTGGTGGGTCCGACAGTCGATGTCACAACCCAGTTCGCGCGCTCAGACGCCTCAATGGGCTGGTAATTGGGGACGGAAATGGAAGCGCTGGCAGCATTCGGCAATAAGTTGGCATGCCCATCGTCCTGCGCCGAAGCTGCTCCCCGAAGCAGGAGGAGCAGAAGACATCCCAAAATCCACTTCATCCAAAACTCCCAAAAGACATCGTGGTGCCCCAGGTTCGCGCCCGTTCGTTGGCGCTAACCTGGGAATCCCTTCACTTTCGCACTCATGAACGGGAGTGATGGCGCGGTTGTTGTCGACTATAGCGGGAGTCGGGTGCCTGGGGATTACAAAGATGCCGGGGTCGGGGACGAAAAAACCTGTAGCAGGTGCCCCAGGCTCGCGCCGTTCGTTGGCGCTAATTTGGGAATCCCTCCACTTTCGTACTTATGAACGGGAGTGCTGGCGCGATGGTTTTCGACTACAGCGAGGAGTCGGGTGCCTGGGGATCACAAAGATGCCGGGGTCGGGGACGAAAAAACCCGTAGCAGGTGCCCCAGGTTCGCGCCGTTCGTTGGCGCTAACCTGGGAAGTCCCGTTCCATTTCGTACGTATCCGGATCGCAACAACAATCGAGAGAACAGCACTCAGCCTCGCAGCGTTCCGCCCAGTCCTTCGAAAGCCTTGATCATCTGGCTGGACCATTGCACGACTTCGTCTTCGCGCAACGTCCTCTCTCCCGATTGGAAGACTGCCCTCAACAGGATGGAATACCTTCCGGCAGGCACATTGCCTCCGCGGAAGATCTCTGCCGGCATGAAGCTGGTCAACGTCTCCAGGTTGAGTTTGTTCGCTGTCTCGTGAATCTGTTCAAAGCTCACCGCATCAGCAAACACAAATGAGAAATCCCGTTCCACTGCCGGATAGCGCGGAAGGGCACGGTAACGCGGCTCGTGCAGGTCGTGCTGATAAAGCCGATCGAGATACAGTTCTGCCAGAAAGATGTCTTGGCGAATCTTGCGAGCACCGGCCACCTCGGGATGCAGTTGGCCAAACTGCGCTACCACCGCGCCATCCATGATGGCGCGCGCCGAACGTCCCGGATGATAGTAGTCCGACGCCTGCGCGTCGTAGTGCAGCGTTGTGTAATCGAACGACTCAAGCAGATTTTCGATATCGCCCTTCATGTCGAAGAAGGAAATCGGCCGTGACTCCTGCGGAAGATGGACATTCGTGGGAAGCGCACGCCCCGTGGATCCCAGACAAATCTGTTCGGGTTCGACGGACTTCGTACCCTCGGCTTCGTACACATGTCCTGCTTCGAACAGCCGCACGTCACCGCTGCCCCGGTTCAGGTTATAAGCCAGCATGTTCAGCATGCCCGGCACAAGCGAAGTGCGCATGACCGAAGCTTCTTCACTCAGAGGGTTGGCAAGAGTGAGCTCGAGCGCAGGCGAAAAGCGCTTTGCATCTTCGGATGAAATGAACGTGAGTGACACCGATTCGTTGTAACCAAGCCCGAGCAGGGAACTGCGCAGCGTGGCGTCCTTCGCGTCGTCCGGCTGGTCCACCACCGCCCCGGCGAAGGCGGGAAGCGTGTTTGGGAAATTATCGTAGCCATGCAGCCGCGCGATCTCTTCAATGATGTCGATCTCGCGCTCCACATCCAGGCGCCACGACGGGACGGTCACAGTGAACTCATCGCCATCATGCCGTTCTGCCGTGAACTCGAAGCCCATGCGTGTCAGAATACGCAGAATTTCCTCCACACTCAGGGCTTTCCCCAAAATGCGGTGGACTTCCGAGATGTTCAGCACGATGGGCGCCTGATCGCGGCCTCCGACCACGACATCGATCAGGTCACCCGTCAGTTTGCCGCCGCCCGAGGCGAGAATGAGCTCAGCGACACGGTCCGTCGAAGGGATGGTCGATTCGAAATCCGCCCCACGCTCAAACCGGTGTGACGCATCCGTGTGCAGCGCATGCCGCTTCGACGCCTTGCGAATCGTCGCCGGATCCCACCACGCCGATTCGATCAGGATGTTGCGCGTCCTCTCAGTAATCATGGTGTCGTAGCCGCCCATCACACCGGCGAGTCCGACGGGCTTCTTCGAATCCGCGACAACCAGGTCTTCGGTGGTGAGTTTGCGCTCGACGCCGTCGAGTGTCTTCAGTGTCTCGCCAGGGCGTGCGAAGCGCACAACGATGCCGCCCTCGAGCAGGTCGAGATCGAAGACGTGCGTGGGCTTTCCAATCTCCCAGAGAACGTAGTTGGTTGCATCGACCGCGTTGTTGATGGGCCGCTGATCAAGCAGAGCGAGGCGATTGCCAATGTTTGACGGTGAAAGCTTGATCATGACATCGCGAATCACCCGTGCCGTAAAGCGCGGACAGTAACGGCCGTCTTCGACGGTAATAGTCATGCCGGCGAGACCGCTCGCGGCAGGCAGCTTTGGCGCGAACGGCTTGAGCGGAATGTCGTAGAACGCCGAAGCTTCCCTCGCGACACCGTAGTGATTCATGGCATCCGGGCGATTAGTACCGATCTCCATTTCAAAAACGGCGGAATCGCCCTCGCCAGAAATGCCTTCTACAGCGATCCCGATCGAAGTCAGATCGTGCGCAAGCTGGCGGTTGTCGACCTTGAGATCGGCGAAGTCGCGCAGCCATGTGGGAGTTAACTTCATAGCTCTTGGCTCTTAGCTGCTAGCTCTTAGCTCCTCGGATACTCGAAGATTGGTCTACCCAAGTGAATTTAGCTCTGAATGGATATTTGGAGTCGGGCGGCTCCATGACCAGGAAGATCAATTCTGAGACTTCAATCAGCCCTCGTCGATACCTCTCTCGCTCTTGCCCGGATTCTTTCATGCTGCCGACCCAGACCAGGACTTCCATCGCCAGCGTACGCTGCCCGTAGTCCACTGTGAACCGTTGCATCGCGGCATCGTGCAGTCCGTTCGGAAGAGAGTTTTCGATGTCTTCCAGAGTCATGCTCATCAAAATCGATCGAAACAGGTCTTAACCGCAAAGCTCGCAAAGGGTTCGCGAAGGGCGCTGAGAACAGCATCTCTTTGCGAACTTTGCGGAATTTCTTCGCGGCCTTTGCGGTTAAACGCGCTCTCTGTGCGATCTGCAGGCCCAAGGGGCTTTAGGTGTTTGGCTAAAGGCCAACAGCTAAGAGCCAAGAGCTATTTGCCAACGACCACGACCGACGACCACGGACTGCTTTACCGGAATTGCTCTAAAAACCGCACATCCCCTTGAAAGAACAACTGAATATCATCCACCCCATACTTCAGAATCGCGATCCGGTCCGCACCCATCCCAAATGCGAAACCCGAAACTTTCTTCGAGTCGTAGCCATTGTGCTTCACGAACTCAAAGACGTTTGGATCAACCATCCCGCAGCCGAGGATCTCGATCCAACCGGTTGTCTTGCAGGGACGGCACGGTTCACCACCCCGTTTACCGCTGCCGCCGCAGATGAAACAGCTCACCATCATTTCCGCGCTCGGCTCGGTGAACGGAAAGAACGACGGACGGAATTGCGTCTTAACGTTCGAACCGAACAACGCCTTCATGGCGTGATCGAGCGTTCCCTTCAGGTCACCGAAAGTGATGTTGGTGTCCACCGCCAGGCCCTCAATCTGGTGAAACATGGGCGAGTGGCTTGCGTCCGGCGGATCGTTGCGATACACCTTCCCGGGAATCACGATGCGCAGCGGCGGCTTCAATTTCTCCATCGTGCGAATTTGAACCGGCGACGTGTGTGTCCGCAGCAGTAAACGATCGCGCAGGGCTTTATTGTCCTGGTTGGCGAGAAAGAGCGTGTCCTGCATATCGCGCGCCGGGTGATTGGGCGGGAAGTTCAGCGACTCGAAGTTGTAGTAGTCCGACTCGATCTCCGGCCCCTCGGAGACCGAATAGCCGAGATTGCGGAATACCGCGACGATCT
>Ga0075434_100001485_pt1 | contig 19774 bp, 14 predicted proteins | sample RhiMethybrSRZTD3_FD_75298 | JGI IMG/M metagenome (GOLD analysis project Ga0075434, IMG submission 75298) | Populus rhizosphere microbial communities from Tennessee, USA - Rhizosphere MetaG P. TD hybrid SRZTD3 | ecosystem: Host-associated > Plants > Roots > Rhizosphere > Soil | place: USA... | reverse complement strand
TCGGTCACAGCGGCCGGCACGCGCTGATCGCTTACGGCGAAGAGCCGAAAAGGCCTCGGTGGATCCGTCATGCCCTCGTTCGGGTAGACGGAGAATTTCCGCGGGTGGTCGATCGCCATGAGCTGCAGGCGATCGAGGAACAGCGTCTCCTCCAATTCGTTCGTGACTCGAATCTCGTAGCGTCCGTTTTTCGCATGGAGTTGCTCGTCCCGGATGCGGACGAACTCAATCGGGTCTGGCCGGTTGTAGGTCCGCGGCCGTTCCCAGTAACCCATTTCGCCGCCGCCGAGAAAATCGGTCACGAACTCGAACCGTTCGCCGTTCCACGTATAGAGAAACGGGCATGAAGACGGCTTTCGATTGAGTTCCTCGACCGTCACGATGCTTGGAAGTGCCGCGAGAACGACTGGAGCCGGGTTACCAGGCACCGTTTCTACGGCCGATTCGGCCTGCACGACTCCCGACGGCCACAGCACACGGATGACGTCGGCGCCAACGCGATGGCCAAGTCCGAAGATCAGGTCGGCCGGCGCGACCGCTGGTGTGGTGGCCGACACTTCCAGTCGCTGTTCGAGGCTCCCCGCCCGAATCTGAACTTTTGACCCCACGCCCGAGCGGTTGCTCACGCGTCCCTTCAGCTGCACGCGGATCGAGCGGTTCATCCCTGCGTTCTCGGTGCGCCATCGAGTCGCCGCGCCGTCAGAGCCGAGGGTAAGGAAATCGTCACGTCCGTCGCCGTCAAGATCCGCCACGCCGAGCGCTCGCGACGAAGCGATCGAAAAGGCGCTCGAACCGGCGGCTCCCGCCAGTGCCGACGCTGTTTCATCGCTCCATGATGTGCCGAGGTTTCGCGCGATATGCGGTCCGTCTACGGACCACGTCACCAGGTCGAGGAGGCCATCGTTGTCGTAGTCGACGAAGGTGGCAGCAACCGCGGAACGCGCTGACGCAGGCGCCGGCGTGATGACAAATCGCCCGCGATCGCTCAGGGCCAGGACACCGGGACCTTGCGCGCGGCCGAAGTAGAAATCGGGATAGTCGTCCTTGTTCACATCGCCGGCCGCGACGGCCGTGAAGCCTGCGCCGTCGGCCGACGCCGACTGCAGACCGACGGCCGCCGCCACGTCGGTGAACGATCCGTCGCGGAGATTCTTCAGCAGCACCGGCGGTCCATCGTGCATGACGACGAGCAGATCGACGTCGCGATGATTGTCGAAATCTGTCGGCACAATCGCGACGGCATGTGCGGTGATGGCGATCTTGGCCTCCGCGGTGATGTCCGCAAACGTCCCGTCGCCGTTGTTTCTCATGAGGACAACCGGCGCCGGCGCGAATTCGTCGGGGAACGCGATCGATCGACCGGCTGCTCGGGCGCGCGACGCATCGATGTCCGCCAGCCCCGCCACGACCAGGTCGAGATCGCCGTCGTGATCGACATCGACCAGCGCTGCGGCGCCAGGCAGGAAAGGCGTAGGCCGGATACCGGAAGATGCCGTGATGTCTGTGAAGTGGCCCTTGCCGTCGTTCCTGTAGAGCGAGCTCCGGCCGTAGCGCAAAACGAAGAGATCCGGGATCCCGTCGTTGTCGATGTCGCCCGCGACGGATCCAACCGGGACGCTGTCGGCAGGAGGGACATCGAGACCGGATCCCGACGTGGCATCGACGAAACGCCCCGCGTCATTGCGAAACAACCGCTCGGAACCAGCAGTCGTTACCACGACGTCGAGATCCCCGTCGCCATCGACGTCAATCAGGGTCAAGCCTCCGCCCAGGGAGGCCGCCAACCGCCGTGCGCCTTCCGGCGTCAGGTCGGACTCCCGAAACTGACGGCCAAACGGACTGGTGGCGCTCGACGATGTCGATGCCGAGGGAAGGGCGGTTGTGCGATTGAACGTAACGGCCGGCGGCGTGCGATTGACGAGCTCCCGTTCAGCGCCGGTCGATGCCAGCGCCTCGGCGTATTTGCCGCGCTCGAGATACGCGTTGGAAAACGTCGTGCCGTAGCCGGTCGCGCGGAGTGACTGGGAGCGCTCGATGAGCTGCTGCCCACGCTGCTGTTGACCGGAGCGAAGCAGCGCCATCCCGAGGTTGTACGCGGCGGTCACGCTGTATGGCTCGTCGTCGAACGCCGGCTCGAGGAGGGCGATCGCCTGGGCGTACCGGCGGTTCTGGATGTGAATCTGCCCGAGGTTCACCGCTGCACCGGTATCGCGTGGGTCGATCTGCCGCACGCGTTCGAAGAACCGAATCGCGTCCTCGTCGCGGTTCTCCTCGCGGGCGATCAGTGCGAGCACGTACGGGGGCTGCGGCGCCCCGGGCATGAGGCGATCCGCCGCCTCCGCTTCGCCTCGCGCGGCGTCGAAATCTGCGTTCTGCAACAGGGCGATGCTCAGATTCAGGTGCGCGATCCCGAGGTTGGGTTCGCGTCGAAGCGCCCCCCGAAACGCCGCCGCGGCTTCGTCGAACTTGAACTGCTCGAGGAGGGAGACGCCGAGATTGTTCGCGCGGTAGGCCTCTTCATCCAGTGGAACCGCGACCGGCAGTTGCCTGCCCCATGGCGCGGCAGCGAGCATGAGGAGGGTGCCGACGACCGCCGCTCGGAAGCCCATGGAATTCATGCGGTCTTGAGCCAATGTCTCTGGTGCTTCCGAACAATACCTTGAGTCGAGGAACGCAGGTCCGGATCGCTTGCGGGGACGCCGGTTTGTCGATATTCCCGTGAGAGATACGACGCAACCGGGCTAGGGGTCGCCGCTGCTCGTCAAGTCAGACGTACAGGGACCTTTTGTCCGGATCCCCGGGATCTTGCCACGACGACAAGGGCGCAACAGCCTCGACGACCGTTGTCGACATGATCTGCTAACTCGTTTAAACATAGATAGATAGGTTGCGAGAATGGCTTCAGGACTAGCTCAAGCGTCGTGGATGCGGAATTGCTATAGGCGGAAAACGGTCTCCATGCAGTTAACCCACGGGTTCTCGGTCCCATTCAAGTTTCCTGTGCATTTCACACAGGATGCGTGGAACAGGGCCAATACCGTGTTCTTCGACGTTATCCGGCGCGAGGAAGCCGATCGCCGTCACCGCGTGCTTGCCGTCGTTGACAGCGAGGTCGCGTCGGCGCACCCGTCGCTGCTGCCGGACCTGCGGAAGTATTTCGCCGCGTTTCCCGATGCGTTGGAATTAGTGGCGCCCCCGGTGATCGTCCCCGGCGGCGAGGCGGTCAAGAACGATTTCTCTTATTCCCTGGACATCTTGGTGCGGATCAACGACGTCGGTCTCGATCGGCAATCGTTCGTCGTTGTCATCGGCGGCGGGGCGGTCCTCGACATGGTGTCGTTCGCGGCGGCCATCGCCCACCGCGGCGTTCGAGTCATCCGCTTTCCGACGACGGTGCTCTCGCAGGCCGATTCGGGGTTTGCGGTCAAGAACGGTATCAATCTGTTCGGCAAGAAGAACTTCGTCGGCACGTTCGTTCCGCCTTTCGCGGTGATCAACGATTCGCGGTTTCTGGAAACACTCAGCGATCGCGACCGCATCAGCGGCGTTGCCGAAGCCGTGAAAGTCGCCCTGCTGCGCGACCCGGGCTTCTATCGTTATCTCGAAACGAACGTCGAGAACATCGCCAGCGGCGACCTGGCGGTCCTCACGTCGCTCATCCGCCGGTCTGCCGAATTGCACCTCGCGCACATCTGTGGCAATGGCGATCCGTTCGAGCTGGGTAGCGCGCGGCCGCTTGATTTCGGTCACTGGGCGGCTCACAAGCTCGAGTCGATGACCGCGCATCGCCTTCGCCACGGCGAGGCGGTCGCCATCGGCCTGGCGCTCGACATCATCTATTCGGTGAAGAAAGGGCACCTGGCCCGAATCGTTGCCGAGCGGATCCTTCGCCTGCTGGAAGGGATTGGATTCCGGCTGTGGGATCCGGCACTCAGGGAGCAGGTTGCAGGCGGCGGTCCGGCAATTGTCCACGGCCTTCGCGAATTCCGGGAGCACCTCGGCGGCGAGCTGCACGTCACCCTCTTGCGCGACATCGGCCAGGGGTTCGAAGTCACCGAAATGGACGAAGCGACCGTGGCGAATGCCATCGACGAGCTCGAAGCTCGGGGCGCGAACGCGGCCGAAACACCTGAACCGCGCGTCCGGTCCGCCGTTGTCTTCGGCCGTCGATGATCGTCGGCGGACGGTTCCACCTTTCATACTGTTCCAACATTCATCCGGGCGAAACGTGGCACGAGGTCAGCGCCGTCCTGGCTTCGTCGCTTCCGCGAGTTCGCGCGCTCCTCGATCATCGCGGCCCGTTCGGCGTCGGACTGCGGCTGTCTGCCCAGGCCGCAAAAACGCTTGAACAGCCGGAGGAGCTGGACGCCTTTCTTCGCTTCCTGCGAGCCGGCGACTACTACGTCCTCACGATCAACGGCTTTCCGTATGGAGCCTTTCACGGGCAGCGCGTGAAAGAGCAGGTGTACCGTCCCGACTGGCGCGACGATCAACGCCTCGAATACGCCAACAGACTGGCGCGCCTCCTGGCGGCTCTCCTCAGCGACGGCCCCGAGATCGAAGGGAGCGTCAGCACGGTGCCCGGGGCGTTCCGCTCAGAAATTGTCAGCCGCGAGCACGTCACCGCCATGGCGACCCGCATGATCCGCCACGTGGCTGAACTCGTGTCGATTCGCGAGCGGACCGGCGTGACGATTACACTCGCGATCGAACCGGAGCCGGCGTGCTACATCGAGACCGTCGACGACGCGATCCGCTTCTTTCGCGATTATCTGTTTGATGCGACACTCGTGCAGCAGGCGGCCGGCAACGACTCCGCCGCATTGACAGTCGACGACGTCCGTCGTCACATCGGGCTGTGTTTCGACGCATGCCACATGGCCGTCGAGTTCGAGGAACCGGCTGACGCGCTCGATCGCCTGGATGCCGCGGGCATACGCATCTGCAAAGTGCAGATCAGCTCCGCTCTTCGCGTGGATCCGAGTGACGCCACTGCCATGCGTGCGCTCGACACGTTCGCGGAGGGTACCTATCTGCACCAGGTGGTGGAGCGCTCGCGTGCGGGGATGCGGCGGTACGTCGATTTGCCGGAGGCGATGGTCGCCGCTCGCGCCGCCGCTGTAGACTCTGGCGAATGGCGTGTGCACTTCCACGTCCCGATCTTTCTGGGCGCGATGCACGATTTTGGCACCACCCAGCCGCAACTGGCGGCGACCATCGACGCGCTGAAGCGCCGTTGGTATTGTCCGTATCTCGAGGTGGAAACCTACACGTGGGAGGTGCTGCCGCCGGAGTACCGCACGAGCGATGTCTGCACGGCAATTGCGCGTGAGCTGTCATGGGTGAAAGCGCGTCTGCTCGACGGCTGACGGCCCGCTCGCGGCCGCAGGCGTACCTGCTGCTCGCGCGCTTCTCGAACCTGCCGACCATCTGGACGAATGTGCTCGCCGGCACGATGGTGTCCGGCGCCCGGTTCATCGCCGCCGACTACGCGGGTCTGTGCCTCGCCATCTCGGCCTTCTATACCGCGGGGATGTTTCTCAACGACGCGTTCGATCGCGAGTTCGATGCGAGGTCGCGTCCCGACCGCCCGATTCCCGCCGGTGACGTGACGGCGCGCGAAACATTCGCCATCGGGTGGGCCCTGCTCGCCGCTGGCCTGGCGCTGGTCGCGGCTCGGGGGAGGATGAACGCCTTCGTGTGGTCGATCCTGCTGGCCGCTGCGATCGTGATGTACAACTCCCGTCACAAGCACAACCCATTTGGTCCGATCGTCATGGGCGTGTGCCGAGGCCTTGTCTATTGCATCGCAGCAGCGGCTTCCGGAACGGTGACCACGACAGTCATCGTCGCCGCATCGGCCCTGACCGCGTACGTCATCACGCTAACGTGGATCGCCAAACGTGTGGGCGCGAGCGCTGGCTGGCTGATTCCCATTCTCATCGCGGGTATTTCCGTCGTCGATGCGGTTGTCGTGGCGGCGAGTGGTGGTGGACCGCTCGTCTGGCTGGCCCTCGCCGGGTTTCCGGCGACGCTCCTGATGCAGCGTATCGTCCCCGGAACGTAGAGGCAGCCCTGAAGGGCTGCGCTACGAGCGCGGGAGAATCACAATACCAGCGCAGACGCTGACACTCGTAGCGCAGGCCTTCAGGCCTGCCAATCGAAGAGATGCTGGAGAATCAGATCGCGCACCGCGGTCGATTCGACAACCTCGGGTGCGGCTTGTTTTTCGGACGAGATGAACACCGGTCCGTCGTCCAGCCGATCGGTGACACGGCCGTGCGAGCCCCTCACCAGCGATGCGTCGAGGGGAATCACCTTCATCAGGTATCTGAAGCCGAGTGCCTTCTTCGCGAGCGTCGACGCAATTCTCAGCCGCGGCACGGTCAACGCCGGATCGACAAACAGCTCCGCCGGGTCGTAGCCGGGTTTCCGGTGAATGTCGACCGTGCGCGCGTAGTCGGGCGCTCGGGTGTCATCGATCCAGTAGTAATAGGTGAACCACCGATCGGCGGCGGCGATAGCGACGAGTTCGCCCGAGCGCTCGTGATCCAGGCCGATCGTGGCCTGCTCCCGGCGATCGAGGACGCGCTCGACGCCCGGCAGCCGTTCGAGCAGCGCCTTGACGGTGGAGATCCGAGACGGATCACGGATGTAAACGTGAGCGACCTGGTGGTCGGAGACGGCAAAGGCGTCGCTCGCGCCCGGATCGAGAGCGTCGGTGCCGAGCTCGTCGCGGACGGCAAGCAGCCCTGCTTCGCGCAGGGCGCGGTTGATGTGCACCGGTCCCGCGACGTCTACGAGACCGTACTCGGAAAGCACGATGATCCGGCGTCCGTTGGCGCGGCAATGCGCGATCAACGTGCCGCAGATCTCGTCGATCGCGCGCACGTCCGCGCGGATGCGCGCGTCGGTGGTCCCCAGTCGCTGCAGGTTGTAATCGAGATGCGGAAGATAGACCAGGAGGAGCGTCGGCGAATGCCACCGGTCGACGCAGATCGACGCGTCGGCGATCCACCGGCTCGATCGAATATCGGCCTGCGGCCCCCAGAAATTGAAGAACGGAAACGGCCCGATCTCAGCAACGAGCCTGGCGCGCAGCTCCGCGGGCTGGGAGTAGATGTCGACGATCTTGCGGCCGTCTGCCGGGTAGATCGGCCGTGGCGTCACCGCCCAGTCGGCGGTGCTGTACATGTTGAACCACCAGAACATCTTCGCGCAGGTACATGTCGGGTCGCGGCGTCGGGCGGTTTCCCATATCTTGTCGCCGCGCACCAGCTGATTCGACTGTCGCCAGAACATCACCTGCGCCAGGTCGCGGAAGTACCACCCGTTGCCCACCACGCCGTGATCGCGCGGCAGCGTGCCCGTCAGAATGGTTGCCTGTGCCGAACAGGTGACTGCCGGCGTGATGGCGCGCATTGGCGCGCACGCACCGTCGGCGGCAAGCGCATTCAGATGGGGGGTGTCTCGGCCCAGCAGGGCGCGCGTGAGACCGACGACGTTCAGGACGACGGTCGGCCGCACGCGATCAAGCTAGTGTGGTTTTGGAGCGGAGCCGAGCGCCTTCACCGTCAGTATCACTCGCGTGTCCGGCTCGAGGCCGAGGTTCGGATTCAGGACGATACGCCCGTAGCGGCCAACGCCGACGCCCCCGACGTTTTCGATGATCGGCGCCGGACTGTGCACGAAACCGATGAGCACGCCATCGAGGTCGGCGAGGTAGCGAGTGGCCTTAGGCGACCAGCCCCGTTCGATGAAGACCGAGCCCGTATATACCCATTCGCTCGAGGACAACGTCTCCCGGGACTGGCTGTCGAAGAGCAGGTGTTCAACGGGCGTGCGGACGTTTTCATGACCGCGTGTCCAGTCGATCCAGAGCGCAACGCGATCGCCTTTTGGAGGCACTGGGTCGAAATGTTGAGTCGGCACTCGAGCATGCTCCTTGTCGAGCCCGATCATGAGCATGGCGGCGTTGAACGTCACAGCGTTGGTGTTGACGGTCAACGCGCTTTCGTACGCCTTGATTCCGCCCAGCGTATTGGCCACGAACTCCAAGGTCTGGACGGCATTGACAGTTCCGGGCACGGACGCTTCCTGTTTGGTCGTATCGACCGTGATCTCGCCGATGCGAAAGAGACCAGGTCCAAGCTTCGTCACTGGAGCAGGCGTCGTTGGAATATTCTCGGGATTGAAATCTGGGATCGCCGGCTTTTGGGCGAACACCGATGCGAGACCGATGAGTACCATGACGATAACAGCTGTCGGCCTGGCTCTCAGCATAGCCAACCCAGTATAACGTCTGCCATCGCGGTTATGCGCATGCACGGCCCTGCATGCCGCCGAAAGCAACAGCCATTCTCGAGTACGGGCGACGAAAGTCTGCCTCGAAACAGACGAAGGGTGTGGCACGGGCTTCATTTACCGCCTGACCGTCGATCCATGTTGGCGAGGAATATGCTCCGTGCAGGCGATATGATAGCGCCCGTGTGGTTCGCCGGGCTGGTACCCGAAAACTGCGCCCTCGGAATAGCCCAAACCTGCCGCTGGCTCAAAGAGCAGACCCAGCCTCCGCCAACCAGGTGAAGTCGTGAGCCCGGCAACCATAACTCTCAAGCCGAGTGCGCGTCCGGCCGCTCCGCCCACCTTCGAAGTTCCGATTGTGCGGCGGCTCACAGGCCTGCGCCCCGCTCGCGCGCTCGCGATGCCGCTGGCGTTCACAGCAGGGCTCGCGAGTCTCTCGCTGCTGCCGGCAGTGCGGTCCAATGCGCGGCTCGAGCGGTCGTTCTGGATCGTCGCGGCAGTACTGGTCGTGTGGAACCTGGCGCTGTTGGCGCGTTTCATCGCCACGCGCCGGACGCTGACGCTCGACGTCGTCCTTCGGAAGCAGCACTACTTGCAGGCCTGCGCACAAGGGTCGGTTCTGCTCTATTGGGGGTGGTACTGGCGCACGGTCTATGATTCCTGGCACCTGATTCTGGCGCAGCTCCTCTTCGCCTACGCGTTCGACATCCTCCTGTCCTGGACACGCCGCGACACTTACACGCTTGGCTTCAGTGTGTTCCCGGTGATCTTCAGCACGAACCTGTTTCTGTGGTTCAAGCCCGACTGGTTCTACCTGCAATTCGTGATGCTGGCTGTCGGGTTCGCCGCCAAAGAGCTGATTCGCTGGGAGAAGGATGGGAAACGCACCCACATCTTCAATCCTTCGGCGTTTGCGCTCGGACTGTTTTCAGCGGTGCTGATCCTCACCAGGACGACCCACATCACGTGGGGTCCCGAAATCGCTCAGACGATCGACACGGTGCCGTACATTGGGCTCTGGATTTTCCTGATCGGCTTGCCTGGGCAGTATCTCTTCGGCGTCACGACGATGACGATGTCGGCGGCGGCCACCATCTTCGGCGCTGGAACCTTATACCTCTGGATCTTCGGCACCTACTTCTTCGTCGACGGCTTCATTCCTGCGGCGGTGTTTCTGGGCCTCCACCTGCTGTTCACCGATCCGTCGACCTCGCCGCGCACCGAGCTGGGACGCCTCATCTTTGGAGTGCTGTACGGTCTGGCCGTCATGGTGTTGTTCGCGGCGTTCGATCGCTATGGCTCGCCGCCCTTCTACGACAAGCTGATGGCCGTGCCGATCATGAATCTGATGATCATGCTGATCGATCGCTTCGCGAAGTCGAGCGCGTTGCGGCGGATCGATCCAGCCAGGCTCGGGCCGGCGATGGCCCCCAGACGCCGCCACCTGGTTTACATGTCGATCTGGGCGGTCGTGTTCGCGATCATCATGGCGAATGACGGCGTGGGCATCCTGGCGCGCGGACACTGGGTGAGTTTCTGGGACCGTGCCTGCACGGAGGGTCGGCGGGGCGCGTGCCAGGTAGTGGCCAAGATTGAGGCGCAGCAGTGCCGCCAGGGCGCGGGTTGGGCCTGCAATGAGTTGGGAATCCGGCTTTCCGAATCGGGCACGGTGGTGCCCGGGTGGACGGCGGCCGATGCATTCTCACGCGCCTGCGTGACGGGATTTGCCACAGGCTGTCAGAACATCCTTGCTGGCCAATCGCGGGAGGGCGACTTTCAGCGCATGCCGCCCCGCGCGATCGACTATCGCGTGCTTCTCCAGGAGGGCACGGGCCCAATTCGCGTCTCGAACGAACAGCAACTGTACGAGTTGGCGTGCCGACAGGAGTTTGCGGACGGCTGCTATCGCATCGGATCGCTGCACCTTCAGTCGCGTGACGTCGCCCGCGCGATTCCTGCGCTCGACCGCGCCTGTGAATTCAAGTCCGGTTCGGCCTGCGCGGACCTCGCCGCGTTGTACGAGCGGAGCGACCTGGTCCTCCACGACAGCACTAAGGCGTCGGCATACCGTCAACAGGCCTGCGCGTCAGGCGTCGCGGACAGCTGCCGCTGACGTCACCGGGCGGTCAACGTTCACCGCGCAGGACTGAATTGGTGGCGTACTGCTGCTTCCGATCGATCTCCGGAGAGGCGTCGATCCCGGCTACGTCGAGCCTGCCGCTCTGCGCGAAGAACGCCACCGGGTTGCTCCACACGATCTTCTGAATCGTGTCTTCGTCGATCCCGAGTTGCCGCATGACGGTGATCGTTTTCGGCACCTTCAGCGGATCGCTAATCCCCCAGTCGGCGGCGCTGTTCACGACAATCCGATCGCTTCCGTATTTCTTGACGAGCGCCGCCATCCGATGCTCGTCCATCTTGGTGTTCGGGTAGATCGTATGTCCTGCCCAGCAGGCGCTCTCGAGTACGATCGGCAGCGTCTCCTCGTTGTTGTGATCGACGAGCACGCGCTCTTCCGGGAACTTCATCGATCGCACGAGCTCGATCGAGCGGATGGTCCCGCGCTTCTTGTCGCGGTGCGGCGTGTGAATCAGGATGGGCAGGTTGTGTGCACGAGCCAGCTCGATCTGCTTCGCGAAGCACGCTTCTTCGGCGTCGGTCTGATCGTCGAAGCCGATCTCGCCGACTGCGACGACTCCGTCCTTGTCTAGATAACGGGGCAGCAGGGCGAGCACTTCGTCGGCGAGCTTCGGGTTGTTCGCTTCCTTCGGGTTCAAACCGATCGTGCAGAAATGCCGGATGCCGAACTGCGACGCGCGAAAGCGCTCCCAACCGAGCAGGCTGTTGAAGTAATCCACGAAGCTGCCGACGAACGTGCGCGGTTGCCCGAGCCAAAACGCCGGTTCGACGACGGCGAGGATACCGGCGGCGGCCATGGCCTCGTAATCGTCGGTGGTGCGCGACGTCATGTGCACGTGCGGATCGAAGATCTTCATGGAGTCTCCGTCATGGCGAGCCCGATGTCGGACGGAACGGTCCGGCCGGCGGCCCGCCGTTCGCTGGCGTAATCGGCGGCCATCCGCGTCAGATCGGCGTTGCGCCGGCTGGCCAATCCGGCGATCCGCGAGAGGGCCACCTTGTTGAACAACGCCTTCAGAACCATCTGGTTGAAGTTCCGCTCGGGAAAATGGCGCGCCGGAAACGGGTTCTCGCACGCGACCGCCTCGAAGAGCGGCAGGATGTTGGTCCGGCAGGCGTCGATGACGATCGCCAGCAGCTGCTCCGGTTCGGGCAGGAGCGGCGTCGATTTGAGCCAGCTCTGTTGCTCGGCCGAGTCGCCATGATCGTAGCAGTCCGTCGCGGCGCGCACGAAGCTCTCAGGGCTTGTCGTGGCACACGACAGGAGAAGGGCTGCCCGCCCTGCATCCTCCACCGTCCAGTGATCGAACTGCGCGTCCGGCAGCAGGAGCGCGGCGTCGCTTTTTTCGGCGGCGTTCAGGCTCAACGTGGCACGGCCGAGGCGGCGCGCCTTCGTGTACGAGGCAACGAGATCTCCGGTGCCACCGGCGATCTGCGCCAGGGCTTCGTCGAACCAAATCCTCGCGGCCGAGTCGCCGCGCGAGCGCACCGCCGTCCGAAGAAACTCAGAAAGGGCTCGCGTGGTCATCAGTGCCGTGTGGATGGAGCGTAACTGTAGCTGAAACATGCACTTCGAGGCAATCGGGACAATTGACACTGCAGCCCGTCGAAAGCGAAGATCGAAGGCTTACATGGAGAATCTGCGCCTTCCCGATCCGTCTCTCATCATGCAGCTTGCGCTCGCCTACCGGTCCTCGGCTGCTCTCTTCGCAGCGGCGGAGCTCGACGTATTCGGCGCGCTCGCCGGCGGCGCGCTCACGTCCCGAGAAGTCGCGGATGTTCGTCATTGCGCCGAAGCGCCGATGCGCCTGTTGCTCGAGACGTGCGCGATCTCCGGCCTCCTTACCATGCGAGATGGCCGATATAGCAATACGCCTGTCGTCGAGGCATTCCTCGTCCCCGGAGGGCCGGCCTACACGCCGAACAGTCTCGAATACGCCAAGAATCTGTATCCAGCATGGGGCTCCCTGACTGACCTCGTCCGACAAGGCCGCCCGCCCATGGCAGCAGAGACGTATCTGGGCAACGACGCGGCCAAGACCCGCGCATTCGTCTATGCGATGCACGAGCGCGCTCTCGGAATCAACTCCGTCCTCGCCCATCTGCCCGATCTGACCGGGCGTCACCGCTTGCTTGACGTCGGCGGAGGTCCGGGCACCTACAGTGTCGGTCTCTTGAAGCGGACGCCTGGGCTGATGGCGACCGTGCTCGACGTTCCGGGAGTGCTCGAAGTGACGCGCGAGCTGATCGACGCAAGCGGGTTCGCGAATCGAATCACGCTGTTGCCCGGTGATTACTTGAAAACGTCGTTCGGTTCGGGCTACGACGCTGCGCTATTGTCGGGCATGATGCACCGGGAAACGCCGGATGCCTGCCGGCTGCTGCTGCGCAAAACGTTCGACGCACTCGATGACGGTGGCCTGGTCGTTGTCAGCGATGTGTTCTTTGACGACGATAGCAAACGGACGCCGCCGTTCGCCGTGTCGTTCGCCCTGAATATGATGCTGACGAGCGACCATGGATCGGCGCACGCAATGACGGAAATGAGCGCGTGGATGATCGAAAGTGGCTTCCGCGATGTGCACGCCACTAACCTTCCTGCGCCCAATCCGCATGGCCTCGTGGTGGGCACGAAGCGGTGACCGTGGCTTCGACGATCGGGGAGAAGGTCGCCGTATCCTCATCTCGGCCGCCTTTGTGGCTGATTGCGGCTACCGGCGTCCTTGCGCTCATCATCCTCGCCCTCGCCGTCGCTGAGACGAACCTTCGCGCGCACTATCTCATCGACGGTGGCGAGTACCTCAGCATGTTCGGTCTGGTCTTCATCCTCGCGGCCGGAATTTTCCTTTACGCACGCGGCCGGTTGTTCTCATCGCTGTGGCTCGTGCTGCCCTGGCTGCTCTATCCGATCATCACGCAAGGCGATCAGCTGATCGACAACCTCTCGATCAACCCGATGCGGGCGATCTGCCATGTGCTGCTGGCGGCCATCTTCGCCACGCCGGTTGCCGTGATCGTGCTGGCCGCGCGTTACGTGCTCGCGCCGAGGCCGGGACGTCCGGCGAGACCTGCGATCTGGACGGCGTTCTTTCCGGGGCTTCGCCCGCTCGCCGAAGGACGTTTGCGCGAAGGCACCGTCGCTCTGGCGGTGGCGTTGCTGACAGCGGAGATGTGGCTCGCCGATCAGTATCTGGGAACGCTGATGATCGTCACGCTGATTGTCCTGATACTGTGCATTCTGCTATACGGGTCGCTGGCGTCCGACCAGCCCGACGTGCACGCGACGCGTGCGCGCAATGAGGACATGGCGCTGGCCGTGCTTCTGGTCGGCGTAGGCCTTTCTGCAGCAGGCTTCTTCGGCTACAAGAACCGTACGGGTGCGTATCAGGGAAGTCCCGCGGCCTTCATGGATCCGAGCCAGCCGGAGAGCGGGTATCCGCTCGAACGCGTGCCGGTGCCAGCACGCACGCCGGCGATGCCATCAGCTCCGGAGCCGATCCGGTCCGCCCTGGTCGCCTATGCGCGCGCGCTTGACCAGATCATGGCCGGTTATCACATCGTCGATCGCAACTATACTTACGACTTCCACAACTACCTGTTCATGCGGCATACGCCGCTGCTGCCGAACTATCGCGCCGTCGCGCTGCACAAAGTGGAGGAAGCGCGCCTTCAGCGCGCCGCCGCCGACGCCGAGGCCGCTATCGCGCGTCCCACGCTCGAGAGCGACGATCCGCTGGGGGCGCTGCTGGACGATCTCCGGGGGTACGTGGCGTTCATATTCGACCGTGCGCCGACGCTGGAACGCATGAGCGGTGAGTTCGAGCGGACGCCGTCCGGTCTGCAGCATGCCGCGCATCTCTACGAGGGCGAGAACAAGTTTCTCGGCGCGCGGCTTGGAGAGATTCTGGCCAAGCACCACACGGTCGTCGAATCGCCCGCCGTTGCGCCGGTCGTCGGCGACTTCGCTTCGGCGAGCCGATCGATTCGCGACGCGTACGCCCACCACGTCGTGGGCTTCTGACGATCCCGGCATCATGACCGAGGGGCGGCTGCGGCTCCACCACCGGATCGCCATACCGTTCGCGCTGCTGGCCCTCCTGGCCACGTCAGTCGCCGCCCTGGTGGCCGTGTCGGCCATCTCGCGCACGCTGCAGACACGCGTCGAGACGCAGGTGCTCAACACGTCGGCTGTCGTCGGTCAGAGCGACTTTGCGCTCAATGCGGCGATTCTCCGCAGCGCGAAGGCGATCACCGGCGCCGACATCATCACCTACACAACTGACGGCAACGTTGTCGCGACGACGGTCGAACGTGGACCGGGCGGCCAGTCGCTGGTTGCCGCCGTGACCGCTCCGGCCGCGACCCGGACCGGTTTGGCCAGCGGTACCGGCACAGGGATCGTGCAGAAGATGGATTGCGGGAAGCCCTGTCTCGTCGTCTACAGGCGGCTCACGACACGGCCGGACACGGTAGTGGCAGTCGTGGCGGACACCTCTGGAATGGCCGCCGCCACGCGTCAACTGGTCGTGACCGTTCTGCTCGGCGCTGGGTTCAGCCTGCTGGTCATGGTCGTCCTGGGGCAGCTGATTACGCGCCGGGTGACCGCTCCGATCGACGAGGCGCTGGTCCGTTCGGAAAAACTGGCCCTCGCCGGATTGATGGCGGCACGCGTGGCGCACGATATTCGAAACCCGTTGTCGTCCATCAAGATGCAGACGCAGCTGGTCGGGGCTCGCCTGCCCGGCGACGCCGAAACGCAAGCGCAGGTGGGAGCAGTGCTGCGGGACATTCAGCAGGTCGAGACCGTCGTCAAAGACCTGATCGAGCTGGCCCGGCCCGGCGAATTGCGACCGCGCGCCATGTCCTTGAACGATGTGGTTCGCGACGTTCTCGTCCAGCTGGGGCCACAGTTGACATACCGCAAGATCGTGGTCGAAGCTGACCTGGCCGACGTCCTCCCGATGGTCAGCATCGACCCGGATCGATTCCGGCAGGTCCTCATCAACATCCTCGGAAACGCCGCCGATGCGATGACCACCGGAGGGACACTGCGTATCACCACCGGACCGGACGCTGGTGGGTCGACCGTTATCCTCGACGTGTGCGACGATGGCGTCGGCATCGACCCGACGATCCGCGACCGTGTCTTCGACCCATTCGTTTCGACGAAGCGTGACGGAGTCGGCCTCGGCCTGGTGAACGCGAAGGCTGTGATAGAGAGCCACGGCGGGACCATCAAGCTGTTCGACGCCGAACCAAAAGGAACCTGCGCCAGGATCACGATGCCCGCGAGCTAGGAGCCTAGCCATGGCTGACATTCTCGTCGTCGACGACGATCAGTCGATTGCGACGGCGTTCGAGCACTTCCTGCGTTTCGAAGGCCATCAGTACCGCATCGCCAGCAATGCCGAAGATGCGGTGCGACTGATTGGCGAGCGTCAGCCGACGCTGATCATGATGGACATCCGAATGCCTGGCATCGACGGCCTCCAGGCGCTGCGGGACATCCGCCGCCGCTTCCCGGGCGTGTATGTCGTGATGATGACCGGGTACGGCACCAGCCAGACGTCGATCGACGCGATCCGAGAGGGTGCCTACGATTACCTGACCAAGCCGCTCGACCTCGACGAGCTGCGCGAGGTGATTCGGAAAGCGCTGGCGACGCAGCTGGCCAGCGATGTCGCCGTCGCGGCCGACGCCGGTCCGCAGCCGGCGCTCGTCGGCGAGACGCCGACGATGCGCGACGTCTACAAGGTCATCGGTCGGCTGGCCTCGATCGACGTACCCGCCCTCGTGGTGGGGGAACACGGCACCGGCAAACAGCTCGTGGTTGCGACGATCCACGATAACAGCCCGCGCCGCGACCGTCCGTTCGTCGCCATTGACTGCGCCGCTGTACCCGAAGCCGTGCTCGAGGTCGAGCTGTTCGAGCGTGCGACCGGCACGGTGCAGCTGGCCGGGGTTGAAGCGCTGCCCTTGTCGCTTCAGGCGCGCCTGTCGCGCGCGCTGAGAGAGAACCCACGCGCCGTCGCGTCCTCGAGGCTGCAGGCGCGCGTGATCGCCTCAACCGACCAGGAGTTGAGCGGCCTCGTCGCGTCGGGCGCGTTCAGTCGCGAGCTGTACCAGGCGCTTGCGGTGATCACGCTGAATCTGCCGCCGCTGCGGGATCGCCGCCAGGACATTCCACTGCTGGTCCGCCATCTCATCCAGCGGTTCAATGCCGATCTGAATCGGATGATACGAGGCGTGGACGACGCTGTTGCCCGGATGCTGCAGGAACACGACTGGCCCGGCAACGTCGGAGAGCTCGAAACCGTGATCAAGCGCGCCTGCATTCTGGCGCGGGGCGACGTCATCACGACCGACGAGATTGGGCAGACACTGGCCGGGGAGGCGCTTCCAGCGCGTCAGGACGTGGAATCCGCGCTGGTCCGAGCGGTCCGCACAGCGCTGCAAGAGCGCCTCGTCGAGTCGTCAGGTGCTGAAACGGCGTCGGCGTTCCACGACATCGTCGATCTCGTGGAGTCGACACTCGTGAAAGAGGGGCTGGCCATTACCAACGGCAACCAGCTGAAGGCCGCCAGCCTCCTCGGTGTCAACCGCGCGACGCTGCGGAAGAAGATGCCTGGCGATTAGCGTTCAGCGTTTCAGCGGCCGTCCGGCGCGGGAGGATCGCTCGACGCCGGCGCTCGACACCGATCCCGCGTCGCGCGCGAGCAGGAAGGCGGCGACGAGCAGGGAGATCGCGCCGATCGGCAAGATCAGGACACCCAGACCCGGATCGCCGGCGTAGAACACAACCCCACCCAGGAAGAATCCGCCGGGAACGAGAACGGTTGCCGCGAGAAGAGCCGCCGACACGAACCGGCGCCGTGCCAGGCCCACGTCGGGCAGGATGCGGATGCTCAAGCCGACCAGTACGTTGACGAGGCCGAGCAACGCCCCATGCGCGTGCGCGAGCGTCCACATCAAGCGACGCGTCTCGTTCGATACGTCGAGATACGCGCGGACCTTGAAGCCGTGGAGCGACTCGAGGAAGAGGCCGAATGTCGCAAAAATGAGAAACGCCCACCATCCCACTCGAACGTGGCGCCGCGCGTACATCGCGTCGTCAAGTGATTGGTCGGGCACAGGTATGTGATGTCAGCCGCCAGACCGACCACGGTATATTAGACGAACTCGATGTCCCGACGATCCGCAGCCGTCGTCCGCGCCTCCAAGGCGTGGTTGGTCGGCGGCGCGGTGATCGTGGCGGTTGTGTTCGCCGACGTCGTTTGCCGACCACGTGAGCCGCGGAGCGCGGCCTTTCAGCCTGCCGGGCGGCCCTTTCAGGTTTCCGAAGACGGATACGTTTCGTCCACGGCGTGCCGTGCCTGCCATCCTGCCCAGTACGACAGCTGGCACGCATCGTTTCATCGGACGATGACGCAGGTTGCCACGCCAGCGACCGTCAAGGCCGATTTCAACGGCACACGAGTCGTCGACGTGCACGGAGAGCCGATGCGCCTGGAGCGGCGTGGCGACGAGTTCTGGGCGGAATTCGACGACACGGACCGGAGTCCGTTCAGCAACGCGCCGCTTCGCATCACGCGGCAAGTGGTGATGATCACGGGCTCTCACCACCAGCAGGTCTACTGGTATCGGACGGATCGCGGCCGAGTGATTGGGCAGATTCCCGGTACGTACATCGTCGCGGACCGTCGATGGGTTCCGCGAAACATGGTGTTCCTCAGACCGCCGGTGAATCGCCCTCCGTGGGCAACCGCGCTCTGGAACACCACGTGTATTCATTGCCATGTCACCCACGGCAAAGGAAAGGTCGAACTTCCGGGCGTCCGCACCGCGGATTCGAGCGTCGCCGAGTTCGGCATCGCCTGCGAGGCCTGCCATGGGCCGGCCGATCGCCACGTGGTGGTGAATCGAGGTCCGTGGCGGCGCTACTGGGCGCACCTGACCAGCGGCCGTGACCCAACGATTGTGCAGCCCGCGACGCTGCAGCCCAAGGCGGCGTCGCAGGTGTGCGGCCAATGCCACGGTGTATTCACGTACTCCAACCGCGCAGAAGAGCGGTCGTTGAATTCTGGCGGTCATCCGTATCGACCCGGTCAAGACCTGCTCGAGACGCGGTTTCTGGTGCGGCCGTCCACCGACATGGCCACACCGCGACTCCGAAACTTTGCGGCGAATAACCAGGAATTCATGGCCGGGACGTTCTGGTCGGATGGGATGGTTCGTGTCTCGGGGCGGGAGTACAACGGGCTGATCGATTCGCCGTGCTATCAGCGCGCGACAAGTGACAGCCGCACAATCACCTGTTTCTCCTGTCACTCAATGCACAAAGAGTCAGGCGACACGCGGTCGACACAGACATGGGCAGAAACGCACCAGGTGTCGCCGGGGATGGAGTCGAACCAGGCCTGTGTGGCGTGCCATGACAAGTTCCGGACGAATCTGACCTCGCACACGAAGCATCAGGAAGGATCATCGGGCAGCAGCTGCTACAACTGCCACATGCCGTACACCTCGTACGGCTTGTTGAAGGCATTGCGCAGCCACCAGATCGGCAATCCATCTGTGACCGAGAGCGTGCAAACCGGACGACCAAACGCCTGCAATGGCTGTCATCTGGACAAGACGTTGGCGTGGACTGCGACGCATCTCGACCGGTGGTACGGAACGAAAACAGCCGAACTGTCAGACGACCACAGAAATATTGCCGCCTCCGTGCTGTGGACGACTAAGGGGGACGCCGGCCAGCGCGCGCTGATGGCGTGGGCGATGGGATGGCCGACGGCGCAGAAAGCGTCCGGCACCGATTGGATGCCGGCCCATTTGTCATCCCTCCTCGACGACCCCTACGATGCCGTTCGTTTCATCGCCTACCGCTCGATGCGGTCGCTGCCGGGATTCGGAACGTTTGCGGGCGATTTTCTGGGGTCCCCCGTGCAGCGGGGATCCGACGTGGCGGGAATCCTGCGTCAGTGGAAGACGGCGTGGTTGGCGGGGTCGCGGCGTGTCTCGGACGAACTGCTGTTGAACAGCGACGGCTCGTTCCAGCAGCCGATCATGGGGCGCCTGCGTGCCGAACGAGACAACCGGCCCGTCGCGCTCGGCGAGTGAGCGGCGACCTCGTTCAGCGGTCCGCGAGCCGCGCTCGATACACGATCCAGCCGAGCCCCGCCACTGCAATCAACATGATGACCGCGGGCACCAGGCTTCCCGTCCGACGCGTGACGGTTCCCGCATACGCATACACCACGACGATTGGGGCGGTCCCCAACAGAGAAGCGACCAGGAACGAACCGCGATTCATCTTCGAGAGGCCGGCGAC